>ERZ650918.2939-NODE-2939-length-10903-cov-5.469395_pt1 | contig 10903 bp, 5 predicted proteins | sample MGYA00514758_ERZ650918 | MGnify/ENA metagenome assembly ERZ650918 | reverse complement strand
AGACAGTTGCAGCGGCATTAAAGCAGATAGAAGAGAAAAACTATGATGCAGAGCTTATCAAAAGAGGTGTGAAAGAAGAAAATATACATCACTATGGTTTTGCATTTAAAGGTAAAGAGGTGCTGATAGATGGCAGGTAGTAACGGTATATTATTTTTAAACTCTGACAAGTGTTAATAGATGATGGCAGTTAGGCAGAATTATAAGATTAGATATATTAAAATCGGTAGTTTTACTGAAAAAATAAAACTACCGATTTATTTCACAAAAAACAAAGTTTTAGCTTAGAAATGAAAACCTTTTTCGATAAAAAAATAATTGCAATTTATATGATGAAAAATTAGGAAAATAAAATATAAAAAATATTACTTAAGTTTATAATAAAAAGCAGAAAATGGAATAGGTTTAGTTGAAGTGGGTATTTATATTCATAGTTTTTCTTGGATGTTTTTCTTTGAGAATATTTCCCTGCTTTTCTACTGCAACATGAGTATAAATCTCTGTAACATTAATAGAACTATGACCTAACATTTCCTGAATATATCTTATGTCAACATCAGCATCAAGCAGGGAGGTGGCGAAGGTGTGTCTGAACATATGTGGCGTGATATGTATATTTATATATGCAAGCTTTGAATATTTGACTAACATTCTTCGCACAGCCTGATCGGATAATGGTTTGTTATTACTGTTGATAAAAAAGTAACCGTTTAAAAGTATCTTATCTGAAAATTCTGACTGATATTTAATAAGTGACTGCATAGTTGCAACATTGCCAATTTGTATTATTCGCTCTTTAGAACCTTTTCCGTATATTTTAATTTTGCCATTGTTTAGATCAACATCATCACTATGTAATGAGCATAATTCGGAGATACGGATTCCGGTAGCAAATAGCAGTTCACAGACAGCAGCATCTCTGATGGCATTTTGTTTTATAAAACTTGTTTTTCCGTCAAGCTGTTGTTTATATATGACGGCTAATAATTTTTCGATGGTTGGTAAAGGAATAACTTTGGGGAGAATAGAAGGTTCCTTGAACTTTATATATAATTTATTAAATGGATTATATGTAATAATGTTTTTATATTCAAAATAGTGCAAAAGTGCCTTTAACGATGCAATTTTTCTTTTTACTGTTTTAGGCTTGAAATTTTTATGCAGGTATGAAATATAGTCCTCAAGAAGATTTGGAGTGATTTCTGAGGGTTCGGCAATGGAAACGAAATGATTTGTGAATTGTTTCAAGTCAATCTTGTAAGCTTTAATTGTTTTTGAATCAAGTCTTTTTTGTGATTCACAGAAGTTGATATAATTGTTAATGTTTGATTGTAAATTGTTCATTTTGATTCTCCTTAGACTTTGTGTGATGAGATTATTATAACTCATCCCGTTTTGTTTGTGTTACAACAGCGGACAGATGGTATGTTGAATGAATTCGAAAAAAATGTTGAAAATATAGTGACATTTGTGTATAATTATGGTAATGTATATGTGATGGATAATTTTTAGTTATCGGTCGGTTGAAGATAGAAAACAAGTGATTATACGAGATTACCTATTAGCAATTTGAAAGGAGATTATTTCAATGCAAATTATACAATATACAGAAGAAATGAACATGAAAATATATAAATTTTTTCAAAAGGTTTTTAAAGAAAATGCACGAAGTTTTTCTCCTCTTGGGAAAGAATCTGATATTTTGGATATTTCAAAAAATTATATGATTGATGGTAACTTTTGGTGTTTAATCAATGAAAAAAAAGCTATTTGCGGAACTATTGCGTTGCGAAAGCTCAAAGACTGTTATGAAATACGTCGTTTTTTTGTATTAAAGAGATATCAAGGGTGTGGGTATGGAACAAATCTTTTAAATATTGCAGTAAATTATTCAATAGATAATAATTATAGTCTGCTAAAAGCCGCAACAATGTCAAATGGACTTGCTGCTCAGCACATCTTCTTGGCAAATGGCTTCTCAAAAACAGAATGTTATAATAATAGCACTGCAGACATTTTTTTTCAGTTTGAAATAACTACAAATTCAGCATATAAATATAAACTAGAGTATTTGAGAAAAAAATTTGAAAGCTCATTAATATTAAACCCCACAGAAAATGTCCCTTTTATCTATGATATAGAGAATACAAATTTTTTTGCAGGTCTTTATGTAAGTGAACGTTTTAAAGATGTTAATGATAAAGTCATTTTTGCAGGACGAAATGAATATATTGAGTTTTTTCAATACATAAAAAAAGAATGGTCAAAAAAATTAAAAGCTTACGATGTGGATTTGAAATCATTATCGGGATTAAACGCACATCTAATACTCTTCCTTTGTATTCTTAAGCCTGGAGATAAGATTATATTATTACCTGAAATAGCTGGGGGTCATTTTGCAACTGAAGAAATATTAAAAAATATAGGTGCAATAACATATCAAATGGTTCCTAATTATGAAAAGCTGGGCGTGGATGTGTCTAAAACCATGAAATTAATTGAATCAGAAAAAATAGATTATGTTTTTGTTGACCGAAGTGAGGGACTATATTATGAAGATTTTTCTTGGCTTAAGAATTGTACACAATGTTATAAAATATTTGATGCATCACAATATATCAGTTCCATCCTATGTGGACATTTTATGAATCCATTTGATATGGGATTTGATATGATTATTACCACTTTGCATAAAAATTATCCCGGACCTCAAAAAGGATTAATTGCTGTAAAGAACGCAGATGTTGTTTGGGAGCAATATTTGGCTCATGCTAAAACCTATATAAGCAATACACATCCAAAAGCAATTGCAGATTCATTACTACCATTGATGTATAAGGAGCAATTCAATAAATATTGTGAAACCTGTAACTCTTGTGTGAGTGAACTAGAAAAATTATTGTTCGACTATAAAGTTCCCATTGTAAGACGCTCTGATGAGCAAACACCCACACATCATCTATGGATTTTATGTTCCGATAAATATAAGAGCTATCAGTATTATTTAAAATTAGAGTCAATAGGACTTTTAACTAATTATCGTTTACTTCCCTATAACTTAGGTTATGGTTTACGTATTGGTTTAAATGCTGCTGTATTGTGCGGATTAAAGAAAAAACATATTTCTAAATTAGCCAAAATAATGAGTGATGCCTACCATAACGACATCACCCCTGCTTTAGTAAAATCCTGTCACAAATTTATTCGTAAAATAAAAACTACTGCATAATAATAGGATATGCTTTAAGTATTGAAATTGCAAGCATTGCAAAACTTTCATTACTATTAAGGATATTTTGATAAAATTGTATAATATCTTTCTCGCGCTGATATTCTTGATGATTTCCAAGAATATCAGTCATTTTTTTTATAGTATTTTCTAATTCTTTTCTATCTGAAATAGTTGCAATCTTATATAATAATTCTAAAATACTAATTCGAATAATACCATACTCATTATGATAAGCGGTATATATTTTTTTTGCTTCATGTAGGCAAGTATTAATAGTTGAATTTTTTGTTTTGCGGTTGGAAAGTCTACGGTACTCATTATCATATAAATTTTGTATCATATACAATTTAGCAAGTAAAGTTTTGCAATAAGCCACATGCACACTGACTCTATTGATTTCTGCATTTGTTAAAAATGCCTTTATTTTTGTTTCATATTCTTGAAAATTTGAGATATTATCATTAAGATATAACTCTAAATCAATATACTTCAGTTCACAAGCACTAACTGACTTATAGTTCTCATATCCACTCGCAATAGCTTGATTATATTCTCTATCTGCACAATCATATGTATCCTGACAACTTTTATAGTTTAAAATGTCATTTAATAAATCAATATAATGTAAAGTATTTGCTTTTACATAGAGTGAATCATAATAATTAATTATACTAATATTTTCATTATATTTTTCTTTTAAAAATGAAATGAAATCAGATAACATTGACGATGGCAATGATTTCTTTAAAATATGATAACTCCTGATAATATCTGTATAACATCGCTTAACAATTTCAAGATAAATTTGCTGATCTTGTGCATTATCTTTATATGCATTTAAATCTTTTAATAGCGTTTCATATTTATCTGTAAAAAAATTCCCCTTTTCCGTTTCTATATGAATCTTCCAATATCTAGCATACAATTGATATTCATAATTAACACTCGATAATTTTTCTAAATATAGATTAATATTATTTTGTGTTGCTAAATTTACATCACCATGTGTAGACTCAATAATTCTAAGCATAATGCGATTTTGCTGTTCAGCAAATTCAGCTTGTTTAATAAGTATATTGTATTTTTCAAATGCTTTATCCTGTTCACTATTGTAAAAATATAATGTCCCTGCTTCATAAAGAAACATATTTTCTTTAATCGGAGAATATTTAAGTTCATCTAATAACGATTTATATAAACTATCAAAGTTTCCGGTTTTCAATGCAGAACTAAATAATTTTTCTCTCTCATTAATGCTTATTTGCTTAATTTGTTCATAAGGCAAATGCACCAAACTTATCCATGCGCTTTCTGGAAATTTATCTGAATTTAGTAACACTTTATTTACTGCTGCTAAATTTTGTTCAGTTTTCCAAATAGTTGTCTGATATTTTTTTATTTCGTTATACCTCGACATCAAAATGTATGTATGGTCAAAAGGAAAATACTTTATTAAATCTTTTCTTAAAAGCGAACGGATAATGAATTTCAACCTACAAAAGCTTATTTCCTTTTCAAATATAGCGTGAACATCACTAACTTGTATTAGAGTAAGCGACAATGATATATAATATATAACCAATAATACTTCTTTTTCATTATCTGTCAGCTTTTCATAGACATCATTAAATTTATGTGAATTATATTTGCTAATTGATAGTGTAAAGTTATTTCTAATACATTTACTTTCAATTGTATTATATAAATCACTATCTAAAGAGTCAACATCTGTTAATAATATAAAATTTCCTAATGAACTATTAATTATATTAAGAAGGCTTTCCAAAAAAGTTTCCCCCATGGATTCCAAATTATCAACAATTATAAGTGAGTTTTCATACGATTTCTTATTTAAATTATTTCCTGATACATTAAAAAAATCCAGAATATCGTTTTTATTATTTTTACAATCTATATATATTATATTTTCAGCCCAACTTATATTTTGCAATAATTTAATATCTTTCGTATTTTTTGATAAAAACATAAACATAGAACTGGTTTTTCCAGTATTTGGCTTACCATAAATTAAAATTCCATTACCATTTCGTATTCTTGTAGTTATCCACGAACATATCTCTGCTTGCATAGGCGTTGGCGGAAACATTGTAATATTAGATTTAAATAATTTCAAAAGCAAATAATGAAGAAAAGAGCGTTTGTTAAATGTTTTACAGATAACAATATCAACTAAACTTATAATCGCTGCAATTCCCATAAGAATCGTCCAAATATTTATTTCTTTCTGCGTAACAAGCATTGCCTTCACAATAAGTCCAGTTATAGATAAACCAAATATAACTTGTATTGCATCCAATATTTTAAATATAATTTTTTGACTTTTAGTGTAAATTGTAAATTTTTTACTTATCATAATTTCCTCGTGTTAAAAAGTATTTATTATTTTGCTAACCGGTAATCTCGTATAATCACTTGTTTTCTATCTTCAACCGACGGATAACTAAAAATTATCCATCCTTTTTTTGTCCCACCCCCACCCCTTGCAATCCCCAAAAAAATGGTTTAAAATACTATTTTAGCAACAAAATCGGAAAAAAGATGACCTTGAACCAAAATCATAGAAAATTATAAAAAAGTAATGAAAACAAAGAACAAAAAATGGAAATAAAAATTAGGAGGTAACGACTATGAGAAAATCAGGAATAAAAGCGGTAATAATCGCAACAGCTTTAGCAATGACAGTAACAGCAGCTACTGCTACGACAGTAACAGCTAAGAAAAAAGCAAAGAAAACAGTAGTAAAGCTGGTAAATTTAGATACAGCTGCAAGAAAGTATGTAAATAAAGCAAATGCTTCAGCTAATAAGAAAAAAGGAACAACAAGTCTGAAAGTCAGTGTAAAAGGTTCAGTAAGCGAGGGAAAGTTCAAGAAAGCGGTCAAAGCTATACACTGCAAAGGACTCAAGTCCGGAACAAAAGCAGCTTTCAATGACGAAGTTCTTTGCCCGGTCTGGTCGAAGCTCAGTGTGGAGGACAGTGGCTGGTACAGGAAGAGTGATGGTAAGTATGTGAATGGTGGCAAGTACACCACTTTCAAAGTAAAGTTCAATAATAAGAAGATGCATGAATACTCCAGTTACGGTAAAGTAAATTACATGAAACAGACAGAGAAAGAGATTTACAATACTTTAGCTATTTTTGAAAAAGATTTCGGCAGAAAGCTTACTAAGGCAGAACTCGGTACATTTGCTGTAGGATACTGCGGTGATGAGGGTGGTTTACATCGTGGTGGCGATGGCGGAAGTAAATGGAAAGGTGACTACACTAACAACTGTGCAAAAGGAATATCCGAAGAAGGTACGAAGGGTGGTGCCAATTGCGAGACTAAGGCTAATGCTGCAACCCGTGTAATGAGAATACTTGGTTTTAAAGAAAATGAGTGCGGTATAGTCTACAATTACGCTACAAATCACGGCTGGAACTGGTGGAAAGTCTCCGGAACAATCTATGTCGGCGATCCGACAAGTATGGGGGCATTTTTTGTGGATGACAAAGGGAAAGAGATCGACTGGCAGGAAGTAGGCTGGGGTAGTGTTGTGGAAAACTGTTTTGTCCTTTCGGATCAGGAGATTTGGAAGTACACAGAGTATGGTTCCTATGAGGAGTGGAATAAAGCTAAATTAAATTATATTCGAAATACAACTGATTTTGATAGTAAGGAAGCTAAAATAGAGTATAAGAAGCTTTACCCAAGAGTTGATTTTGAAACATATACACAGTATCAGCCAATTAGTGGGCTTCGTACTATCACAGAGAAGGAGTGCGCAAAAGTAATTAAGAAAACAGGAGATAACTGGTACATTGAGCCTTCCGATGGCAAAAAGGGTACAAAGTGGAAACATTCCACAATTCATTTTTAAATAATTCCACTGACTAAAACTTTAGCAGTGGTTTTAGATAAACTCAGCAGTAGTTGGCTGGAAACAGCAGGTACTGACTAGAGTAAGAGCACCAGTTTAAAAGCTGGTGCTCTTTTTGACAAAAGAAAGAGGCAGGTGTACAAGCACCTGCCTCGGTAAAAAGCAACTAGGTTTTTGCGCCGAATCGCTTAATCCGGAAATTTTGGGAATAGGTATTTGGAAATTTTGCAGTCCCTTGCATGCGTGCCTACAAGGTGCAAGCCTGCAGTAAATTCTTAGTATATCACTTTTAAAATAAGTGATGCGAGTATTGCACCACCAATAAGGATAACTAAAGAGTTTCTTTTATAGAAATTTAAAATTTCCATACTAGTCCCTCCTTTCCTTTCATTTTTGTGTGGCTTTTACACCACACACTTTAATAGTAACATGGCCTAGTTCTTTTGTCAGTTTGAAGTAAGAACACCGATTTAGAAGCTGGTGTTCTTTTTAAACGCAGGAATAGAAGAGATGCAATTTTGCATCTCTTTTTTGCGTTTAGAGTAAATTGAAAACTAATCTAAAAAAGTAAAGGAGGAGTAAAAGATGAGATTTAAAAGGTTAATCTCGATGACTTTAGCAGTTAGTCTTACTTTAGGTGTTTTTAGTGGTTTACCACCATTAAGAGATGTTACGAGTATTACGAAAGAAGCAGAAGCTGCAAATGGTGTTCACAAAGCGTGGAACTGGGGCACCAAGAACGAATTTATTGACTATGTAAGGAAACATTACAGCAGCTATAAACCTGTGTTTAGTAAGAAAAACGATAGTAATGCTGCAGCCAAGTTTGGTAGTGTTAATTTAAAAGAACCAATCAAAATTCCAGGCAGCGAGAACGAAACTTACCGTTACTGGTGGTTTGTAACTCTGGATAGATACCACAATGCCCATAGTCACAGTTACGGTGAGAATAATAGAGCTATTGCACAGCCAAGTAATAAGGTTAGTGACAACCCTGTCTGGGGTACGACCAGACTGGTAACAAAACCCAAATATGACGGTAGCGGCAATGCTAATAAGAAAAATGGGTTTGCACTTGATTACATTGATATTAAAGGTGAGTCAGGCAAGTTCAAGATTGATTTAGGAAAAACTATCAACGATTACGGTCTTTCAATGTATATAATCGATTTGAAAGACTGGATGAGTAACAAAGGAAAATACGGCTACCAGAAATGGGCTAACAAGAAAGAGAACAAAGTCAATGATGATAAGAAAAATATTATCATCACTATGTACTTGAATGCTGTAACCAAGACCTACGATGGTGGAAGAAATAACTACCATGCAAGAGGTCTTAATACAAAAGAAAAGTGGAAGAACGCAACAAAGCATATGAGAATGGCAGGTTACCCGGAAGAGTACGACCAACATTACAATATACCAGTGGAGTTTAAGTTCCAGGTTGACAGAGATGAAAAGCCATCTCATTTAATAATCGAAAGTCGAGTTGCGAATGGTAGTACGACATACGCAAAGACCTATACAAACAGTCAGTTCCAGTGGGCTGGGTCGAAGGTGGTAGGTGCTACCAAAAAAATGAATGAGAGTTTTGGTGGCTACTATCATGATATAACGGGCAAAGACCAGTTTAAGAAAGGTTCTGCCTTTAGCGTAACTAAGGATCTTATCGACGCACTTTCGCAGAACGGGCAGTTACTATTGCGTGGTGTTCGTTTAGAGAGATATGCCGTTGACAAGACAAAGTCAGAAAAGGACACAAGCAAACAGACGATAATTACTAAATCCTATTCAAAAGGTCAGACCAGTGCCGCAAAGAAGGCAGGTTACGAGTACGGTGATGTCGCCCATGTTTATCTGACATGTGATGCAGACATTCTGCGTGCTTTAGCCAAGAACAATAAAAAGACGACTAAAGAGTTCTCAAAGAAGAATAAGAATTTAGAGAAAGGTTCTGTTGATAAAAATACTATTGAGACAAAAGACGGAAAGATAAAAGTCGAAGACGAAGGAAAGTTTTACGAGATTGGTGTAACGAAGAAAGGCAAAACTTTTTCGATTACTAAAAAAAGTAATGATAAAAAAACAATCAAGGAATGGGATGATGGAGAAACACTCGGAGAAACAATTGGTGATGATGGAAAAATAACATACCAGCAATTTATTACATATGTTAGTAAGCTGAACTTCAAAATCCACCCATACGAGAAGTACGACAATTCCGAGAAAAAAGACAAAAAAGTCTACGAAGACCATTTAGTATTTATCTGGGAACGTGCAGTAGAACCAAAACTCAGTATGAACACCGAGTTGGTAAGCTACGACAGTGGCGACAGCACCGACAGCACCAAAACCGACAGCGACAGCAACGGCGAAGACACCAGCGGAAAGTATGTAGGTGTAACTTCCGGCGACTACGCACTAGATGTTCCGATGGACAAAATGTCAAAAGATTACGATGTTGCAGGTACTGTGGAGGCTCTCGGTAAGCTGGTTCCTTCAAACAATGACCTGACTTTAGAATCTTTCCTCAAAGAAAAAATTAAAAATCTCATCTCAGAAAATGACAAGCACGATGTAGGTTACTACTATAACCGACTTCTATACTCCACAGGCGATGCAGTACCAGCGATTTTGTCAGATATTAGAGTTTCATACACTGATAATGACGGAACAAAAATAGTGAAAAGCAGGACAGACTAACAAGTATTAAGGATGGACTTTCGACAGCTTTACATAAAGTTACTTCAATGTTAAAATAAAGCTACTAAATACGGAGTTTGATTTGAAATATAAACAGGAGGGGTGCATATGGCAAAGGTTATAAGTATAGGAAATCAAAGTTTTGAGTCAATACGCAAAGATGATTGCTTCTATATTGATAAAACATATTTTATAAAAGAGTGGTGGGAAAATAAGGATAATGTAACACTTATAACACGCCCACGCCGATTCGGAAAAACATTAAACATGAGTATGCTTGAATGTTTTTTCTCGAACAAATATAAGGATAGAGGGGATTTATTTGAGGGTCTTGAAATATGGAATGATGAAAAATATCGCAAATTGCAAGGGACATATCCGGTGATGTTTTTAAGTTTTGCCAAGATAAAACAGAATACTTATAAGAGTGCAGTAAAACAGATAAAAAACGAGCTTATAAATTTATATAATGTATTTGATTATATAATGAAAAGTGATTTGTATAATGAAAATGAAAGGCTGCAATACAAATCTGTTCGAGTGGGGATGGATGATGAGACAGCTCAAGAGGCTTTAAATAATCTTTCTCACTATCTCAGCCGTTATTATGGCAAAAAAGTAATCATACTTCTTGATGAGTATGACACACCTATGCAGGAGGCTTATGTAAACGGGTACTGGGAAGAACTTGTAGCTTTTACAAGAAGTCTTTTTAATGCGACATTTAAGACAAATCCATATCTCGAAAGAGCGATAATGACAGGTATAACGAGGGTATCGAAAGAAAGCATATTTTCTGATTTGAATAATCTTGAAGTAGTTACGACATTATCACCAAAATATGAGACTTCATTTGGATTTACTGAAAAAGAGGTGTTTAACGCCCTTGATGAACAGGGGCTGCCAGATGAAAAAGAAATTGTGAAAACATGGTATGATGGCTTTAAATTTGGAGAAAAAAGTGATATTTATAATCCGTGGTCGATAATTAATTATCTGGATAAAAAGAAAATCGCATTGTATTGGGCTGACTCAAGTTCAAATGGACTAATAAACAGTCTTGTTCAAAAAGGAAGTCCATATATAA
>ERZ650918.2937-NODE-2937-length-10916-cov-3.135070_pt1 | contig 10916 bp, 6 predicted proteins | sample MGYA00514758_ERZ650918 | MGnify/ENA metagenome assembly ERZ650918 | reverse complement strand
TACCGTTTCCAAGAGACTTACTCATCTTACGTCCCTGGGAGTCACGTACCAGACCGTGGAATAATACGGTATGGAATGGCGCTTTGCCCATCTGCTCGTAACCGGAGAAGATCATACGGATTACCCAGAAGAAGATAATATCATATCCGGTTACTAAAACATCATTTGGATAAAAGTAATCTAAGTCTTCTGTTTTTTCCGGCCAGCCAAGTGTGGAGAATGGCCATAATGCAGAGGAGAACCAGGTATCTAAGGTATCCGGGTCCTGTGTCATATGGGTGCATCCACATTTCGGACACTTATGAGGTGCTTCTTTCGCAACTACCATCTCGCCACACTCATCACAGTAGTATGCCGGGATTCTGTGTCCCCACCATAACTGTCTGGAAATACACCAGTCACGGATATTGTCTGTCCAGTTGAAGTATGTCTTCTCCATACGTTTTGGAAGTAACTGGATATCACCATTTTTTACGCCTTCAACTGCCGGTTTGATCATCTCGTCCATTTTCACGAACCACTGCTGTTTGATCATTGGTTCAACGGTTGTGCCGCAGCGGTCATGTGTACCTACGTTGTGGGAATGTGGAACAACTTTTACTAAAAGTCCCGCTTCCTCTAAATCTTTTACTAATGCTTTTCTGCACTCGTAGCGGTCCATTCCCTCATATTTTCCTGCTAACTTGTTCATGGTTGCATCGTCATTGATGACAACGATTTCTTCCAGGTTGTGGCGTTTTCCAACCTCAAAGTCGTTCGGGTCATGGGCTGGTGTGATCTTCACACATCCGGTTCCAAACTCTTTGTCTACATATGGATCAGCGATCACCGGAATCTCACGGTCTGTCATCGGAAGTTTTAACATTTTTCCAACGATGTCTTTGTATCTCTCATCATCCGGGTTTACAGCAACAGCGGTATCTCCGAATAAAGTCTCCGGTCTTGTCGTTGCGATCTCTACGAATCTTCCTTCCTCACCAACTACCGGGTAATTGATATGCCAGAAGAATCCGTCCTGCTCCTCATGCTCTACCTCCGCATCGGAAATGGATGTCTTACAAACCGGGCACCAGTTTACGATACGGGAACCCTTGTAGATATATCCTTTTTGATATAATTTAATAAAAACTTCCTGTACGGCATCAGAACATCCTTTATCCATGGTAAAACGTTCTCTCTGCCAGTCAGCAGAAGATCCCATTTTCTTTAACTGGTTGATGATACGGTTACCGTATTCCTCTCTCCACTCCCAGCATTTCTCTAAGAAACCTTCTCTTCCAAGATCTGCCTTGTCGATTCCTTTTTCTTTTAAGGACTGGATGACTTTTACTTCGGTTGCAATGGAAGCGTGGTCTGTTCCAGGCTGCCATAATGCATTGTAACCCTGCATTCTCTTGTAGCGGATCAAAATATCCTGCATGGTATTGTCTAATGCGTGTCCCATGTGAAGCTGTCCGGTAATGTTTGGTGGAGGCATCACAATGGTGAATGGTTTCTTGCTGCGATCTACTTCTGCATGGAAGTAACCGTTGTCTTCCCATTTTTTATAGAGACGTTCTTCAATGCCCTTCGGGTCATAGGTCTTTGCTAATTCCTTCATTTGTCTTTTTCCTTTCTTAAAAAAATAAAAGCCCTTCACATCCATACGGATGCAAAGGGCGTGTCAACGCGGTACCACCTTTGTTATGTTGTAAAAACAACATATCTCTGCCGGCTCATTCCTAAGCCACTGTCCGGTAACGGGGACAACTCGTTCTCGCTTACTTCTGACTGCTTCTGGCGATATACGAAAATTTTCTCCGCATGATCAACTTGCAAGTTCTGCCACTTATCTGCAACAGACAGGTTCTGCGCGACGGTTCAAAAGCTACCTTCCACACAACATGTTCTGGTGACATCTCTCAGCCGGTGAATGTCATTCTCTTTCAGGTGTCTGTGTGTACTCCTCTTTCTCATCACCTTTTTATATCTTTTTTCATCATAAAAGCTAAAGTGGCATTTGTCAACTGATTTTTTTATAGGTGATTTTAATTTATTTGTTCCTTCTTTCTATCCTAATAATTTCAATATATTCTGATAGATATATTCTCTCAAAGAATCTGCCTCCAGGTCAAGTTCGATTTTTTTCTCTGCTGCGATGCGGTACATAAAATAGACCGAAAGCTGGGTTTCGACCGCGGCTCTTCGCAGGAAAACATTCTCCTCCCGGATCAGACCTTCGCGGACACCCTCCTCCACAATGCAGTCGATAATCTCGTTTTTCTCCTTATCACAGCACTGCTGTTTCATACGCTCATACTCATCTTTCAGATTCTTTGGTATCTCGTATGATTCCAATACCATTTTTATCAGGAAAAAGACACCCTGCTTTTCTTTTACATGCTCATCAATAAAATCCATGACCTCGTTAATTTTCTGTTGAAACGTTCTGTTATCTGTAGAAATTACCTGCAGTTTTTCAAAGCACACTTTCACATAATATAAAATTGCAGAAGAGATTATCTCTTCCTTTGAAGAAAAATATTCGTATGCCGTTCCTTTTCCAATGCCTGCCCGGCCTGTGATATCAGCTACTTTTAAAGTATTGATATCACAACCTTCATTAATGAACTCAATGACTGCCTGATACATGGCAAGCACTTTCTGTGATGGATCCTGTATCAGTTTCTGCTCGTCCATTATAAGTCCTCCTCGACCATGCTCTTATTACGGTTAAATGCATCATAAATACATGGAACAACGATCAGAGTTAACAGTGTACCATATAACAAACCGCCAACCGTTACGATCGCCATTGGCTGCATCATTTCTGAACCTTCTCCAAGTCCGACTGCCATCGTGGACATGGACAGGATCGTGGTGAGTGCGGTCATAAGGATCGGACGGAGTCTCGTTTTTCCGGATTCGATAATGGCGTCTTTTTTCTCCATTCCGCCACGGCGGAGCTGGTTGATAAAGTCTACCATAACGATACCGTTATTTACGATAATTCCGGCAAGCATGACAAATCCGATCATTGCCACAACGCTGACTTCGTTGCCGGTAAAGTAAAGTGCGAACAGACCGCCTGTAAATGCCAGCGGGATTGTAAACATAATGATAAACGGCGACAACAGTGACTGGAACTGTGCTACCATGACAAGGTAAATGAAGATAACTGCCAAAAGAAGCATCAGATACAACTGATTCATCGCATCTGCGATCATCTCGTCCTCACCTGCCATCTCAATGGAGTATCCTTCCGGCAGATCGATCTTATCTAACTCTTTCTGGATCTCATTACTTAACAGACTGACATTATGGTCATCATCCACTCCTGCGGTCACACTGATATATCTGGTCTGCGCATCACGGTTGATCGTTCCTAAGGTGTAACCTTCCTCAAACTGTGCAATATCAGAAAGTGCTGTTTCTGTCTCGTTTCCTTCTCTGTCTGTATAAGTGAAGGTCAGGTTTTTGATATCAGCCAATGTAACATCGGACTGTTCCTCGCTCTGTACGTAAACCTGATACTCATTTACATCGGTAGAGATCGTTGTTGCGGAGGTTGACGATGTCATCTCCCCATAAACAAGCTGGAATACCTGTGCAACGGTCATGCCATATTTCGCAGCTTTTTCCTTGTCTACAGAAATGGTGAAAGACGGTGTCGTATTGGCAAGTCCATCATCCACATCCACAGTTCCCTCGGTGTTCTCTACGACTTTTGCAACCTCGCCTGCAAGTTCCTGCAGTTTGTCAAGATCATTTCCTTTTACATTGATCGTCAGTCCACTTCCCATAAGTGATGTCATATCAGAAGCGGAGGTGTCTGTTGTAACTTCGCAGTCCATGTCTTTTGTCAGTTCATCCAACTGTGTGATCACATCTGCGCTGCTCACATCAGATTCTTCATCCAGAATCATATACATGGAAATACTGTCTGTAGAACTTCCTCCCATCATGGAAAGAGCACTTCCACCTGCCATGGCACCAATGGTCTCAATACCATCAATCGTCAATGCTTTTTCCACGACTTCGTCTGCCATTTCTGTCAGTTCATCAAAAGTAAGCGTCTCATCCTCTTTTGCTGAAATCGTCGCACTGATCTGGTTCGTCTCCATATTCATATCCATGAAAGAATATCCTCTGGAGAATGCTGCCACAACACTTGTTCCCAGCAAAACGATCACCGCGATAAATACGATTGGCTTGAAACGCAGGCATACAGCTAAAATTTTTCCATAAACCTCTTTTACTTTGTCAAAGAAATTATGCCTGATCTCTTTTGTATTTTTTAATAATCCTGCTGCCATCATCGGCACGAAAGTCAATGCCACGAGCAGGCTGGCTGCAAGCGTAAATGCAATTGTCAGCGCAATATCAACAAATAACTGTCTTGTGATACCCTCTGTAAAAATAATCGGTGCAAATACACAGATGGTTGTAAGTGTGGAAGCTATGATTGCTCCTGTCACCTGTGAAGCGCCTTCCACGGCTGCTTTCCGGATGGAATACCCCTCTCCCCGCAATCGATAGATGTTCTCGATCACGACAATGGAGTTATCCACCAACATACCAATTCCGAGCGCCAGACCCGACAGTGAAATAATGTTTAACGTAATATTCGTAAAGTACATCAGTACCACTGCAAAAACAACACTGAGCGGAATGGAACATGCTATTACAAGTGTAGGTTTCATATCTTTTAAGAATAATAACAATACAATAATTGCAAGGATGGCTCCCACGATCATGTTTTCTACGACTGATTTCACGATCATGTCAATGTAAATACCCTGATTCATGAGAACGCTCAAATGTAACGCTGTATTTTCTTTTTCCAAACTGTCAAATTTATCCAATAACCGGTCTGTCACATCTCCGGTGGAATAGCCGGTCTGCTTTTCAATCGAAAGCATCACCGCCGGATTTCCATTTACTTTGGAATAGGAATCTCCGGAATTGTCAATGTATTCGATATCTGCCACATCTGACAGTCTGATCGGCTCGATACCATCCATACCAAGATCCATCAGAACGAGATTTTCAAGATCAGCTTTGGATGTCACCTCATCTCCGACTCGCACCAGATACTGCTCGTTCCCCTCTGTCACATAACCTGCCGGCATGGAGAAGTTCTGCGCTGTCAGAAGATTTTTTAAGGTATCCATTGTGAGGATCGTGTTCAGATCCGCTGAATCTTTTGCCTGCTCTTTTGCATCATCTAACTGGCTCTGTCCCTCTTCGATCTTATTTGCTGCAACAGCAAGATCCGCATATCCCTTGCTCATCTCCATGATACCGGATATCTGTGATTCATTTAAAGTCACTAATGCGTCATCTAAAGATGTTTTACCGTCTGCCACCTGTGTCTGGGCGGACTCGATTGTCGCGATTCCCGCCGCAATCTGTGTCTTGCTCTCACTCAATTTTGAGATTGCAGCCGGAATGTCTTTGTAAGAAGTCAGCGTCACACCTGCATCTGCAAAAGAGGATGCCTGACTCATCAGCATCACATTGATATCATCCAGTTTGGACTGTAATGTCACGATCTGGCTTGCAATGTCACTCTCACTTGTATAGGTAGTTCCTGCCTGTGCATTGATCTGGGCAATGGCTGTGGATTCCATGTAGGCGACGAAATCGGATTCACTGGCCGCATTTTTATATGCTTCTAACATTTTAGGATCTGCCTGTAAAGTTGAAATCACTGTTTTCAACTGATTCGCCTGTTCCTGTGTCATCTGACCATATTGAACCGCTGCTGCAAGCGCTTCCTCCACTGTCATGTCTGCACCTGTCATTGGATTTTTTGCTGTTAAAATTGCCATTACACCATCGTGCGCCTGATATAACTGCTTTGCCCCACTCTTCGCCTGGCTGACACCGTCTTTTGCTTTCTGTAAACCGTCAATCGCGCTCTGTAACTGCGTTGCTCCATCATAAGCTGACTGTAACGACTTGATTGCACCATCCATGGACGACTGTGATTTCTGAAGATCTGATAATTGTGTGGTCAGATCTGCTTCGGTGTTAAACAGTTGGATTTTATTATTAATGATCTCATTTTCACCTGCTCCAAGCTGGCTTCCCATCTCTTTTTCACTATCGGAAAGCTTCTTTTTCCCACTGTCGATCTGGGAAGATGCCTTGTCTAACTCTGCCTGTGCATCTGTAAACTGGGCATCTATTTTGCTCAGAATCTGTTCGTTTAAAGCATCTATTTTCTCCTGGTTCATAGTGACCTGAAGATCCGTATCAAGCACTCCTGTTGCCGTCACAGATGCCACACCCTCGATACTCTCAAGCAGTGGTAATAATTCATTGTCCACATAATTAGATACCTCTGCCTGATCCATACCATCCACATCCGCAGATGCGATCATGACCGGCATCATATCAGGATCGATCTGCATAATGACCGGTGAGCCCGCTGAATCCGGGAACTGTCCGGTCAACTGATCCAGCTGCTGCTGAATCTCAATCATAGCAGAATCCATGTTCGTGCTCTGCTCATACTCCAAAATAACCATAGAATAGTTATCATAGGACATGGAACTTACGTTATTAATATTGGAAGTCGTTGCCATTGCCGCTTCGATCGGCGATGTCACATCTTTTTCCACTTCCTCCGGACTTGCCCCTACATCCGTCGTGACAACGATCACATACGGCAGATTCATTGCCGGCAGCAGATCTGTTGTCATCCTCGTCAGCGAAACAACTCCTAAAACGATCACCAGTACAACAGCCACTAACACTGTGTACGGACGTTTTACACTATACTTTGGGATCATTCTCGTTCCTCCTGAAAAATTATATGTCTGATTGGCTATTGCATTCCCGCAAGCCAAAACCGACCGGTCGGTCGGCAAAAATCAGTTTACTCCTCTCTCATCAAAATGCAAGGAAAATCGGACAGAATTTAGAATTATTTTAGAAATGGAACAAAATTTCCTATTTACGCAAAAATGGAGTACCTATCGGTACTCCATCCCACGAGACTGTATCTTTCCAATATATAATAACAGAGGCTTTACTCTTTTTTGTTTATGACTGTTGTTCTACCAATTTCTGTATTGCCTGCTGCTCTGCTTCCGGCATCAGCTTTGATACCTCGATCAGAACGATCAGTTCTTTTGCATAGGAAGCAACCTCATCAAAACAATTTTCTACTGCTTTCATAATGACTGGCATGGAAATAACCTTCTCATCCGGGACATCAATAATCTCATCCACGTTTCCAACCTCAAGCCCAATCTTTGTACCATTCATGGATGCAACGATGATATTGTTGATTTCCTGTTCCGGATAATGAAACTGTTCTGCCAGACTGTACACTGCAATAACTTCTCCGTGCAGATTCATGATCCCATGAACCTGTGGCAGTGAATTTGGAATATTCACCACATTCATTCTTGTTTCAATGGATTCCACATCATTGACAGGAATACCAAACTTCACTCCATTTAACAAAAATGTAAGTAACTGCATTATAATCTCTGTCTCCTTTCTTATGATTCGATCTCGGGACATTTCGCAGTATCCATAAGACCTGCAAAAAGGGGACTGGCACAAAAGTACCGCCCCACTATTCTGTTCTCACCCTGTTCTATTCATCTTCGCTGTCTTCATCATCAACGATTGCTGCTGCCGCACCTGCCACAGATGAAACAACCGCTATCACAACAACGATGACAACCAAAAGTAATAAAATTCCCATGAAAACTAAAAAACCGCCTTCTGTCATGTCTTCCTCCGTTCTGAAAGGATTGTGCAGATTCACTTCTCAACCATTTCTTTTTTTCCAAAATCTGTGCCTATTATAGCACATTAGCAACTGGAAAAAAAGAGCCTATGTTTGATTATTTCAGATAATTTTTCTGATGTTTTTTAATATTGTAATCTTTTTCTGCTACATCAAAGGAGAACCGCCGTGATATGGGGAATCACGACGGTTCTCAGGGAAGGTTTTTTCATTTGTAGCTATATTCTAATTTATCCTTTTACACTGCCGAGGGCAACACCCTGTACGATGTGTTTGGATAAGATCAGATAAATGATAATAACTGGGAAGATAGAAAATGCGATCATCACATAAACCTGACCCATATCAAACTTCAGCCAGTCAGCTGCACGAAGCTGTGCGATTAAGATTGGCAGTGTCTTTTTCTTGTCATTGTGTAAGATCAAAGCCGGTACAAAATAATTATTCCAGCTGCTTACAAATGTAAAGATTGCCTGTACTGCAATGGCAGGTTTCATCAATGGAAGTACAATCTGGTTAAATGTATGGAACTCACCGGAGCCGTCAATTCTGGCAGCCTCGATCAGAGATACCGGCAATGTACTTTCCATATACTGCTTCATGTAAAAGAATGTTACCGGAGCAGCGATCGTTGGCACGATCAATGGAATGAATGTATCTTCCATATGTAATGTACCGACTAATTTTACAAATCCAAGTGCAGTTACCTGTGTAGGGATCATCATGACTGCTAAGATAAATGCATAGATGTATTTTTTCAGTTTAAAATCATATGCATGAATGGCGTAAGCCGTCATGGTTGAAAAATAGGTGCATAACGCTGCTGACAGTACAGATACGATCAGACTGTTTATCATACCCTGCCATACCGGAAGTGTTCCGTGTACCAGATTGTTCCAGTTTTCCAGCAGATGTGTGCTTGGCAGTGGTGTAAATCCGGCCTGCAGTTCACCGTTCGATCTGGTCGCATTAATGAACAGCACATAGAACCAGAACAGGCAGGCAAATGTAACAAGAATCAGGACTACATAAGCGATAAATCTTCTTGCATGGATTCCAAGTCCTTTTTTCAGATTTTTATTTTCGTTCATAATAACACCTCACCTTTCTATTCTACTCATGCTTTTCTCTTATCGTTTCCAGTTACCTTAAAGACAATAAGACTTAAAATTGCGGTGATGATGAACAGGATTACGGATACTGCACCAGCCATTCCGTAGTTCTTGCTGTACAGATGTTTATTTAAGAACATGATCAATGTCATGGTCGATCTCATTGGATCACCGGTACCATTGGTCAAAATCTGCGGTACATCGAATAACTGTAATCCACCGATCAGTGATGTGATCACAACATATACTAAAATCGGACGGAGCAGCGGTAATGTGATTTTGTAGAATACCTGTGTGGAAGTTGCGCCATCCACTTCTGCCGCTTCAAATAAAGAAGTATCGATACCCATCATACCTGCCATTAAAAGAATGGTCGTATTACCAAACCACATCAGGCAGTTCATAAGGGCGATCAGTCCTCTCGCACTTCCTGTGTTTGCCAAGAACTTATATGGCTCTGAAATAATTCCGATCTGCATTAAAATCGAGTTGATCGGTCCACCATCCGAGAACAGTGTAAAGAACAACATGGAAAATGCGGATGCCATGATCAGGTTTGGCAGATAGATCACGGTCTTGAAAAATCTGCTTCCTTTTAATTTCAAACGCACATCAGAAAACCATGCACCTAACAGTAATGACAAAATAATCTGTGGCACAAAACACATGATCCATAAAATCATGGTATTCTTTGCGTAAATCCAGATATCGCCCTGTGTAAACAGCGTTTTGTAGTTCTCCAGTCCCACAAAGTTAGGTCCGATCTGTGTCAGACCCGATAAATAATTTTCAAAAAAGCTGTTATAAATTGTACTAATAAGCGGAACGAGCTGGAATATGAGATATACTACTACAAATGGTATCAGGAAGATATATCCCCATTTGTTATAGCTGACCGCTTTATGGTTATTATTCTTTGCCATTATCTTCCTCCATAGTCTGCTGTAATTCAAAGTGTGCCTGCCTGATGGTCAGGCAGGCACACAGGTTTTACTGTTTAATTGCTGTTTAATTAATAGGAAAGTTCCGGATATTTTTCTACAACTGCCTTATAGAACAGGTCGAGAGCTTCATCATAAGATGCGTTGCCTTCGAAGTAGTTCTTCATGGCATTCTGGAATTCTTCGTTGCAGCCCTGATCATAGATACTCATGTTACTCAGATCAATCTTATCAGCGCCTGCACAGAACATAGCCAGAGGATTCTGTCCACCAAGAACTGCATCGCCGTAGCTTTCATCTTTAGCCATTTCTTCCATGGCAGGTTTATTGTTTACGAAGTCATTATCAGCAGTAACGATTTCTTTCATAACGTCAACGTTAGTTGTCATCGTTCTCATGATATCAGCAACCAGTGTGGGATTGTCTGTGCCTGCAGCTGCTGTGATCCATGTTCCGCCCCAGTAGAAGCCCTGTGGTCCTTCTGTTGCAGCCCAGCCGCCATCTTTACCAACTGAACCATCCTGGTCAGCGCTCATGGAGAAGTCGATGAACCATGCAGGTCCGAAATATGAGAATACATTGCTGTCTTTGAAGAAGCCCTTGCTCCAGTCATCACTCCACAATTCATAGGTAGCTGTTTCTCCGGCATCAACCATTTCCTTGGACATATCTACCCAGTTTTTGATATTGTCATCAACAGTGATCTTTCCGTCAACAACCCACGGGGAGGTTACATTATTAGAGAATACACGGTAGGCATCATTTACAGTGGAAGTCATCTGATAGCCTTTTTCCTTCAGCTCTTCAGCTGTTGCCTTAAATGTATCCCAGTCTGCAACTTTCTTCTGAACCTCTGCCGGATCATCGCTTCCGAATACTTCTTTTGCAATATCTCTTCTGTAGATCGTAGCACCCGGGCAGCCCTGCCAGGAAAGACCTTTTAAGTTGCCATCAGAATCTGTCATAACATCTTTGGTGTACTGATATTGGTCTGCAACTTCCTCATCTGTGATTCCCAGATCTGCCACAGACATTGTATAATCTGTATTTACATATTTCAGTGCATAATCGGCTTCAACAAGGAAGAGATCGATTTTGTCATCTGCTGCTGCA
>ERZ650918.2931-NODE-2931-length-10939-cov-4.576534_pt1 | contig 10939 bp, 9 predicted proteins | sample MGYA00514758_ERZ650918 | MGnify/ENA metagenome assembly ERZ650918 | reverse complement strand
AGCACAAGGCCGGTATGAGCGAGTCCGAGTGCATCATCGCCGTCAACAAGAACGACACCGCGCCGATCTTCGAGATCGCCGACTACGGCATCTGCGGCGACCTGTTCAAGGTCACCCCGATGCTGATCGAGGCCTTCAAGGCCGCGAAGGCGAGCAAGTAAAATACTCAAAAAAAGAGGACACCGTAAGGTGTCCTCTTTTTTTGCTTTTTACACCCGCTGCGCGCAGAAATTGCTTGCCGCAGGCAAGCAATTTCCACACTTGCGGGCGAGAAGTATTTTTCTGACGCACATGTCGTCAGAAAAATAATTATAATTATTTCGCGCCTATGGGCGCGAAACTCTGCGAGGGTTTTTGCCGAGTTGGTGTCGGTGACATGCGTTTTGACAAAATTTACGTCTGGTTTCTTGCTGCTTCGTGCGCATACTATTGCTTGGGTATCGCGGGAGATGAACGTAAGGAGAAATGCAGCAATGAAGCAGACCCTTGCCATGCTTTTTGTGACGGCGCTGCTGCTCTTCTCGCTCGCGGGCTGCGGGGAGAAGAAGGACAGCAACACCGCCAACGGCCCGTCGACCGGTACGACCGACAACGGCGCGGCGGACAGCAATAAGAAGGACGACAACGCGTCCGGTGACGACATGAGCGGCGAAAACAAAAAAGACGACAGCGTGACCGGCGACGGCATGATGGGCGACGACATGGACGGCGACGGAGAGAATACGACACGCAGCGTCGACCGCCGCAATGCCGCCGCGAGCGCCAGCGACCGCAGCCGCTATTTTGGCAGCGACAAGACCATCACGCACGAAAACGGCAACCTCTACGGCAAGACCTATCTGAATCCCGAGACGGAAAAGAGCGCGAACGCGCAGCTGCGCAGCAACGGCCGCAGTTTGACAGGCACAAATATCAATGGAATCTCGAACGATGTGCGTTACCGGCAGATGCTGTCGAACGGCCGCGTGCACGACACGGACGGCTTTTTGTTCGACGGCGAAAATACGCACTACAACACCTTAAAGTGAAGAAAGCGGGAGCGGTATGCTCCCGCTTAGCTTTTGCCGTATTGACGAACCGCATTCACCTGGATATAATGAAATACAACAGAAAGGAAGTGCCGCCCTATGGATCGTGAGCTCCGCGTTGTTCTCTCCGCCCGTGTGTTTTCCGACCAGAAATGCTTTGGCCCCGGCGTGTCCCAGCTTTTGAAGCGCGTAGACGAGCTGCATTCGCTGCGCGCGGCGGCGCTGTCGATGTCCATGGCCTATTCCAAGGCGTGGACGGTCGTCCGCAATGCCGAGGACGGGCTGGGCTTCCATCTTTTGACCTCCACGGCGGGCGGCAAGCACGGCGGCGGCGCGGTACTGACGGACGAAGCGCGGCAGATGCTCACCGCCTACGATGAATACTGCGAGAAGCTGCGCGCCTACGGCGAGAAGCTCTTTGAAGAGACCTTTGCCTTTTACGATGACATTCCCAAGCAGGAAGTGCATAAAAAGGAGGAACGATATGCTCGGTAAGCTTTGCGTCTGCGGACACGAAATGAAGCCTCAGGGGAAGCAGACCCTCGAGATGAACGGCTCAAGCCTCGGTTCGAATCTCTGGACCGATCATGTCGAGGTGGATATGTACATCTGCTCGTGGTGCGGCCGCATGGCATTCTTTGAGCCGGAGGACGTGCGCGAAAAGCGCTTTCGGGATGCCTGCGAGGAAATGACGATGGACGAGTTGCGTGCGATCGTTTACGATGCCAATCCGGATATGCTGCGCGCTGTTGCGCGCGAGCGCATTGAAGAGCTGGAGTCGATCGAGCGTTACAAGGCGGAGCAGAAGCAAAAAGAGGAGGAAAGGCGTGCAAAGCGCAAAAAACTCTTTTCGGGCATTCTCGGCAGAGACGAGGACGACGGCAAGCCGCCCAAGAACCGTCCGCCCGAATTCTGATGAAATTTCTGTAAAAGTGCGCACACTGTGCGCACTTTTTGCTTGACAAACGCGCGCGACGGGTGTACACTCCCATCATCAAAATGGCACGGATAGGGAAGAAACCGATATTTCCCCGCGCAGAGAGGGATGCATTTGCTGTGAGCATCCTGCGGAAGAGACCGGCAGTACCACCCTTGAGCCGCCCGCGAAACAAGCGGGACGGGATCGCCCGTTACAGCGGACACAAGCGGCGCGCAACGCGCAAGCAGGGTGGAACCGTGGAGTATTTGAATGCTTCACCCCTGAGAACATCGGGGGTGGAGCTTTTTTGCACCCTCAAATGAAAATGGAGGTAAATAACATGTCTGAAGAAGTCAAGATCAGCGAAGAGAACCAGTTCTCGTTTGAAAATCCCGAGTACCGCAAGACCTATTGGCACACCTGCTCCCATGTGCTGGCGCAGGCCGTCAAGCGCCTCTGGCCCGAGGTGAAGCTCGCCATCGGCCCGAGCATCGACAACGGGTTCTACTATGATATGCTCGCCCCGTTCTCCTTCACGCCGGAGAATTTGGCTGAGATCGAGGCCGAAATGCGCAAGATCTGCAAGGAAAAGCTCAAGCTCGAGCGCTTTGAGCTCCCGCGCGCCGAGGCCATCAAGTTTATGGAAGAAAAGGAAGAGCCGTTCAAGGTCGAGCTCATCAACGACCTGCCCGAGGACGCCGTCATCAGCTTCTACAAGCAGGGCGAGTTCACCGACCTCTGCGCCGGTCCGCACCTCGACTCCACCGGCCGCATCAAGGGCAACGGCATCAAGCTGACCGCCTGCAACGCCGCCTACTGGCGCGGCGACTCGAACCGCGAGGTGCTCCAGCGCATCTACGGCGTCGCTTTCCCGAAGAAGGAAGAGCTGGACGCCTACCTCAAAGAGCGCGAGGAGGCCGTCAAGCGCGACCACAACAAGCTCGGCCGCGAGCTCGAATACTTCACCACCGTCGACTGCATCGGTCAGGGCCTTCCGGTGCTGCTGCCCAAGGGCGCGCGCGTCGTGCAGGTGCTCCAGCGCTGGGTCGAGGATACCGAGCAGAAGCGCGGCTATCTTCTCACCAAGACCCCGCTCATGGCCAAGCGCGACCTTTACAAGATCTCCGGCCACTGGGATCACTATCTCGACGGCATGTTCATCCTCGGCGACCCGTATGACGAGACGAAGGAGTGCTTCGCCCTGCGCCCGATGACCTGCCCGTTCCAGTATCAGGTCTACCTGAACCGCCAGCGCTCCTACCGCGACCTGCCGATGCGCCTGGGCGAGACCTCGACGCTCTTCCGCAACGAGGATTCCGGCGAGATGCACGGCCTCATCCGCGTGCGTCAGTTCACGATTTCCGAAGGCCACCTCGTCCTGCGTCCCGACCAGCTCGAAGAGGAGTTCAAGGGCTGCCTCGACCTTGCCAAGTACTGCCTCGGCACCGTCGGCCTTCTTGACAAGTGCACGTTCCGTTTCTCCCAGTGGGATCCCGCGAACCCGAACAACAAGTACGAGGGCACGAAGGAGCAGTGGGATCACGCCCAGAGCGTGATGGAGCGCATCCTCAAGGACCTCGACGTCGACTACACCGTCGGCATCGACGAGGCCGCATTCTACGGCCCGAAGCTCGACATCCAGTATAAGAACGTCTACGGCAAGGAAGACACCCTCGTCACCATCCAGATCGACATGTTGCTCGCCGAGCGCTTCGGCATGTACTACATCGACGAAAACGGCGAGAAGAAGCTGCCGTACATCATCCACCGCACGTCTCTCGGCTGCTATGAGCGCACGCTCGCCTACCTCATCGAGGAGTATGCCGGTGCGCTGCCGACGTGGATGGCACCCGAGCAGGTGCGCTTCCTGCCCGTTACCGACCGCGCCGCCGACTACTGCGCCGAGCAGGCCAAGAAGCTCGAAGACATGGGCTTCCGCGTCGAGGTCGACTACCGCAACGAGAAGATCGGCCGCAAGATCCGCGACGCGCAGATGGAGAAGGTCCCCTACATGGTGGTCGTCGGCGACCGCGACATGGAGAACGGCACCGTTTCCCCGCGCCACCGCGCGGACGGCGACCTCGGCGCGATGAGCATGGACGAGTTCTCCGCGCTTCTCAAGCAGGTCGTGGACAACAAGGAAAAGAAATAATAGCATACCGATTTTGCATAATTAGCATTTGAGCCTTTCATAGGATCAGGGCGGCGCTTTGCCGCCCTGATTCTTTATACCTAAAGAAAAATTTGAAACCTGATAAATATTTAACGAAATAATCGGTCGAATGATGACGGAATTCAACGATAATTTGGCGAAATATCCAAAAAAGTAAAAACGTCTTGCAATAGACCTGTCATTCGGTTATAATGAGATTGCCTGAAAGAGGCAAGTAAATTTCGGAATTCAACGCTTCTCCAACGTAGGTGCTCCGAAGCGCCCCCACGCGGCGGAGCATGTGCCGGTGAAGCGGTGAATGCCGGAAGAATCAAAAAGGAGATTGCGTATGAAAAAGTTTTTAGCTCTGATCCTCTCTCTCGCGATGGTCTTCGCGCTGGTCGCCTGCGGCGATGAGAAGACGGACGACAGCCAGAACAACGACGGCGACCCCAGCTCCGATTCCCCCGTCGCGATCACTCTGGCGACCGGCGGTACCTCCGGTACCTACTATGCTGTCGGCGGCGTTCTCAAGACCGTCCTCGACTCCAAGCTGACCCTTTCCAAGCTCTCTGTTGAGTCCACCGGCGCTTCCGTCGCGAACGTCAACATGATCACCGACGGAGATGCTCAGATGGCCATTCTCCAGTCCGACGTTATCAACTACGCGCACGAGGGCACCAACTCCTTCGACGGCGCTCCCGAGACCAACGCTCTTTGGGTCGCCGGTATCTACAACGAGACCGTTCAGATCCTTGCCAAGCCCGGCATCAACTCCGTTGCCGACCTCAAGGGCAAGACCGTCTGCGTCGGTGACGTTGGTTCCGGTACCGAGATCAACGCCTGGCAGGTGCTCGGCGCTGCGGGTCTGACCAAGGACGACGTCAAAGCGGTGAACGGCTCCTTCCAGGATGGCGTTGACCAGCTCAAGGACGGCAAGATCGACGCCGCCTTCACTGTCGCCGGTGCTCCCACGACCGCTATCGTCGACTATGCCACCACCAACACCCTCAACCTCGTCTCCCTGAGCGACGATGAGCTCGCCGCCATCCAGGAGGCATATCCGTTCCTGATCCGTGACGATCTGGCTGCCGGCACCTACACCGGTCAGGATGCCGACGTCACCTGCGTCGCTATCCAGGCTACTCTCGTTGCCTCCGAAGAGCTGAGCGAGGATGTCGTTTATGAGTTCGTCAAGGCCATGTTCGACAACAAGGACGCTCTGACCGAAGGCCACGCCAAGTTCGGCTTCCTCGATCCCGAGGCTGCCTCCGCTGGTGCTACCGTCACCATGCATCCCGGTGCTGAGAAGTACTACAAGGAAATCGGCGTCCTGTAAGCAGGATCGCTACCGTGTATTGACGTGAATTCTCATCTGCGGAAATACATAATTGCGGCCGCTGCAATAATAACGATTATTGCAGCGGCCGCCGTGCTTCTTCCTCGCTCCGGCTACTATCTGACCCTGCGCAACCGCGACACCGGCGAGGTCTACGCCCGGTACAAAATGGGCGAGGGAGACCGCTTTTCCGTGACCTTTATCCATTCCGTGAACAAATACCCCCTGACCGATACCTACGAGATCGAAAACAAAACGATCTATGTGGAGGAGACGACCTATTGCTCCTTTGGCGCAGGCGTGCAGACGGAGCTCAACCCCGGCGAAACGCTTGACAAGGTCTATGTGGACCGCCCCGATTACAAGGGCTGGGCAATGGTCATTCGAAACATCCATCAGGACAGGACAGACGTCGGCTACATTGTCGGTACGGTCTCTGACCATGTACTCAATGTAAACGGCGAGGATGTCAGTCTGCGTGATTTGTGTGGAAAAAACGCGCCTGTGCGTTTTAATTACGAATTCTGGCTCGTCTGAGCGCACGGACGCTCTCAAATAGAATTAGGAGGAAATTGCATCATGGCTGAAAACGAAAAGCTCAACAATGTTGCAGTCGACAACGACGTCGGCACCATGGAAGACGTCGATGCGATCATGAAAAAGTACGACCGTGAGTCGAACACGCGCGTCTGGGAAGGCACTCCCAGAAAGATCCTGCGTGTCCTTACGGCACTGTTCGGCATTTTCCTGATCGTGATGAACATGTGGATCAAGATGGACGAGCGTGCGCGCCGTCCGCTGTTCCTTGGCCTTGTCATTCTGCTCGTGTTCATCTACTACCCCATCAAGAAGGGCTCTCAGAAGGTCAACTACATGCCGTGGTACGACATTGTCATGGCGGCAGTCGGCGCGTTCTGTTTCTTCTTCTACCCCTTAAATCTTGAAAAAATCGTGTCTGCCGGTACCCGTATCCAGAAGACCTTTGTCGTGCAGATCGGGGGCGTTTCGATTCCCCTTCTGATCGTTTTTGCGATCATCGGCACATTGATCCTGGTCGAGTGCTGCCGCCGCGTGGTCGGTATGCCGATCATCTGCGTGGCGACGGTGTTCGTGCTCTACGCCTTCTTCGGCGCAGGCAAGGACCTAAAGACCGTCATGTATAACCTCTTCTACACCACCACCGGTATCCTCGGCACCCCGATCGGCGTCTGCTCGACCTACATTGCGCTGTTCGTCATCTTCGGCGCCTTCCTGGAGGCCACGGGTGTTGCAAACTTCTTCATCGACTGCGCGAACGCGCTGGTCGGCTGGGCTTCCGGCGGTCCTGCAAAGGTCGCGGTCGTTTCCTCTGCCCTCTGCGGCATGGTCTCCGGTTCCTCCGTCGGTAACACCGTAACCACCGGCTCCGTCACCATCCCGATGATGAAGAAGACCGGTTATCCCCCGGAGTTTGCCGGCGCGGTCGAGGCTGCATCTTCCACCGGCGGTCAGATCATGCCCCCGATCATGGGCGCTGCGGCGTTCCTGATGGCGGAAATGGTCGGCGTTCCCTATGCAAAGATCATCGTGCGTGCGATCCTGCCCGCATTCCTGTACTTCCTCGGCATCTTCCTCGGCGTGCACTTCAAGGCCAAGAAGCTCGGCCTCAAGGGTCTTCCCCGCGAGGAACTGCCCAAGTGGAAGCTCCTGCTCCCGCAGATCTACCTGATCCTCCCGCTGGTCGTTCTGGTCTACATGATCATGATCGGCTTCACGATGGCCACCGCCGCCGTGTATGCAACGCTGTACTGCGTTGTCGTTTCGATGATCAGCCGTGAAGAGGGCAAGAAGAAGCTCATCATGGCGGTTCCCCTGATCCCGCTTCTGTTCATGACCCTCATGAGCCGCAGCTTCGAGCCGGGCACCTTCATGGGCGAGAACGGCAGCACGCTCTGCCTTGCCATCGCCTTCGCGCTGCTGGTTATCAACTACGCCATCAGCAAGCCCAACGTCAAGAGCCTGCCCACCATCATCGACGCGTTTGAAAACGGCGGCAAGAACTGCCTGAGCGTCGGTATCGCCTGCGGTATGGCTGGTATCATCGCCGGCGTCGTCACCATGACCGGTCTCGGCCAGGTGCTCATCGGCGCGATCGTCGGTCTGTCCAACGGTCACCTGATCATCGCTCTCGTGCTGACGATGCTCTGCTGCATCGTGCTCGGCATGGGCGTTCCCACCACCGCGAACTACATCATCATGGCCACCACCTGCGCGCCGATCCTTGCCTCCGGCATGGGTCTCAACCTGATGGCTGCCCACATGTTCTGCTTCTACTTCGGTATCGTCGCAGACATCACCCCGCCCGTTGCGCTGGCTGCCTACGCCGGTTCCGCCATCGCCAAGGCTCCCCCGATGAAGACCGCCTGGAACGCGACTCGTCTCGCCATCGCGGCGTTCATCATCCCCTACATCTTTGCTTACAATAACGCCCTGATCTTCGTTGGCAACGACGTCAAGTTCCTGAGCGTTGCCTCCATCGTCATCTCCGCGACCCTCGGTATGGCGTCCATCGCCTCCGGCCTGATGGGCTACCTGATCCGCGACATGAAGGCGATCAGCCGCGTCGCACTGGTCATCGGCGGCCTGCTGATGGTCATCCCGGGCACGGTCACTGACCTTGCGGGTCTTGCGGTGCTGGTCGCCGTCCTCGTTCTCCAGCGTATCGAGAACAAGAAGGACAAGGCGGCTGCGTCCGTGTAACGCAAAGCATCCTGCTAATGAAAAAGAGACCGCTTCGGCGGTCTCTTTTTTTGCATGTGCGCCGCTTTTCAAGCATAGACTGGAAACGACGGGAGGTTTTGCACATGCCCAGAATTTATTTGAGTCCCTCCACGCAGGATTGGAACCCGTATGTCGACGGCAGTGGCAGCGAGGAATACTGGATGAATCTGCTGGCCGACACGCTCGAGCCGTACCTTTACGCAAACACCATCTCCTTTGTGCGCAACACGCCGGAGATGACCGCGGCCTCGTCCATCGCGCAGGCGAACAGCCTCGGCGGCTTTGACTTTTACCTTGCCCTGCACTCCAACGCCTCGGGGGAGGGGCAGGCGGGGAAGAACCGCGGCGTCATCGTCTTTTACTATCCCACGAGCAGCGACGGAAAGCGTGCTGCCGAGCTCTTCGCCGCGCAGCTGCGCATGGTCTACCCGCTGCCTGCAAAGGTGACGACGCAGGCGACCACAACGCTCGGCGAGGTGCGGCGGCCCAGATACCCCGCAAATCTCATCGAGCTCGGCTATCACGACAATTACGACGATGCGCGCTGGATCGAAAATAACCTCGACGCCGCGGCGCAGGCCATCGCGCGGGGACTGACGGAGTACTTCGGCCTGCCGTTCATTTACCCTCAGCTCGTGCGCACCGGCGTCGTCACGACGGAGGGATCGGCGCTGCGCCTACGAAGCTATCCCGGCATCGACGGGGAAGTGGTCGGCAGCATCCCGAACGGCGAAAGCGTGCAGGTCTATGGTAGCTTCCAGGGCTGGTACTCCGTGGGCTACGACGACCAGCTCGGCTACGCGGCGCAGGCCTACATCGCAGTGTAATCTTCGCCCGTTTCCGATTTTTTCCGAACGCGACTTTTCCTTGACAGCTGGTCATAAAAAGTTTACAATGTTTTTTGGATTTATGGAGGGGAGAGAAGGGGAATCTCTCGTTTATGATTCAAAAACCCAACGATAGATCAATCGCATCGATCAAAAAACAGCACACAGGAGGAATCGCATGATCAGCTATCTCTACGCTGCGCTTATCGCGGTGGGGACGCTCGTCATTGGCATCCTTCTTGGTATTTGGATTCGCAAGAGAGCCGCTAAGCGCGCCGAGGAGAAGATCTCCAACGCCGATGAAGAGGCTCTTCGTATTGTCAACGAAGCGATCAAGAGCGCTGAAAACAAGAAACGCGAAGTCATGTTGGAGGCAAAGGAAGATATCCTGCGCTCCAGAAACGAATACGAGAAGGAAGTCAAGGAACGCCGCGCCGAGCAGCAGAAGCAGGAGCGCCGGCTCCAGCAGAAGGAGGAGAACCTCGACCGCAAGACCGACGCGCTGGAAAAGCGCGAGGAGGCCCTCAACCAGAAGCATGCCGCTCTGGACAAGGAAAACGAAGAAATCAAGATCATCAAGCGCAGCCAGACCGAAATGCTCGAACGTATTTCCGGTTTTACTGCCGAAGACGCCAAGAAGTACCTGATCGAGCAGGTCGAGAGCGAAGTGACGCACGAGACCGCGCTCAAGATCAAGGAGCTGGAGCAGCGCGCCAAGGACGAGGCCGATTCCCGCGCCCGCGAGATCGTCGCCTCTGCCATCCAGCGCTGCGCTGCCGACCATGTTGCCGAGATCACCGTCAGTGTGGTGCCCCTGCCCAATGACGAGATGAAAGGCCGCATCATCGGCCGCGAAGGCCGCAACATCCGCACGATCGAAACGCTCACGGGCGTCGACCTCATCATCGACGACACGCCCGAGGCGATCACCGTCTCGTGCTTCGAGCCTGTGCGCCGCGAAGTTGCGCGCCTGGCGCTCGAAAAGCTCATCGCCGACGGCCGCATCCATCCCACGCACATTGAAGAGATGGTCAACAAGGCCCGCCGCGAGGTGGACGCCATCATCAAGTCTGAGGGCGAGCGCGCCGTGCTGGAGACCGGCATCCGCGGCCTGCACCCCGAGCTTGTGAAGATGCTCGGCCGCCTGCATTACCGCACGAGCTACGGCCAGAACGTCCTGCAGCACTCCATCGAGGTCTCGCACCTTGCGGGCATGATGGCTGCCGAGCTGGGCGCGGATGTTTACGCCGCCAAGCGCGCAGGCCTGCTGCACGATATCGGCAAGGCCGTCGACCACGAGGTCGAAGGCCCGCACGCGCTTATCGGAGCGGATCTCGCCAAAAAGTACAATGAAAGCAAGGAAATCCTGCACGCCATCGCCGCACACCATGAGGATCAGCGCCCTGAAACCGCGCTGGCCGTGCTGGTGCAGGCTGCGGACTCCCTTTCCGGGGCCCGTCCCGGCGCGCGCAAGGAACTCTTGGAAAGCTACGTCAAGCGCCTTGAGGATTTGGAAAACATCGCTTCCGAATTCGACGGAGTATCCAAAGCGTACGCCATTCAGGCCGGGCGCGAAATCCGCGTCATGGTCAATTCCGAAAACGTGGATGACGATCAGACCTACATGCTCTGTAAGGGCATCACCGGCAAGATTGAAGAAAACCTTACCTATCCCGGCCAGATCCGCGTCACGGTCATCCGTGAGCGCCGGGCCGTCGGCTACGCGAAATAGCCGCCGCTCCTCATGCCATTCACGGGAGGGAACTTCGGTTCCCTCCTTTTTTTATGCTGGAGGGCATTGGGGAGAGCGGACCGCAAATGATGCCGCCTCTTCAACCCTCGGCTCTGTGAAAAGATTCTCTTTATCCATCTGCGGTCTTGCTGTGTTGGAGTAGGCAGCGCCCACACATGCAT
>ERZ650918.2922-NODE-2922-length-10973-cov-3.065855_pt1 | contig 10973 bp, 10 predicted proteins | sample MGYA00514758_ERZ650918 | MGnify/ENA metagenome assembly ERZ650918 | reverse complement strand
CCCCCGCCAGTGTTTCCACCAGCGGGGGCGTTTGTACAAAAAAATCCCGGCAGCCTTGTACGAAAAAGCTGCCGGGGCGCGCATGGGACAATGTCGGAGAAAAACGTAGTCAATGACTCTCTGCCTGCTGACACATCCAGTATACCATACCTCATGTGCATCGGCAAGCAAGTCGGAAAGGAGTTTTTATGGCCAAAAATAAAAAGCGTGCCGATGGACGGTATTCCTGTCAGGTCTACCTCGGCAAAGGCCCGGACGGGAAACGCAAATACAAGACCTTCTATGGCTCGACTCTCCGTGAGGCCAGGGCCGCTGCAGATGATTTCCGTTCTGCCGTCAGCAAGGGCATGGACCCGGAGCAGGCCGAAGCCACCTTAGGCACCCTGTACGATAACCTCATTGCCGCCAAAAAGGCAAAGGGCATCGGCCAGAAAAGCATTGACCGACTGGCGACCAATAAGGCCCACTGGGGCGAACTGGTGGATGTCCCGGCGTCTGAGCTGCGCGCGGCCGACTTCCAGAAGGTGCTCAACAACTTGGCCGACTGGCACGACGGCAAGCCGCCTCTCTCCCACTTCACCCTCACCAACCTGCGCGGCAGCGCCAAGGCCGCGTATGACCTCGCCATCCCGGAGATCGTGATGTACAACCCTTTGGTCAAGACCATCACCCCCGCCGGGGCCGCACCGGAGCCGCGCGACCCCATCCCTAAGACCACCTGCCCGGCAGGCACACCGCCGGAAGTCCGCGAGCCCATCACCGAGGAACAGCAGCGCTGGATCCGTGAGACACCCCACGCCGCCCAGCGAGCCGCCATGCTCCTACTCTACTCCGGCCTCCGCCGCAGCGAGGCCACCGCCCTCACTTGGGCCGACATCGACCTTGACGACGCCACCATCACGGTCAACAAAGGCTACGACTTCCGCGCCAAGAAAGTCAAGATCACCAAGACGCCTGCCGGCGTCCGCGTCGTCAGCATCCCCAAAGTTCTTGTCGATTATCTTCGCACCCAGCAGGATGGCTGCTTCTATGTGCTCCACAACCACAAAGGCCAGCAGATGACCGAGCAGGGCTGGAAGCGTCTGTGGGAAAGCTATATGCGCGACCTGAACGTCAAGTACGGCTACGACGGCCAGCAGAACAAAAATCGCCCGGGCGGCCTGCCCATGCGCATCGACGCCTTCACCCCGCACCAGCTCCGCCATACCTTCTGCACTCTGATGTACTTTGCCGGTGTGGACGTCATGACCGCCCGCGACCAGATGGGCCACAAAGACATCTCGGTCACGCTTGGCATCTATACCGCCCTCGACAAAAAATTCAAGAAGAAGAAAATAAATCGTCTGGACACTTACCTCAAAAAGTCCTGTACACAGTCCGGCTGACTTGTTTCTTGCCCTTTTTGACTTGCATCTTGACTTGCATTTCAAAAAAACTTTCCGGGAAATTAGGGCAATTAGCGCCCACATTCCCCTCCGAAGGCTATCTCCCAGCCAAACAAAAATCCCCGAAAAGCCAGGCGAGAAGCCACTTTTCGGGGATTTTACTTTGGAGCTACTGATCCGATTCGAACGGACGACCTGCTCATTACGAGTGAGCTGCTCTACCGGCTGAGCCACAGTAGCACATTGCGATCTCTGCAACGTGTGATATTTTACCATAAAAGCCGGGAGCTGTCAAGATTGATTCGCAACTTTATCCCTCTGTGTTTGATTTAGCTCCTTTGCAAGGACGCGGCTCAGCTCACAGACCACAAAGCAACAGCCGAGAAACACCAGCAGCGCACAATCGGGCGGGAGGCGGCGCATCGTGGTCACGCGGCCGCACAGGCTGCTGAACGTCTCCTGCGCCCGCTGAGGAAGGAGAAGATAAAATACCAGCAGCGAAAGCGGCAGATGGAGCAGCCGGGCGCGGTAGAGTGGGCGGAGGGTCATCTCGGGCGGGCAGATGGTCCGCACCTGCATCAGAACAGAAAGCCCCTGCACGCTCAGCGCCGCGCAGCACAGCATACTGGCGAACCGGCCGCTTTTCGCAGCCAGGTCACAGCCGGAGCAGACCTCTAAAAGCATCGCGCAGAAAACGCCTGCACCGGAGGGCAGTGCTTCCCCCGCTCCTGCGGCCAGCATCCGGAAAAACAGGACGAAACCGCAGAGCTTGAGGTAGGTCTGGGACGCCTGCGCGATGATGCCGTCCAGCCGGAGAGGCTGCGAAGCGGTCGGGACAGCGGGGTGCGCCATTGACCCAAGCGTCCCTCCCAGCCGCGCCAGAAGCGCGGCGGACAGATAGCCCGCCGCCACCTGTGCAAGGAACAGCAGGACGCCCAGCTCTGCACTGCCCAGCATGGACTGCCCGACAGCCAGTATCACAAAGGACGGGCCGGAACAGACACAGGCCGGAAGGAGCGCATCGGCCTCCCGCGCGGTGAGCTGCCCGGAGCGGACGGCCCCGGCGGCGGCACTTGCTGCGGGGGCAAAGCCGCCCAGAGAGCCGATGAGCAGCACCCGCCCAGCCGCCGGAGCGCGGACCCCGATGAGCCTTGCAACTGGGCAGAAGGGCAGCCCCAGCACATCCGCCGCCGGGCATTGGATGAGCAGCGTGGACACGATGAGGAACGGGAACAGCGAGAGCAGCAGCGGACCGCCGCAGAGCGCCAGTCCCTCCCGCAGGGCCTGTGCGCAGGCATCCGGCGCGGCAAACGGCAGCAGACCCGCGGCCAGCGCCATCAAAAAATCCCCCACGCCCCGGATTTTCTCTTTCTGAATCATACGCGCACCCTCCATTTCCATATATATGTGGTAATTGGCAGCGGTTTGCATGGCGGGAGGGAGCAGCGTGGGAAGGAAACGAAAGCAAACGCATTCCCTGCGCGGCTGGTTCCGGCGGATGTTCCGTCAGCCGCCCGGGGACTTCTACGGACGGGCTTCTGTCTACCTGAGCGGCAGAAGGATGGAGATCGAGCAGTTCCGGCGCATCCGCTCCTACGAAGAAGGCAAGCTCTGCCTCGAGCTGGGGCGCGGCACTCTGACGGTCTACGGCGACGATTTGAAGATAGAGACACTCTCCGCCCGGAGGCTCACCCTGCGGGGGCAGATTTTGCGGACCGATTTTTCAAAGGAATAGGAGCTTTCTACCATGGAATGGATTCAGCTCTGGGCGGGCATCACCTTTGCGGCGCAGAACGGCGATGTCGAAGGTCTGCTGACTGCTGCGGCCGCAGGCGGGCTGCACCTCTTCGACATCGTTCCCCGGCCCGGCGGGTTCTCGGCCCGGTGCGCCGCATGGCATTATCGGAAACTGGCCGCTCTGGCCCGCAGACGGCGGGTGCGGCTGCGCATCCAAAAACGGCGGGGTCTTTTCTTTTGCATCCGTCCCCTTCTCCGGCGGCGGGGGCTCTGGGCCGGATGCCTTGTCTTTCTCCCTCTGCTGCTCTGGCTGCAGGGCTTTGTCTGGTTCGTCGAACCGGTGGGCCTGACGCCCGGCCAGCAGGCGCGGGCCGCCGTCGTCCTGTGGGAGGCAGGGCTTTTCCCGGGAAATGCCGTCACACAGGAAAAGCTCACCGCCGGAGAATACGCCCTGCTCCAGAGCGGTGAGTTTTCCTGGGCCAGCCTCAACTTTATGAAGGGAAAGCTGGTGGCGGAAGCGGCTGCGGCGAAACCGGTGCCGGACATCGCGGCCGGGACGCTCCACGGCCTCCGGGCCAGGGTGTCCGGCACGGTCGTGAGCACCAACCTCGTCAGCGGGACGATGCTCGTCGTCCCCGGCCAGGCCGTAGAAGCCGGTCAGGGCCTCATCGGGACAGCCCGCGCCGAACGGGACGGAACGCTCATCTTTCAGCCTGCGGCGGGCAGCGTCCGGGCGCAGTTCGAGTGGGAAAACGAGCAGGATACTGCCCTGACGCTGCCCATCGAACAGCTCACAGGGCAGCAGGCCGTGCATCGGACGCTGTTCTGGGACGGTCATGCTATCACTCTGCCCTCCCTGCATCCTGCTCCAGGCAAGGCAGAGGCCGAAGCCATCGTCCGACACTACCAGCCAGAAGTCTTCGGACATCCCGTTCCATTTTTTATCGAAGAAACGACATATTATCACAAAACCCCCACTGATTTGGAGCGGACCGAAGAGCAGGCTCTGGCCCTTGCAAGGCTGCAAAGCAAACAAGCTTTACAGCAAAATTGGGCCGATTTTGAGCTTCTGGCCCGCAAAGAGGACGTCTCTGTCGAAGAAAGCACGCTCCACTACCGGGTCGTCTACACCATCACCGCCGACATCTGCAAATGAAAACGCCGCACAGCCCCGAGCACATCTGCTCCGGCCATGCGGCGATTTATGATTATGGATTTTTGTTACTTTTCTTCCGGGGTCGTCTCGGCCAGAAGCTCGTTCAGGTCGAACTCATACTTCGTGTGACAGAAGTGGCAGACCACCTCACACTTCGGGTCTTCGTCCCGGAGCTTTACCAGCTCTTTGCGGCCAAGGCTGAGGAGCATATCCTTCGTGCGCTCCTCGCTGCAGTCGCACTGATACTTCACCTCGCGGGTATCGAGGACCTGCGGGTCGAAGCCCGCCATTGCCAGCTCCATCATATCCTGCGGGGTCTTCCCTGCCCGGAGCATCTCGGTGACGGAAGGCATGGCGGCGATGTTCTGCTCCAGACGGGTGATCTCGGCATCGGTCGCGCCCGGCAGGAGCTGCAGCAGATAGCCGCCGGCGCAGGCGATGGACAGGTCCTTGTCCACCAGAACGCCCAGCGCACATACGGTGGGGATCTGCTCGCTGTAGGCGTAGTAGCTGGTGATGTCCTCGGCGATCTCACCGGACACCAGCGGCACCTGACCCACCGTCGGCTCCTTCTGGAGCTTGTTGTCCCGGATGACGGTCAGAACGCCGTCTTTGCCGACTGCGCCGCCCACGTCCAGATGTCCATTCTCCTTTGCGGGAAGCTCGACCAGCGGGTGGTCGATGCAGCCTTTGACGTTGCCGTGTGCGTCGGTGCAGGCGATGACGACGCCCGCCGGGCCGCCGCCGGACACGCGCAGGGTGATGGAGTCGCCATCATCCTTGAGCATCGCGCCCATCAGGGAGACACCGGTGAGCAGACGGCCAAGGGCTGCGCTGCAGGTGGCGCTGGTGGTATGCAGCTTTTCTGCCGTGCGGACGATCTCAGTGGAGTCCACGCCACAGAACACGACACCGCCGTTTTCAGAAATGCCGCGGATAAGATTCGACATATTATTGTTCCTCCAGTTGGGTATACTGTTTGACTGCGCAGAAGAAATAGCGCTCGCTCTCGTCGGTCAGAGGGCCAAAGCTCTCGCCGTCGCAGACACTTTCCAGCGCAAAACCATGCTTTTCCAAAGCGGCGCGGATGGTGTCGAGGTCGTAGGTGTACTCGTAGAACTGCTCGTGGAAGTGCTCCCCCGTCTCGCGGTAGTCGATGTCCACGCTGATCTCCACCCGGCGGTCGGCGGCGCTGTAATGGTTGCGCCAGACGCAGGAGGCGTCCTCTTCTTCAAACGTAAAGACGTTTTCGCCCAGCACGTTCTGGTGCTTATAGGGCGTGTTCATATCGAACAGGAGCACACCGCCTTTTTCCATAAAGAAACCGGCGTTGGCGATGGCTTTGTCCAGGTCCGGGATGTGGTTGAAGGTGTCGAAGGTGGACACCGCACCCCGGATGGTGCCGTAGAGGTCGAGCTTGAGCAGGTCCTGCCGCAAAAGAAGCAGGCCGCCGGAAAGGCCCAGCTGCTCAGCCTTGTCCCGGACGACGCAGAGCATCTCCTCCGACTGGTCGATGCCGATCATATCGTAGCCCGCCTGCGTGAGCATCAGGGTCAGCTCTCCTGTCCCGCAGCCCAGGTCTGCGAGGATGCCGTCATGGATGCCGTGGGCTTCCAGCTCTTTTTTGATGTGGGCATACAGGGCCTCGTAGTCGGCCTCGCCGTTGAACTCATCGTAAAAATAAGCAAATTCGTTGTAAGCCATTGCGTTACTCCGCGTCCTCTGCGTTTGCCTCGTACTCGGCGGCGACAGCTGCGTTCAGCACAGCCTGCAGCTCCGTGATGCCGTAGCCGCTCTCACCGCTGGTCAGCACCACCTTCTGGCAGCCGTAGGGCAGGCAGAGCTTTTCGAACTCCTCCTGCGTCTGGGCCAGCTGGCTCTTCTTGAGCTTGTCGGCCTTGGTCAGGGCCACGACGAAGGGAATGTTGTGGTAGTGGAGATACTGCAGCATCTGGATGTCGTCGGCGCTGGGGGCGTGACGGCAGTCGATGAGCTGGACCAGCAGGGTGTGGTGGCGCTGAGCCTCGAAGTAGCTGTTGATGAGGTCGTCCCAGCGCTCACGGTCGGCGTTGCTCACCTTGGCGTAGCCGTAGCCGGGCAGGTCCACAAAGTAGCAGTCGTCCACCGAATAGAAATTGATGGTGGCCGTTTTGCCCGGCGTACTGGACACGCGGGCAAGGTTTCTGCGCCTGCACAGCTTATTGATGAGGCTGGATTTGCCCACGTTGGAGCGCCCCGAAAAGCTCAGCTCCGGGCGGTCGCTCTCGGGCAGCTGGCTGGAAATGCCGTAGCTTGCAATGAAATCCGCTTTGTTATAGTTCATAGCTTCGCTCCTTTCGTCTCAGCAGACCGTGCCCGGCTGCGGCTTTTCAGCCGTCTGCGGCAGGGCTGCAGCCTCAGCGGGCTTTACCTTCCTGGTGCGGGGGTGGCCCGCAGACACCGTCTTGGGCTTGAGGAGGGCTGCGGCGAGGACCTGCGACAGGTTGGACATGGGCAGGAACTCGATGTTCTTCTTGACCTCGTCGTCCACCTCGTACAGATCGGACACGTTGTCCTTCGGGATGAGGACGGTCTTCATCCCCTCGCGGTAAGCGGCCATGCTCTTCTCGCGGAGGCCGCCGATGGGAAGCACATTGCCGTGGAGGGTGATCTCGCCGGTCATGGCCACATCGCCCCGCACCGGGATGCCGGACAGGCAGGAGATGAGGGCCGTGGTCAGGGTGACGCCGGCAGAGGGGCCGTCTTTGGGGACTGCACCCTCCGGGGCGTGGATGTGCAGGTCGCACTTCTTGAGGCGCTCGGAGTCGATGCCGTACTCGGCGGCATGGACGCGGGCATAGGTGATGGCCAGCTGGGCGCTCTCCTTCATCACGTCGCCCAGAGAACCGGTGACGGTGATCTTGCCGCTGCCGTTGTCGATGACCTGCACCTCGATGGGCAGGGTCTCGCCGCCGATGCTGGTCCATGCCAGACCGTTGGCGATGCCGATGGCGTTGGTGCGGTTGAGGAACTCGGGCTTGACCATGCGGGGTCCCAGCAGCTTTTCGAGGCTGGTGCCGGTGACGGAGACATTCTCCGCCTCGCCGGAAGCGATTTTCCGGGCGCACTTGCGCAGGACGCTGGTGATGGTGCGCTCCAGATTGCGGACGCCGGCCTCGCGGGTGTAGCCGTCGATGATGCCGTAGAGGGCGCTCTGGGAGAAGGTGACCTTGCCGGTCAGGCCGCAGGCGTCCAGCTGCTTGGGGACCAGATGCTTCCGGGCGATGTTGTACTTTTCCACCCGGGTGTAGCTGGGCAGCTCGATGACGTCCATGCGGTCGCGCAGCGGGCCGGGGATGGCGCTGAGGTCGTTGGCCGTGGTGATGAAGAGCACCTTCGACCGTTCGCCGTCTTCGTCGGTCAGCCTGCTCAGCCGCTGTTGCGCGGCGGCCAGCCGGGGCGGGTCGTAGTTCAGGTGCATCATGTCGCTGTCAAAGCCGATGCGGTTGAAGAAGAAGAGACATATGAACGTGAGCAGCAGGATCGCCGCCACCAGCGGGCGGTTCCGGTCGGGACGCATTCCCGTGAGCCGCTCCACCCGTTCCAGCACGGCGGACCCCCCCCCGCGTTTCTCCTTACGGATCAGGTGGGGAAGCAGCACCAGACTGAAAAGCGTCGTTCCGACCAGCGTCAGCGATGCGAACAGTCCGAAGTCGCGCAGCAGCTGCGAATCGGTGAAGAGCAGTCCCGCGAAGGCGCCGATGGTCGTTATGCTGCCGATGGTCAGCGGATAGGCCAGATCGCGGATGATCTGCCGCGGGTCGTGGCAGTGGTTCGCATGGCAGAGTATGTGGATCGAATAGCTCAGCGCGATGCCCATTACGACGGTCCCCGCACCTACGGCGATCGACGAAATCGTATGACACGTCAGCGACATGATCGCCAGCGCGAACAGCGCGCCGAGCGCCACGGGAATCAGGGCCAGCAGGACCGCGAACTTGTTGCGGAACGAGAGGGTGATGAACGCCACGATGATAAGGATGGCGACGTTGAGCGTCAGCATCATGTCGCGCTTGATCTGGCGGGCGTTGTAGGCCGCCACGGCGGGTCCGCCGTAATAGTCCGCCGTGATTCCTGCGGCGGCGTATTCGGCGTTCAGCCCCTCCAGCGCCGACTCGATCCGCTCGATCAGCCGGTCGCCGACGCCCGTGTCGCCGCTCTGGTAGTGCGGTGATATGAAGACCAGCAGCGTGGTCATGTCCTTCGAGAAGAGGTAGTCGTCGCAGAGCGTGTAGCTGCCTCCGATGTTCAGCTCCTGCAGCTTGCCCAGCGCGCCGAACGACAGCCCCAGCGGATCGTCGTAGATATATTCGTCGATGAATCCCCCGACGGGCGACAGCAGGCGGCGGTAGTTGCCCTCCATCGCCTGCGCGATGCCCTGCGGAGTGACGAGCGTGTCCATGCGGGCGTAATCCGCTTCCGAAAGCAGCAGCGGCAGGTTGCCCTGCAGGAACGACCGCATGCCGTCCGCCAGTTCGCTGCCGAAGGTCGCTTCGACTTCGGCATAACGCCTGAAGAGCGTGTCGGCGTTGAGCCGCGCCGCCAGCGAATCGGCGCAGGCCATCATCTCGTCGGTCTTGTCGGCCGCATCCTCGCCGGCATTTATCATTACGGCGATCTTGTCCTTGATCTTCAGGTTCGAGAACGCCGCGGCCGCCTTCCGCTCCCCGTCGGGGAAGAATCCGGTGATGTTCTCGCTGAACCGCAGTTGCAGCGCTGCCGCACCCATCGCCACGACCAGCGCTCCCAGCAGCGCATAGAGCAGTGCGCGGCGGGATTCGAAGAAGTCGTACAGGGCGATGAAGAACTTATTCATGGCGGGGCGTGCGTTTACAGAAGACGAGCAGGGCGTAGCTGACCGCCGCGGCCGCGACCGCGCATACGGCGGCCATGACGAAACTGCCCACGACGTACTGGAACATGTCGGCGGCCGCCCTTTCGAGCGTGATGTCCGACAGCGACAGCGGCATTCCGCGCCGCAGTACCTGCGCGCCGGTCCAGTAGCTGCCGTAGAGGATGAAGGGGATCATCGGCGGTATGCTGATGTTCGAACTGAGGATCGCCACGGCCTTGTTGAGCCGTGTGAAATGGGCCGTAACCCCCGCCGCGATCATTTGGTAGCCCCACAGCGGGGCGATACCGAAGAAGATCCCCAGCCCGATCGAGGCGGCCAGCTGCGGATTCGAATCCCGCGAACGGGTGATGTTGTCCGTCACGAAACGGCGGATATTCTCTTTGGTGAGCGACCGCAGGAACCGCCACGGATAGTAGAACAGCAGGGCGCCCAGCACGAGGAACGTGTTGAGGATGCTGATGCGCGTGAAGTCCTTGCCCGGCCGGAAGTGCGTTACGCGTTCGCTCTTTTCGGGGTAGAAGACGTTGACGGGGATGTTGCGCACGGCGATTCCCCGCCATGCGGCCCGCACCAGCACCTCGACTTCGAATTCGTAGCGGCGCGTCAGGAACCGCATGCCCTTCATCCGCCGTACGGGATAGAGCCGGAATCCCGACTGGGTGTCGTCGAGCCGCATGCCGGTCTCGACGCGGAACCAGAAGTTCGAGAATTTGTTGGCGAAGGTGTTCTTGCCCGGCATGTTGTCCGAGCGGAGGTTCCGGGCGCCTACCAGCAGCGCGTCGGGCGTCTTTTCGATCTCTTCGACGAACTTCGGGATGTCCGACGCGAAGTGCTGTCCGTCCGAGTCGATCGTTATCATGTAGCGGTAGCCGTGTTCGCCCGCATGGCGCAGCGCTCGGCGTATGGCGTATCCCTTGCCGCGGTTCGGGGCGTAAGAGATGGTCTCGACGCCCTCGGCGGCCAGTATCTGCGCCGTCGAATCGGTCGAGCCGTCGTTTACGACCAGCACGTGCGCGCAGTAGCGGCGCACGTCGGCGATCACGCGGGCGACGGTTTTTTCGTTGTTGTAGGTCGGGATCACCGCCAGTATGTCGTTCCGGTCGTTCGTCATGGTTCAGGGGTGGCGGTCGCCTTGAGTTTGAGAACCGTTTTTTCGTTGTTCGTGACGACGCAGGTCACTTTTTTCGCCGCCGTGCCGTCGTCTGCGAGACGGATGTCTATGTCGAGCAGAGTGTCCGCCTGCGGAACGATCATGCCGAGGAACTTGCATTCGCGGATCGCCGTGAAGCGGTGCCTGCGTCCCGTGCCGCGCTCCAGACACTCCCGGACGATCTGCAGCGTGCAGACGCCCGGCAGCACGGGGTTGCCGGGGAAGTGCCCTGCGTAGACCGGATGCGCCGCATCGAGCCGGACCCGGAACGCGAACCGGTCCTCTGCCGAGAGGTAGTTGTCTATGTCGCTGAAGAGTTTCTGCATCTGAGTCGGGATCGGAGGTCAGGGGTTGAATTTCGCGGGATCGACCGCGAGGTTGAATCGTTTGTCGCGGAACTCGTAAACCGAATGTCCGCCTTCGGTTTCGTTCAGCTCCATCCGGTCGAGCGTCATGTTTTCCAAGTCGAAGCGGAGCGTGATCGAGTCGATGTATTTGCGGGCGCGGCGCGACAGGGGTACCATCCGTACGGTCCCCGCGCCCTCCGTTTCGTCGTAGCCGATCTGCCACCCCTCGCCGAACTGCGAGAGGTCGCCCGTCATGCTGGCGCGGATCATCAGCGCGACCTGCTGCAGCATGGGATTGGCCGAG
>ERZ650918.2917-NODE-2917-length-10988-cov-4.750572_pt1 | contig 10988 bp, 8 predicted proteins | sample MGYA00514758_ERZ650918 | MGnify/ENA metagenome assembly ERZ650918 | reverse complement strand
CAACCCGTTGATGAGTCCCTCGAAAAATTATCCGGAAGTTAATATCTGGTCAGTAGCATGGGGTATCGCCATGGCAATCCTTTTCTCCGCCGCCGCAGCCTATCTGGGCTTGAAGGTGGGGCAAGTATTTGAAGCTGCTATTCCGATTGCGATTATCGCGGTAGGTGTATCAGGGGCAGCCAAGAGGAAAAATGCGTTGGGAGAAAATGTAATCATCCAGTCTATCGGAGCTTGCTCGGGAGTGATTGTGGCGGGAGCTATCTTCACCCTGCCCGCTCTTTATATCCTTCAGGCCAAATATCCTGAAATGACGGTTACTTTCATGCAGGTGTTCATCAGTTCTCTGCTGGGTGGCGTATTGGGTATCCTGTTCCTGATTCCTTTCCGGAAATATTTCGTCAGTGATATGCATGGCCAATATCCTTTCCCGGAAGCAACGGCTACCACACAGGTGCTGATTTCCGGCGAGAAAGGCGGTAGCCAGGCCAAACCGTTGTTGATGGCGGGTATGATTGGTGGATTGTATGACTTTATCGTAGCTACATTCGGCTGGTGGAACGAGAATTTCACGACGCGTGTATGCAGTACCGGAGAGATGTTGGCAGAAAAGGCCAAACTGGTATTTAAAGTGAATACGGGTGCTGCCGTACTGGGGTTGGGATATATCGTCGGATTGAAATATGCTTCTATCATTTGTGCCGGTTCACTGGCTGTATGGTGGATTATCATTCCGGGAATGTCTGCTATCTGGGGAGACAGTGTGCTGAATGCATGGAATCCCGAAATCACGTCTACCGTAGGAATGATGAGCCCGGAAGAGATTTTCAAATATTACGCGAAGAGTATCGGTATCGGCGGTATCGCTATGGCGGGTGTGATTGGTATCATCCGTTCCTGGGGTATTATTAAAAGTGCTGTCGGACTGGCTGCCAAGGAAATGGGTGGCAAGGGTAATGTGGAAAAGAGTATTATGCGTACGCAGCGTGACCTTTCAATGAAAATTATCGCCATAGGTTCTATCATTACACTGATATTGATTGTATTGTTCTTCTACTTTGACGTAATGCAGGGTAACCTGTTGCATACATTGGTAGCGATTGTCCTGGTAGCAGGTATTTCATTCCTGTTCACCACGGTAGCTGCCAATGCGATTGCTATCGTAGGTACGAATCCTGTATCGGGAATGACGTTGATGACACTGATTCTGGCTTCCGTAGTAATGGTGGCTGTCGGTCTGAAAGGCCCTTCGGGAATGGTTGCCGCATTGGTGATGGGTGGTGTAGTATGTACCGCACTTTCAATGGCGGGTGGTTTCATCACTGACTTGAAAATCGGTTACTGGCTGGGAAGCACTCCCGCCAAACAGGAGACATGGAAGTTCCTGGGAACTATCGTATCGGCTGCAACCGTAGGCGGTGTGATGATTATCCTCAACAAGACATACGGATTTACGAGCGGCGCACTGGCTGCTCCGCAGGCAAACGCGATGGCAGCCGTTATCGAACCGTTGATGAGTGGTGTAGGTGCGCCCTGGCTGCTATATGGTATCGGTGCTGTGTTAGCTATTATTCTCACTCTTTGTAAAATTCCTGCATTAGCTTTTGCATTGGGTATGTTTATTCCTTTGGAACTGAATGTGCCGTTGGTAGTGGGTGGAGCTGTCAATTGGTTTGTGACCACTCGCAGCAAAGATGCAGCGCTGAATACGGAAAGAGGAGAAAAAGGAACATTGCTGGCTTCCGGTTTCATTGCCGGTGGTGCATTGATGGGGGTTATCAGTGCCGCTATGCGTTTCGGCGGAGTCAATCTGGTGAATGAAGCATGGCTGAACAATACCTGGTCGGAAGTGTTAGCATTAGGAGCATATGCGCTGCTGATTCTTTACTTTATCAAGGCTTCAATGAAAGTTAAATAAAATAGTATGAGGAGACTTTTATCCGTCATAGTATCGCTTGTCAGTGTAATGACCTTTGCACAGAAACAGTCTGCGGAGCTTGCTCCGCAGGACTCTGCAGGGTTCACAGCGTCCATAGCGATGTCACGAATCGGGAAGTCTTATTTAGGGACAAAATATGTAGCCAATACCTTAGACCGGGACGGAGAAGAAACAATGGTCGTACGAACGGATGCGGTGGATTGTCTCACGTTCGTGGAATATACGTTGGCGCAGGCCATCAGTCCTTCCTTTACAGAAAATCTGCAAAAGATACGGTATCGTGACGGTATCATCGACGGTTATCCTTCGCGATTGCATTATACGTCCGACTGGATTGAAAATGGTGTCCGCAATGGTTTCCTTACAGATGTCACTGCCGGGAACAGTACGTCTACAATGAAATTGTCCCTTTCATACATGTCCACCCATCCCAAACAATACAAGAAATTGGCTGATTCGCCGGAAAATGTGTTACGGATGGCTGAATATGAGAAAGCATTATCAGGAAAAACAGTACATTGGCTGCCGAAAAGCAAATTGCCGGAAAACGGATTGCCGTGGATTATGGATGGAGACATTATTGCTATCACAACAAAGTTGCCCGGACTGGACATTGCTCACGTAGGAATAGCAGAATATAAAAATGGAAAGTTGCATCTGCTGCACGCTTCTTCTACATTAGGGAAAGTGGTTGTCAGCGATACGCCTCTCCGCCACATGCTTGACAACAATAAATCGTGGACAGGCATACGTGTCGTTCGGATGTCGCACATTAAAAATAACTGATTATGAAACGAGTAAAACATTTCCTTTTCATTTTGTGCTTATTTCCTGTCTTAGCGGGAGCACAAAAAAGGGCAGGCGTTGACCTATTGGCATCAATTCCAAGTGCCTATTTTCTGGAACTTACCCCAGATGCTCAATCGGCGGGTATGGCAGGTACAGGACTGGCTATCACCGACAACGGAAGTACAGCAATCTTTCATAACGCTTCTACTCTTGCATTCTCTATGGAAACAATGGGTGCAAGTTATTCATACGCTGACATTAATAAAGATTATGCGTTGCACAGCGCATCTCTCTTTTATAAGATCGGAAGAGAAGGGAAACACGGCTTTATGGTAGGATTCCGCCACTTCAAAGACCCGAAACAGGAATTAGACGGGGGGCTTAATACCGGTTTTCGTCCCTACATATGGGATTTAGAAGCCGGATATTTTAGAAATGTAGCAAAAAACCTGTCCCTCTCCTTAACTCTCAGATATTTGCAATCCAAATCCTGGCAAAGTGCAGACAGTGAGAATTCTGTTTGTCTGGATTTTGGGGCTACATACCACCGCAATATGGCTCTTTTGGACGAAATGGCATCATGGAGCATCGGTTTCCAGGCTGCTAATATAGGGAAAAAGTTGGACGGATATAAACTTCCCGCCAAGTTGGGATTAGGGGGTGCCATCGACTTGCCATTCAGCATGGAGAACCGCTTGCAGGTAGCACTTGACTTCAACTATCTGCTTCCTTCCGAAATCCGCCATTTGCAGGCAGGTATAGGAGCGGAATATAACTTCCTGAAATACGGAGTAGTCCGTGCCGGATATCATTTCGGAGACAAAGACAAAGGAGTAGGCAACTACGGCACTCTAGGCTGTGGAATCAACTTCTGGCCAATACGTGCCGATTTCTCTTACGCACTGGCCGATAAGGATTGCTTTATGCACCGCACCTGGCAGTTGGGAGTCGGAATAGTATTCTAAGCTCTTCTTCGAGGCGTCGCTTCACTTCGTCCATCGGCACATCGTGCTTCAGTTCCTGACGAAGTGAAGTGACGCCTTTGTCTATAAACCCGCAAGGATGGATATAGCTGAAATATCGTAAATCCGTATTTACATTCAAAGCCAGTCCGTGCATGGTGACATAGTGGCTGCTCCTCACTCCTATCGCACATATCTTACGGGCACGGGGGCTATCGCCTTCCAACCATACGCCCGTTGCTTTCTCCAGTCGTCCCGCTTCAATGCCATAAGATGCGCAGACACGTATCACTGCTTCCTCCAGCAGATGAACGTATTCTTTCAGTCCTAATCCGAATTCTTCAAGATTCAGTATCGGATAGCACACTAATTGCCCCGGGCCGTGATAAGTGATGTCTCCCCCCCTGTCTATGTGGTAAAGGGTCGCGTCAATGGCTTTCAACTGTTCGTCACTCAGCAACATATTATTTTCTTTCCCGCTACGTCCCAAAGTATAGACGTGGGGATGCTCGCACATAATAATACGGTTCTCATAGGCTTCATCCTGTGCTTTTGCACGGACAACTCCGTCAAACCATTCCGTCTGCCGTTGCCAGGCTTCGGCATACGGTATCAAATTCCAATCGACAAAAACTGTTTTCATAAAAACAAAGGTAAGAAATAAAAAGAAAATGTGTACATTTGTTGGCCGAATATAACAAACACAACTATGAAAATGGACTTTCCACAGGTAGACTTGCCTACCGAAGTATTAGCATGGACGAATGTCACGGAAGATATTCTGAACATTTATAAGCAATCCTGCCGACTGCAGGCATGTATTGTAGCTATTTGCACCGAAGGCTCGATGAAAGCTTCCATCAACTTGCTTGATTATGAAATACGCCCTAACGACCTGATAACATTATTACCGGGAACTATCATTCAGTTCCGGGAAAAGACTGAAAAAGTATGTCTCTGTTTCGCAGGTTTCTCCGCTCATTGCGCCGGACGAATCAATCTGATGAAGAATATCGGAAACGCTTATCCTAAACTTATCGAACAACCGGTAGTCCCGCTTAATGAGGAAGTAGCCAGTTATCTGAAGGATTACTTTGCCCTGCTATCACGAGCCAGTTGCAATGAGAACTTTGATATGGATCCTGAACTGGTAGAATTGGCGCTTCAGACTATCCTGACAAGCATACGGCTGATATATCATAATTATCCGGGAGAGAGCAGCAGCTCAAACCGTAAAAAGGAAATATGTCGGGAACTGATTCAATCTATCACCGAGAATTACAGAAACGAACGTCGTGCGCAGTTCTATGCGGATAAGTTGGGGGTATCTCTCCAACATCTGAGCACTACGGTGAGACAAGTGACAGGGAAAAGTGTATTGGATACGATTGCTTATATCGTTATCATGGATGCCAAAGCTAAATTGAAGGGTACGAATATGACTATCCAGGAAATTGCTTATTCGCTGAATTTCCCCAGTGCTTCTTTCTTCGGCAAATATTTCAGACGATATGTGGGAATGACGCCATTGGAATTCAGAAACGGGTAATAATATTTTCAGGCACGGATTACACGGAATACGCGGTTGCTTTGTACAACCATATTTCAGAAAACCGTGAAAACCGTGAAATCCGCGTAATCCGTGCCTGATTAAAACAGAATTATTTATTTTGAACCATCGCCAATTACAATCTCCTTTTTCCCAAACTCAGTGAATTAAGCACTACACTCACACTGGAGAAAGCCATAGCGGCACTTGCCAGCATCGGGTTCAATAACAAACCATTCAATGGGAACAGGATTCCGGCAGCGATAGGAATACCTATCAGATTATAAATAAATGCCCAAAAGAGGTTCTGATGAATCAGTTTGACTGTCTGCTTCGATAACTGGAAGGCTTTGGGAAGCAAGAGCAGGTCGGATGTCATTAAAGTAACCATGGCAACGTCCATGGCAATATCCGTACCTTTTCCCATAGCAATGCTGACGTCAGCCAATGCCAAGGCTTGCGAGTCATTGATTCCGTCACCCACCATAGCGACTTTCTTTCCCTGCAATTGCAGTTCGCGTACAAAGTCGGCCTTATCGTCCGGCAGTGCGTCGGCAACGAAACGTTCAATTCCCAAACGGGAAGCGACAGCCAAGGCCGTCCGTTGTCCGTCACCGGTCAACATACAGATGTCGATACCCTGACGCTTCAACTCTTTCACCGCTTCGGCAGAGGTCGCCTTTATCGGGTCGGAGACGGCAATGATAGCCAATAGTTCATTCTCACGACCAAAGTAGATGATGCCATTACCATCCGATTCGTAGCGAACCAGCATATCAGCCATTACATCACTCATCGTAGCGCTGAAATCCCTTAAAAGTTTATGGCTTCCTACCCAGTACACTTGTCCCTGATAGGAAACTTTTATACCTTTTCCTGTGATACTTTCAAAGCTATCCAATTTGGCGGGAGTTATCTTTTCCTCGTCCTGAAGTGCAGCGACTATGGCACCGGCGAGAGGATGTTCCGATTTCATTTCCGCAGCGAGGAGCACATCTTTATAATGTGGTTCCTGCGATTGCGCCCATAGCCATCCGGTAGCTGTGGGGTGTCCTTCGGTCAGTGTTCCGGTTTTATCCAGTATTACGACATCGACTTTGCGCATTTGTTCCAAAGCGACGGCGTCCTTAATCAGTATATGCTGATTGGCCGCCTTGCCGATTCCTACCATCAATGCGGTTGGCGTGGCAAGCCCTAAAGCACACGGACAGGCAATCACGAGAACAGACACAGCGGACAGAACTCCATAAGATATATATTCGCTGCCGCCAATGGTAATCCACAGGATAAATGTCAGGATGGCTATACCAAGCACGACAGGTACAAAAATACCGGTTATACGGTCAACGATACGCTGTACGGGCGCTTTACTGCCTTGTGCTTCCTGTACCATATGGATGATACGCGCCAATACCGTCTCACTGCCGACCTGTGCCGCACTGATAATGAACGAACCGCGCTGATTGATAGTTCCCGCCAGTACTTTATCACCTTTCTTCTTTTCTACCGGAATAGGCTCACCGCTTATCATACTTTCATCGACATATGAATCGCCTTCGGAAAGTTTACCGTCCACAGGTATCTGCTCTCCCGGACGAACGACTACCAAATCACCGACTTGCAGTTGCTCGATCAGAATCTCCTCTTCTACTCCGTTGCGCAGCACACGGGCAACTTTAGGTTGCATCCCCATCAGTTTGCGGATAGCGGTGGATGTATTTCCTTTCGCACGTTCTTCCATCAGTTTTCCGGTCAATACGAAAGCGATAATCACCGCAGAAGCTTCATAATAGACGTGCGGTTCCAGTCCGCGAGCATACCAGAATTCAGGAAAGAAAGTATTAAACAAGCTGAACAGAAAAGCGATGGAAGTACTCAGTGCAACCAAAGTATCCATATTGCTCCGCCCTATCTTTGCCTGCTTCCACGCTCCGGTAAAGAAACCGCCGCCGAAAAAGACCATGACAGGGATAGCAAGTACCAATTGAATCTCGTTAGAGTATGGCATATGCATCAATATCATGGAAAATACCAGTAATGGTACTACCAAAATCCATGCACCAATCACTTTCCGTTTCAAGCGAACGTAGCGTTTATGCTGCTCTTCTTCCTGACGTTCCTCTTTATGGGCTTCTTCTACAATCAGGTCGTAACCTGCCGAAAGCACCGCCGCACGGATTTCTCCGGGAGTCAGTTTGTCTTTCTCGTAAGAAATAGTCAGCATATTGGTGGCAAAATTAACGGAAGCCTCCATGACTCCCGGCAATTTTCTTACTGTTTTTTCTACATTATTAGCACAACCCGCACAATGCATATTGAGCACGGGAAATGCCTTTTTTACCATATTACCCATATATATTATTATTTTTCAGTCTTTCCCTGTACCTTTGACAAAGAATAGGGAAAGACCATTATTTACTTATAGAAACAAGCTAATACGGGTATTTGTTCAATTACTTCTTATCCGCTTTCTTATCGTCCTTCTTCGTTTCTTTCACAAATTCGGCTTCATAATTGAACTTCTTGAATCCCGCTTGCAAGTTCTTTACATTTGTCTTTTCAGCATCGTATGTGATAGTGACAGTCCGGTCTTTCACAACAGTGGAAACATCTTTCAGACCTTTCTCAAAACGCATGTTGTCCTTCACCTTCTTTTCACAGTTTTCGCAATGCATCTGAGTCACTTTGAATACTACTACACGAATATCTTTCGCCATTACGGCAGCTACACTCAAAAGAGCCACCACGCAAGTGGCCATCCATCTTTTTGTTCTCATTTTTCTTATCAGTTTAAATGTAAGTTATTCTTTTTATTCACTGTTTCTAGCCAGGTTGAAACGCAGTCCGATATACGCCTTCGCACCGTGCATCGGCCCCCATATCATGGTGGAGTCAAAGTTATCTCCCCAGGGATTGGCTGCGTCGATAATCGGGTTCTTCTGCTTGAAGTTTGTCAGGTTCTCGCCGCCTACGTAGATAGACCAGCGACGGAAATAACGGGTTACTTGCAGGCTAAGTTGCTCAAAGCTGCCATAACGGCGATTCCATGACAGTTGCCCGTCTCCAAGTTCGTAAGGGGAAGGCATTCTGCCACCGCCATTCAATTGCAACGTTGCGTCAAATTGCCATATTCCCAGTGGAGTTTGGTAAGATGCAGTCAGCAGACCTTTGTATTTACTGGTCAGAGGTCTTTCCATACGCTCGCCTTTGTAGGTGGTTTGCGCATCCGTCAGTCGGTAGGCGCCCGTCAAGGTGAATCCTTTGAAAAACGGATAGCTTGCTTCTACTTGAAATACGTGCGAATATGAACGGCCATCCAGATTATAGAAAGATACTCCGTGGGGATTGCTATCCATATCTACTACGACTTGTTTCAAGAAGTCCGTATAATAGTATTCAGCGTTTATATTCAATGTTTTACCGAATATCGGGATGTAGGTAGACACACTTGCACCATAGTTCCATGCTTCTTCCATGTCCAGGTTCTTTGCAATATCTACTTTACGGCTACTGGAGAGCAGATAGTTGTTTTCTGCCAGTACATGATTCGTCCGGTAGCCTTTTCCGGCAGAGAGACGGAAGTTTACATACTCATTCGGATTGTATTTGAGGTGCGCACGGGGAGTTACAAAGAATCCATGTTCGTTGCTATAATCCCCGCGAAGACCTGCCATCAGCATCCATTGGTCATTCAGATTCAAAGTGTACTGCACGTAAGCTCCGGAAACAGCTTCTTTCTCAAAGGCTTTGAGAGGAGTGTTATCCGCGTTGTTTTCCAAACGGTAGTGTTGGTCGTAAGCATCATAATTGAAACTTAATCCTGCGGAGAAACTGTTCTGTTTATTGAACTCCGTTTCGAACATCAATGAAGCGTAGACATTGGTTTGGTCTACGTTATAGAGTTTCAGTCCGTAATTGGCATCCTGATTATGTAAACTGGCAGAGAGAATCAAAGCCAGGTTGGTATTCTTCTCCTTATTAAATATATAGGCGTTCTTGGTGAAGAATTCATAGCGTTCGGTATCAATGTTCACTTTATAAGGGTTGTCGAAATGCATTCCGCCATGATTGGCTTGTCCGCTGGTACGTGTTTCGGAAAGGGCTTTGATGCCTGCCTGAAAGACATAATGATCGCCCATATACGCCCACCGGTTCCACACATTATATTGCTCCACCTGCGGAATATCTACAAATCCGTCGTCATTACCATCGTGAGCTTTCGTCTCGTTTTCATAATGTGCCAGCAGAGAAGTGCTCCAACGTTTGGAGATTTTCAGCGTGGCATCCGCATTGGCTTCATAACGATTGGTGGTGCTTGCGAAAAGATTGGCAGACACCCAGTCGGCTTCCGGCAATTGGGGTTTCTTGAACTCGACGTTAATCTGTCCCGTAATGGCTTCATAACCGTTTTTTACGGAAGAAGTTCCTTTGGATACCTGTATGCTCTGCATCCAAGGACCGGGGACATAGCCCAAACCATAAGGAGCAGCAGCCCCGCGATAGTTCGGAATATTTTCCGTCAGCATTTGTACATAAGTACCGGAAAGTCCCAAGAGTTTGATTTGCTTGGCTCCCGTTGCCGCATCGGAATAACTCACATCAACCGAAGGATTCGTCACGAAACTTTCTCCCAGGTTACAACAAGCGGCTCTGCTCAACTCGGCACTGCTTATCATATCTTCATTCATCACGCTGCTACGCAGTTTCATTGTTCCCAGTCTTCGACTGACTACATTTACTTCATTCAGTTCCACTCCATCACGAAGCACAATATCCAGTTTCTGATTCTTACCGTTCACATGAACCGTATCGTTCTGAAAACCGATAAAACTGACTATCAACATATGGCTTTTTGAAGGTTTGACGATAGAAAAACTTCCATCTTCCTTAGTAGTCACGCCTTGTCCCGTATTCATCCAAAATACGTTTGCTCCCGGAATAACTTCTCCGGTGCTATCTTTTACCGTTCCGTGTACTTGCGCATGCATATTACCGGCAAACAACAGGAACAGTCCTATTATCATATATTTCATTCTTTCTAAACTTTCTTTCGAGATACAAAATTAATTCATTTCTCATGCAACTTGGTTGCATTCAATTACACCTCACTTTCCTGCTTTAAATGCAGCAGAAAGCAAAGTCCCTAAAAAGAAAGATTTAGTGGCTAAATAATATAGGTGGAATATAGTGCCAGCTTCTGTCGGGAACAGAGAGGTGGCGGCGAAGTAATGGTAGTATATTCTACCGGTTTATCGGAATACGTAGAAGTCAGCAGATAGCAGAACTGTGCACAGAAAAGGTCGATCGCCTGAACTGAAACATTGAGTTCAGTAGTATGTTTCATCAAGTCCAGCTTATAGATAGTAGCCGTACAACCTTTTGCTTTGCAATCCTTTTTTGAGTCGCAAGTATGTGTTTTCTTACATTTCGGACAGCCTGTGTCACAACAGCTTTGCACCGTTTCGCAACGGGCACAGCAATAGTGCATAATAGATACTCCCGCTCCCGAATAAATAATCAAGAGGGAAAGAACCAATGCTGTTATGTAAGCTAACCTTTTCATACCAAGGGACAAAGATAATAATAAAATCAAATTAAATGCATATTTTACCAAAAAAGAAGAAGAATGTCACATATGTTACAATCCATAAGTCTGTTCTTCCCTATCTTTGCAGAAAAAAGATAGATTATGGAACAGTTACATGCACATGAAGTCCTTCACATGATGGAAGGAAATAGCTACTCGGAATCA
>ERZ650918.2913-NODE-2913-length-10998-cov-3.550123_pt1 | contig 10998 bp, 8 predicted proteins | sample MGYA00514758_ERZ650918 | MGnify/ENA metagenome assembly ERZ650918 | reverse complement strand
CTTGCCACACCTATTCGGCAGGTTATGATATAGTAGGGGAATATGATAAAGTATTCCGTGAGTTCGACGAGGTAGTTGGCTTCAATTATTTGCGGGGCATTCACTTGAATGATACGAAGAAAGAGTTGGGTAGCAATGTAGACCGCCATGATAGCATCGGGAAAGGCTTGTTAGGGATTGATTTCTTCAAGCGTTTTATGAAAGACGAACGTTTCGACAACATGCCTGTCATTCTGGAAACACCGGATGAAACGCTCTGGGCGGAAGAAATAAAGTTGTTGCGTAGCTTTGAATAGTTATTTGTATGCTATATAAAAACAATAATTCCTGCAAAATTCGATTCTCTCGGAAACTTTGCAGGAATTATTGTCTATAGCTATTTCTTAATTTTATTGATTCACCTTCACATTATCCCATTCAAACGATGAGATCACCGACTTATCGCAATCTCCATTCTTCGCCTTGATATTCAGATTCTCGAACTTGAAATTCGACAATTTGTATTGTTCGGATGCACTTACGTTGAAGAATACATCACAATCGAAGTCAATATTACGCATCGTCACGTGGTCTGAGTAGGACATCGGAACATCCTTCCGGTCCTTGAGGTCAAAGAATTGTGTCCACGGCTTGACGTAGAGGAAGCTCTTGGCATTTCCTTTGATGTCTTCAACAAGGATATACTCGTAATTCTGAGGAGTGTCGGCACGCATTTTCAACCATAGCAAGCGGCTTGCCTGATTGATTGTGCAACGGCGGAGGATAATATTACGGTTATGAATAGATTCGCTACCACAAGTCAGTGCACTATGGCAGAAACCATACGTACAATCTTCTATAATAATGTTAGTGTTACTTCCGTTGTTAGAATCCTTATCAGCCCAGGGGCCTTTTCCACCTTTAAGAGCAATAGCATCATCGTTTACAGAGAGATAGCAGTTCTTAACCAGCACATTATTGCATACATCAATATCTATGGCATCCGTGCTGGGTGCCTTAACAGGAGCAGCCGGGGAGAAAATATATAGGCCTAATAGCTTCACATTGTTACATTTGTAAATGTGTGTCGTCCAGAACGGAGAGTTGATGAGGCGTACACCGGAAAGCTGTACATCATTGCTATTGGAAATGTGTACTAGGCGCGGACGCAACTCATCCATATTCGTGCATTTCGGAATAACGGTGCGGCGCAACCAGAAAGATTTCCAATAGCGCAGACCGTTACCGTTGATTGTACCTTTACCGGAGATGGTGAAACCATTGACTCTGTCAGCATTCACCAGTGCGGCGAAATACTTCAGTGATTGCCCCTCTATGCGGGTATTGATTATGGGGAAATTGCTGATATCATCGCTACCTTTCAGTACGGCCCCTTCTTCCAGATAAAGATGGGTTTTCGGTTTGAAGAAAAGCGCACCGCTCAGGTAAGTACCTTTCGGGATGATGACCACGCCACCGCCTTTGGATGAAGCCTGGTCGATGACGGCTTGAATCTTTTCTGTTTGAATCAGGGTGCTATCATTTACAACGCTATAATCTGTAATCTTGTACTTGTCACCCAGTGTTTCAATATTTACGATTTCGTTTTGTCTGAACCAGTCGGGAATAGGAGTTCCGTCAGGAAAATTCTCTTGTGCGAAAGAGGACAGGCAGAAAAGTAAACTACATGCTAAAGTTACGAATTTCATGGTTTTAATCATTAGTTGGTTAATAGTGCTTGATCGGATAGATTTATCCGTTTGCAAAAATAGGGAATAAAATCCGGATATGATGGGAATGAAAAGGTTCAATTCCTAAGCTATTTGTCAGTTTATATAGGCTTTTTGACTCTCTCTTGTGGAAGGAGAAAAAGAGAAGAAGCAATCATCAGAAGTCAGCCTTTTCCGTGATACGGATGATCCGTCCGTCGGCGGGATGGGTAAATTCGATGGACTCGGCATGCAAGTAGAGGCGTTTATCCTTTCTCCCGTAAAGCTCGTCGCCTATGATGGGACAATGCAGACCTGACGGATGTGCGGCATGCACACGGAGCTGATGAGTGCGCCCTGTATGCGGATGAAAAGCTATGCGTGTGCATTTGTCCGTCCGCTCAAGAACCTGATAATGAGTGATGGCGGGTTTGCCGTACTCCATGTTCACCACCTGCCGGGGACGGTCCAGCGGATCCGGGCAAATGGGAAGCTCGATGGTTCCCTCGTCTTGGGGAATGATGCCGTCAAGCAGGGCTATATATTTCTTTCGGATGCTATGATTCTTGAACTGGGCTTGCAGGTGTTGATGCACCTTTTTATTCTTGGCAACGATTAAAAGTCCCGATGTAGCCATGTCCAGCCGGTGCACAATCATCGGCCCGTCGGCTTCCGGATAGAGTTGCCTTGCCAGACTATATACGGACTCCTTTTCACCCTTACCGGGCACGGAGAGCATTCCGGAAGGCTTGTTGACTACCAATAACCATTTGTCCTCATAGACTATTTTTAATTTCCCGTAGCCCTGTTCCGGAAGTTGTAGCATAGGATTTTCTTCTACTTCCAACCCTTGAAGCATGTATTGCAAGATAGACTCGCACTTACCTTTACAAGCGGGATAATAATAACCATGATGGCGGATTTCGGCTTTGGGAGAGTTGCCCCACCAGAACTCTGCCATAGCAATGGGCTTCCAGCCATGCAGATAGGCTTGTTGCAACAATTTGGGGGCGGCACATTCTCCGGCACCGGCGGGAGGAGTTTTGTGAACGGTTTGGCTGAATATATCACACAAGGTTTTCACCTCCTTCCGGTAGTTCAACATTCTGAATTGCCCGAATAATTGTTGTTGCAGGGCGGCGGAACGGCTTTTGCGTTCCACCTTCAACTCTTGAATTTGTTCTTCCCGGTTATTGATTTCCACTTGCAAAGCGGCTATCTTTTCTTTCCAGGAACGTTCCAGCCGTTTGTATTCCGCTTTTTGAAATTGGCTTTCGCGTATCAGGCGGGCTTCTTCTTCGGTAGTGAGTCCGGCTTCCTTTCTACGCAATTCTCTTTTCTCTTTCGCTTCTTTTAATTGTTGTTTGGCTATGTCCAGTGCTTCCCGGGCTTGTTGGTGGGTCCGGGTGAGCTCGGACAACAAAGAAGTGTATTCCTTGTCCTCTTCCAATTGCTTGATGCGCCAGTTGATGGCGGAGATGTTTTCCTCTTCGACTTTGAAGAAACCTTGCGGTTGCAACAAGTCATATACGGGCGGAACGAAGTAGGAGTGTTGGTTCTTCCCCGCCAATATGCCCGAAAACGCGGCCAGGTAACCAACCTCCCCATTTCCGGTCTGCACCACCAGTACTCCGAACATCTTCCCCCGACTTAGTTCTTCTTTCCATTCATGTTGCCGGTTGAGATAGTGTTGCACCTCTTCCGCCGCCATCACGCATAATGGATGGGGAGTGTAGCAGAAAGGATAAGTAAACCTTTCCGGAAGTGGGATATTTGCTATGGAAGTCTTGAAACGGTGCAACATAATGGCGCAAAGATACTCATTTCTTATAATAAGCGTATCATGGTGCCGTGCTTTCTGATTATATATTATCCGACGGAGAAAAGTTCTTCACTCTCATTATGGTAGGGTAGGGTGAAGGTGAACCGGCTTCCCTTTCCGGCCTCGGAGCTAACGGAGATTTTTCCACCCAGTTTTTCAGCTATGACCATGCTTATGGAAAGCCCCAGGCCGGTGCCCTGAACAAATTCGTCTTGCTTGTAGAAACGTTCGAATATCATCCGTTGTTCTTCTTTCGGAATGCCTTTTCCGGTATCTTCCACATAGATGGAAATTTCATAGTTCGAGAAGTCTATCTCATATCCCAGTTTTATGAATCCCGACTTGGTGAATTTGGCAGCATTGTTCAGGAAATTGGTAATGATTTGACTAAGCCGGTTCACGTCCGTATGGATGAAGAAGGTGGCATCGGGCACTTCTTTTATGAACTCAATCTCCTTGGGTATCAATAAGGAATGAGTCATGTACATATTGTCAATCCAGCTATTCAGGTTGCAAGTTGAAAAAGAGAAAGCCATTTTGCCGGATTCGATACGGGATAATTCCAATATGTCGTTTATGAGTTTTAGAAGAAGTTCGCAATTGCTATTGATGGTATTTATAAAGTCCGCTTTCTCGTCATCGGACAAGTCATCTTCACTGACCAACAGGTTGGAGAAGCCTACGATTGCATTGAGCGGTGTGCGTATCTCATGGCTCATATTGGCGAGGAATGATTGCTTGAGCTCTGCTTCTATCGCCAGGTCTTTGGCCTTCATCAACTCTTCTTCTTTATCTTTGAAGTGTTGCACATTAGTCACCAACCCTATGATGGAGGCGGTTTCCGCCATGGCTTTCGTGGGGTTGACATAGCGAAGTTCGTACCAGATGTACCCTTTGCCATTGAAGTTGCACCGGCATTGAGTATGTGCTTTTGAATCTTCCTGGCTCTTTACCCGGAAGAAGGTGGTCAGCACATCCGTTCGGTCTTCCGGGTGTATGGCCTCGGTCATCTCTTGTAGAGTGAACGTGCGGAAAGGCATGTCCAGATGCTCAAAGAATTCTTTATCGCATGAGAAGGTGTTGGTGGATTCCACATATTTCCAGGCATAGATATCGCTCTTTTCAAGTGATAATGATAGCAATTCCTTTTCCCTGATTAATTCCCTTTGGGTGGCACGTTTCCGTTTTGACTCCCTGAAATAGAGGAACAACGGATATAGAATGAAAAAACAAATGGCAAAGGCGCCCAAGGTAAAAATACCGATAAGTAGAGTTTTGTGATGCTCGATGCGGAAAGGTATTTTGATTATGGTGTAGTCCTCCTGCGAAGTCTCTTCTGCATTGATTTCTGTATTCAGAATCTTATTAAGGTTCTTGTAAACGGGTAACAACTGTTCGTAAGAGTGTGTGAGGATGTGGTGGTATTGGGTATATTGCACTTTTTGCGCATGCATCTTTGTAAATAGAGCAAGGAGAATTAAAATGACAGATACCCTTTTGAGTATCCGATATCGTTTTTTCATAGAGTCATTTTTTTGAGCTATATTATTTGTCATAAAAGCACGCGCCTATATCCGTTACCAGTGGAGATTCTAAAGAAAATCTCATTCGCAAAGTTACACGATTATTTTGAATTCCCACACAAATGGATAAAAATGTGAGAATTAACTTCGTTTGTATCGTAACGCTGAATTTATGATGTCTTAAAAAAAGACTATATGAATGTAAATCTTATTTTTCCCTTTTATAGACTCATTTTTGATGTTTCGGATTTGTCAGGTAATAGCATTGATGGTCATATACATGTCCGTCATAAGTCACTTCGGCCTGATGAAGCGTACCCTCATGCACAAAGCCCTGGCGTTTCAATACTTGTTGAGAGCGCTCGTTATGGGGGTAACAGTTAGCGGTGATAAGACTTAGTTTTAGCGTGCCGAAACCGTAGTTTAGCACCGCTTTTACCGCCTCCGTCATATAGCCTTTTCCCCATTGAGCCTCGTCGAGCCAATATCCCAGCATACGTACTTGCGGGTTTTCGCGTCTAGGGTCGGCGATGATGCCGATGGAGCCAATCAATTGCCCGTTGTCTTTCAGGGTAATGGCCCATACCCCTTTCTGGGATAAGAATACGGAGCGAAGTACTTCCCGTGATTCCTCCAGGCTTGCGTGAGGTTGCCAACCCGCATTGTTTCCTATGTTGGGGTTTCGGCAACAGGCAAAGAGGGCCTCTGCATCGCTCTCCACGAAGGGGCGTAGTAGCAACCGTTCCGTTTCAATTGGGGCGTCGGGTTCTTCCGAAGTTTCTTCTTTCCGATAGACACATTCTACGCGGTTTCCGTCAGGATCAAGTATGACGCTTTCGAAATAACCATCGCCTGAAGTGCGCGGTTCTCCGGCTATGGTATAACCGTCTGCCCGGAGTTGTTCAGTAGTCTTGAGTACATCTTCTTTGCTTTGAAAGGCAAGGGCGAAGTGGGTGAGCCCTAACCTGTTTTCTTCTATCAGAGTGTTTTGCACGTCCGTGCGGCTCATTAATTCTAATGACGGACCTTCATCAAAGTAGATGAAGTATGATTCGAAACCTTTCTTAAGGTTGATATATTTTTCGTTGCTTTTTCCGCTAAAATACCGGATATAGAAGTTCCTTAATTCCTCCAGGCGGAAGGTCCAGATGGCGATGTGATGTACTCTCATGATTCCTTTTTCATGCAAATATAGTGATAATTCCCTGTAAAATCGTACCTTTGTGCCGTAATAAAAAGAAATGATGACATTTAAACAGATGAATATTTCGGAGCCGGTGTGCCGTGCGCTCCTCGAAAAAAACTATTCTACCCCTACACTTATCCAAGAACAAGCTATACCCGAAGCCCTGACCGGCCGTGATTTGTTGGGACTGGCGCAAACCGGAACCGGCAAAACCGCCGCTTTCGCCGTACCCATCATCGAGCAATTGCTTGCCGCTCCTATGCCCCAACGCAAAGGTGCTCCGCGTAGCATCCGTGCGCTTATCCTGACCCCAACCCGGGAGTTGGCGATTCAGATTGATGAATCGTTGGCGGACTATACACGCTATACGACCTTGCGCCACACGGTTATCTTCGGCGGAGTGAAACAAAAGTCGCAAACCGATGAGCTTCGTGCCGGGACGGACATCCTGACGGCTACTCCCGGACGCCTGCTCGACCTGATGTCGCAAGGCTTTATCCGCCTCGACGATGTTCGCCACTTTGTTCTTGATGAGGCCGACCGTATGCTCGACATGGGATTTATCCATGACGTCAAACGCCTCTTGCCCAAGCTCCCGCCCAAGAAGCAAACCCTTTTCTTCTCGGCCACCATGCCCGATAGTATCGACCGTCTTGCCAAGAGTTTATTGCACAATCCGGCGCGTGTGGAAGTAACTCCGGCATCCAGTGTTGTGGAGATTATCAGCCAGTCCGTCTACCGGGTAGAGAAACCTCAGAAGAAAGAATTGTTGGCTCAATTGTTGCTCGGAGAGGCAGGCTATCAGGTGCTGGTTTTCTCCCGTACCAAGCATGGGGCGGATAACATTGCCCGCTACCTGTCTCGTCGTGGCATTGCTTGCGAAAGCATACATGGAGACAAGTCACAGAATGCCCGCCAACGTGCGTTGAGCAACTTTAAGGAAGGGCGCTCTAATGTGATTATTGCTACGGATATTGCTGCCCGGGGCATCCATATAAAAGGTCTGGACCTGGTTCTCAATTTTGATTTACCTGATGTTCCGGAGACCTACGTGCACCGTATCGGACGTACTGGACGTGCGGGTTGCGAAGGACGTGCTATTGCTTTTTGCTCAAGCGAAGAAGCCCCCATGCTACGTGAAATAGAGAAACTTACGGGTATAAAGCTGGTGCAACAAAAGCACAATTTGCCTTCTTTGGGAGAGCCTGCCGCTTCTCCTACTACTTCTTCTACCCAAAACGTTGCACCCAAATCGCAAGGCCGCACTCAGGGAGGAAAATCTCAGAACAATAGAAGACGGGAGGACAGAAAGAGACCGGTCGAACCAACCGGAAGCACTCAAAAGGCGGTGGTATCTGCCGAAAAGCCCAAGCGGAATAATAACCGTCCCGAAAGACCTCGACCTGTCCAGCAATCCGGGCAAAAGAAGTCGGGTTCCGGGAAGCCGGAGCCGTCATCCAAAAGTCCGGCAAAGTTGCGTTCGCGCTACGAAAACTATGATTGAAAGTTGTATATGCTTTTGAAGTACTTGTAAAATAAAATAGGCTTCCCTTTATCTTGCTTTGTGTGAAAAGGAAAATATTTAATATTTAAAAACTTGGTAAAAAGTGCTCTATTGTCTTTAAAAGTTTGTATATTAGCGGCTTGAATGCTTGGAGGAAAAAACGAGAATTCGTTCCGAGTAGTCTAAACTTAAGGAACTAAAGATTATATGACCAAAAGCAAGGAAAGTTTAAGTGTATTTCTACTTCAGTTTTTAGAACGGTTGAATGGCCATGAATCTATTGAAAGGAAAATCACGAAGTCGTTGATAGACATTTGTAATTACTATGGATTCAAGAAAGGGTTTGTTTATCAAACGGATGGCTTCCGCTATTTCTTTTTGAAGGAAACCATCGGAAATGAAGGTGGCACCCTGAGGTCTCGTTTTGAAATGGGAGAGATGACTACACAACATTCTGGTCGTATAGAGGCTAAAAAGAGACCTTTCTATGCCAGTAAGGGTGAGAATATTTCTTTGTCTGATATTGATATTCTGGATTTTTATGGAGTGGATTCTTTGCTAATCAGGCAATTCGAAGATTCCGAAGGCAAGATTATCGGATTTATCGGGTTTGCGGATAGGGAAGAAGCCTCGATACCTTTCGCCGAAGACGAGCTCCAGATGATTCATCTGATATTGGGCTCGCTCTCCAAGGAAATAGCGGTCAGGGAATATAAGGAAAGAGAAGTGCGGGCAAGCAACACGCTGGGTAGCATTATGAACAATATGGGAGTGGACATTTATGTGAACTCTTTCGATTCTCATGATATGCTATATGCCAATGCATCTATGGCCGCCCCGTATGGCGGCATCAGGCTTTTCGAAGGGAAGAAATGCTGGCAAGCGCTCTACACCGATAAAACGGGCGAGTGTGAGTTCTGCCCTAAAAGGCACTTGATTGATGAAAACGGCCAGCCCACCAGGGTTTACTCCTGGGACTATCAACGCCCGTTCGACAAATGCTGGTTTCGCGTGTTCAGTGCCGCATTCCCCTGGATAGACGGACAGATGGCGCACGTCATCACCAGTGTCGACATCGACCATCAGAAAAAGATAGAAGAAGAATTAAGGATAGCCAAGGAGAAGGCGGAGAATCTGGACCGCCTGAAGTCGGCTTTCCTGGCCAATATGAGTCATGAAATCCGTACTCCGTTGAATGCGATTGTCGGTTTTGCAAGTATGCTCGTTGAGGAAGATGACAAGAAAGAACGTCAGGGGTATATTGAAATCATGCAGGAGAACACAGAGTTGCTCTTGCAATTGATATCCGATATTCTGGATTTGTCGAAGATAGAGGCGGGGACGCTCGACTTCAATATGGGGTATCTGAACATCAAAGACTTTTGTGAAGACATACTTCGCGGTTATGAAATCAAGGAAGATAAACCCGTGCCCGTATTGCTGGCTTCTAATTTGCCCGATTATCGTATTTATACAGATAAGAAGCGTTTGATGCAGGTTGTCACCAACTTTATCAATAACGCCCTTAAGTTTACGAGCGAAGGGCAAATCACTCTTGAGTATCACTTTAAGGAGGATACCAATGAGATAGAATTCTCCGTAACAGATACGGGTATTGGTATTGCTCCGGATGCGGTGGGGCAGGTGTTCGACCGCTTTGTGAAACTTAATACTTTTTCCAAAGGCACTGGTCTGGGATTGTCCATCTGCCGGAGTATTATCGAGCATCTTGGCGGCACTATCGGGCTTGAGTCTGAGGTAGGCGTCGGTAGCCGTTTCTGGTTTACGCATCCTTGTGCCGAGTCGGCATAATCAAAGCTATTATTCATGAACTAAAAAATTAGTAGACCAATGAAGAACAAAACATGGAGATATTGGGTTGTTGCATCAATTGTATTGTTGCTGGTAGGTTGTGGCGGCGGTGCAAAGAAACAAACTAATGAGGAAGTAAGTATGGATAGTACAACTATGGCATGTGACGGTTTGAAAACCTTACAACTGGATGGAGTGAAGGTCACCTGGATACAGGATAATGCAAAAGAGCGTCTTATGGAGAGGACGCTTTTCGCCGATGCCAGTGATGAGCTGATAGATAGCTTGAAGTTGGCGGATGGGATACCTTCGTCCATGAGCACTTTTCTGGTAGAAACGGATGGTGTCCGGATTTTGTTTGATACGGGAATGGGAGCGCCGGATAGCCGTTTATTGTCGGGGTTGGCCTCTTTGGAAGTAACCCCTGCTGATATCAAGTATCTGTATCTCACCCACTTCCACGGTGACCACATCGGAGGAATGATGAAGGGAGATAGCATTGTCTTCCCTAATGCCGAGGTGTATGCATCGAAAGTGGAGTATGATGCCTGGCTCAAAATGTCTTCCGAGAGGAATGCGCAAGTGGTGAAGACCATGAACGCTTATAAGGACCGTTTGCACCTGTTTGAATTTGGTGAAACCTTACCGGGGAATGTGGTTACCATGAATGCGGAAGGGCACACTCCCGGCCATACGGTGTACCAGGCGGGCAAGCTATTGGTGATAGCCGATTTGATTCACGGAGCTGCTCTTCAATTGGAACATCCCGAAATCTGTGCCTCCTACGATATGGATAAGGATGCGGCGGTAAAGTCACGTAAACACTTCCTCCGGTATGCCAAGGAAAATGGATTGACAATGGCGGGAATGCATTTGCCGCCTCTGGGATTTAAATAGTACTTTCCGGATGGGACGTGATAGGGGGTGTTTCTTCACTCCCTTTTGATTTTTCCTCCGTTTTCGGGCGCTTGGCAGGGGAAGGCTTCTTCCCGTATTTGCGTTCTTTTTCCCAAGCGGCTTTTCTTGCTTCGTATGCTTCGTATTGCTTTTCTAAATAGTTGTCGGCCATGATTTTATTGTTTTAATTAGAGATTGTTCATCGTTGGGTGGGCAATGAAAACTCTTGCCAGTCATATTCCTCTCCGTTCTCGTCGGCTACGGCAATGCGGAAGATGACTTCTCCCGTCTTTATCCGTTCTCCGGCGCTGATGCTGGCGGTGTATTTCACGCCTTCGCGGGGAGCGATTTGTTCTATCATGACGGATGGCGAGATATAGACGTGCTTCATACCCGTGACTTCCGCCACTACCGGCACCACGTTGAAGGCGGTCCTGTTTCCCTCGTTCATAATTTCGAAGACGACTTTGCAATTCTCACCCGCATTGATTACATGGTCGCGGCTATTGTCGATGAAACGTATATTGCGTATCTTCAGGTTGTTGATGGCGGAGGGGCGCGTTTCC
>ERZ650918.2909-NODE-2909-length-11013-cov-3.743749_pt1 | contig 11013 bp, 9 predicted proteins | sample MGYA00514758_ERZ650918 | MGnify/ENA metagenome assembly ERZ650918 | reverse complement strand
CCGATGGACTCGAAGAACCGCACGGGGATGGAATCGGCAATGCCGCCGTCCAGCAATTTTCGGCCCTCAATTTCAACGATGCGCGAGACAAGCGGCATCGAAGCCGAGGCGCGTATCCAATCAAATCCGTGGTCACTTTGGCCCAGATATTTGTGGTAAACTGGCTGGCCGCTTTCGATGTCGGTGCAGACAACGTAAAATTCCTGCGGGTTGGCATCGTAGGCGGTAAAGTCAAAGGGGTCAAGTTCCAGCGGCACCGTGCCATAGCAAAAATCCGTATTATAAATGTCGCCGGTTTTGACAAGCGAGCCAAGGCCACCGTAACGCTTATCGGCGCAGAAGCGTGTATTATAGCGGATAACACGGCCAATCTGTTTTGACTTATAGTTGCAGCCAAACGCCGCGCCCGCCGATACACCGATCACGCCATCAAAATTCACGCCGTTTTCCATCAGCACATCCATAACGCCTGCCGTGAACATGCCGCGCATCGCACCGCCCTCTAAGACCAATCCTGTTTTCATACATTACGCTCCACATCGCTTTGTTTTTGTCTATTATATCAGATTTTTATGAAAAAAGGAAGTGCTTCAGGCTTTCCGATTTACCAGTAAAAGTTGTACTCTTATGTCACCAACAAGAACCGAGTTGGTTCCCAAAACAGGGGGCAAGCAAAACGCCCCGGAAAAAGAAAGTACCGGGGCTGTCCGCCGCTCTCGCCGGTATAGGACGGATCGAAGGCAATGGTGAGATAGCCATACTCCGCCATCTTCTGCGCGTACAGTCCGGAGGACTGCTCCTTCACTGCACCGAATGGACCGCTGACGGCAATGGCGGGCAGCTCTCCCACTGCATTCTTCGATGTGTACAGATCCGCCGCCAGCGTGATGCCGTAGCGATTGTGAAAGGTCACTTTTTTGTGGTCAACCTTGTCGCTTTTGGGGAAGACCTTGTCCCATTCCTGTGTTAAATTCAGCTTTTCATCTGTTATTTTCGTTGCGCTCCTTATTCGTAGTTGCTCGGACATAATCTGCATCACTCACAGCCTCCAGCCACTCGTTGGATGTTTCCTCTCCCGGTACCTCTACGGCGAGATGGGAGAACCAGCTGTCCGGTGCTGCGCCGTGCCAATGCTTGACACCGGCCGGAATGTTTACCACATCGCCCGGCAGCATCTCCACAGCGGCCTTGCCCCATTCCTGATAAAAGCCGTGTCCGGCAACGCAGATCAGGAGCTGCCCACCGCCGGTTTTCGCGTGATGGATGTGCCAGTTATTCCGACAGCCAGGCTCAAAGGTCACGTTGAAAACTCCTACCTGCTCCTTGGAGACAGGTGCCAGATAGCTTTTCCCGCTGAAATACTGTGCAAAGCCCTCGTTGGGCGCACCGATGGGAAAGACCATGGATGCAGCGTGCTCTGCCATAGCGTTCTCGCCGGTGTCCTCGCCCCACACTTCCTTTGCCATACGGAACGCCGCCCATGCTTTCGGCCAACCCGCATAAAAGGCGGCATGGGTCAGGGCCTCAGCAATTTCTTCCTTGGTAATGCCATTTTTCTTTGCACTTTCCAGATGATATTTGAACGAAGAATCTGTAAGCCCTTGTGCCATGAGTGCCGTCACCGTCACAAGGGAACGGTCACGCAGTGAAAGCTTGTCCTCACGGCTCCATACCTCTCCGAACAGCACATCGTCGTTCAGCTCCGCAAACTTTGGCGCGAAATCGCCCAAAGCATCTCTTCCGGCTGTTTGTTTGATTGCCATTTTTGTTTTACCTCCATTTATCTCAGCAGCCGCTCTTGCGCTGCGCTTTCGGTTCTGCTATAGTAATGATAGCACCTAAACCTAACTTTAAGTCAAGAGGTTTGAAGAATATATTTGTTATTTTTTGTGGAGGTTTTTATGTACTCGATTGGACAGGTTTCGGAGATGTTCGGCTTGCCGATCTCCACGCTTCGTTATTATGATAAGCAAGGTCTTTTCCCCGGAATAGAGCGCAGGTCCGGCATACGAAAATTCGGTGAGAACGAGCTTGAAGCCCTGCGGGTGATCGAATGTCTCAAAATGTCGGGGCTTGAGATCAAGGACATCAAGCAGTTTATGGACTGGTGCGTGGAGGGTGCGTCTACATACCCTTTGCGCCGGGAATTGCTGGAAAAGCAGAAGGAGACCGTCGAGGCGGAAATTGCACACATGAATAAAGTTCTGGATATGCTCCGATTCAAATGCTGGTATTATGATCAGGCGATTCAGGACGGCAGCGAGGATCGGATCAAGAGCCTGCTTCCAGACCATCTGCCGGATGATATTCAGCCTCTCTATGACCATGCACATCAATAAAAAGAACGTCTCAGCCAATGTTCAGACAGACATCGGCTGAGACGCTTGTTATAAAAGATTACTCAAATTTTCGATCATGCAGCATTGCTGCAATCAGCATGGTGGTCGTCTGCCACATACAGGCTGGAGTGCCGGTCATTGTGAAATGGGAAGAGGGCCATGCCGTAATGGTTGACCTCCATACCGTACGGGCAATATCATAGGGGCTTTTGCCCTCAATGGTCAGTTAGAAAATGCGTCGCACCACGGCAGCCGCTTCCTCGTCAATCAGCCAGTGGTATTTGTTCTCCGGGTCTTTCTTATAGCCATAGATGGCACAGTTGGTGGTAAACTGTTCCTGTTTCGTTTGTCCATAGGCTTCCTCCTTGCGTGATTGGTTGGTTTTTGATATAATGTGTTTGGTTTCGTTAGCTGTAAGCCAACCGTGTCTTTCTGTTTGTTTTCCATGTTCTTTTTCTCCTTTCTGTCCTTTGTGTTTTATGACAGTAACCTTAGTAACTTGCGTTTAGATTACCCTTTCACTAATAGGAGAAAAACGGGGTGTAAATCGGAACTGTTTTTTAAAAAAAGGAAAACATTTTTTCGGGAGGTGAAGCTATCGTGGAACCATGGGAGCATAATCTAAACAAAGTGAGGTGCACAAACCTATGAAACGTGTTGCCGCTGCCCTTACCGCTGCTGCGGCGGCAGGCCTGGGCGCTGCCTATGGCATCTACCACCTGGCTTTTTTCCAGCGGCCGAAGCTGGATATTCCCACGGCAGAGGAGTGGGCGCAGGGTTCTCGCTTTTTGCCGCAGATCCGCGAAAACGTGGAGTTTGTGGACAGCCTGCCCTGCGACTATGTACATATCACCGCCGATGACGGTACTTCGCTGTCGGCTCGGTACTGCCACGAGGCCGACGACGCGCCGATTGCCATCATCATGCACGGCTACCGTTCCACTGCGATGCGCGACACGATGGGGCTGATCGTGCTATGCAAAAAGCTGGGCTACAACCTGCTGATGCCGGACCAGCGTGCCCACGGGCGCAGTGACAGCTACACCATCACCATGGGCGCGCAGGAGCGCTACGATGCCCGCGCCTGGGCGTACTGGGCTTCAGTGCGGTCCAGCGGCAAGGTGCCCATCTTTTTAATGGGCGTCTCGATGGGCGCAGCCACCGTTCTGCTGGCCAGCGGGCTGGACCTTCCGGACAGCGTTCACGGCATCATCGCGGATTGCGGCTACTCCAGCATCCGGGACATCTGCCGCACCTGTCTGCCCAAGTACCTGCCGCACGTGCCGGTGGGGCCGGGCTATGCCGTCGGCAAAGTTGGTGCCAAGATCTTCGGCCGCTTTGACCCCGATACCGTGGATTGCCGCAAGGCCGTGGCGCAAAGCAAGGTTCCGATTCTCTTCATCCACGGCAGCGCGGACGACTTTGTACCCTGCAGCATGAGCCGCGAAAACTACGACGCTTGCGCCAGTGAGAAAGAGCTGCTCGTCATTCCCGGTGCCACCCACGCCATGTCCTACTACTACGACACACCCGCCTACACCAAGGCCGTGACAAACTTTTTGAAAAAGCACATCTAAAACCAAAATTCAAAACGCTCCCTGCAGGCAGGACCGCATCGCATGCACAGGTCCGCCGCCGGGAGCGTTTTTATTTCAATCGCTCAGGCTGCAAAAGGGGAGTGGTCACTATTTTTCCAAATACTCCATCATACCGTCCAATTTTTGCTGCATTTCCTTGTAACCGCGGATGTAGAGTTCCGTCAGCTTCTCGGTGCTGCCCTCGAAGCGGCCGATGCCTACCGGCTCATCGGGGCGGATAACGCAGATGCGTCCCTCGTCTTCCAGCGCATCGATCTGGTCCAGCAAAGCGTTGTAGCGCATCTCCTGGGTCAGCAGTGTGGCCAGGAACAACGGTTTATCGCCATAAAAATCATCATACAGGTCCACCATGCGCTGGCTGGGCTGCTTTTTTCGGAAACCTTTCTCCCGCGTGGCCACGATGACGATCTTGTCAAAGCCCTGGCGCAGCGCCCAGTTGATGGGGATGGGGCAGGCGCAGCCGCCGTCCAGGTAGCTGTGGCCGTCGATCTTGACTGGCACCGATGCCAGCGGCAAACTGGCCGAAGCCTTGACCGCCTGCTTAAAGTCCAAACCTGGCTGGTCTTTTTCAAAGTAGACTGCCTTGCCGGTCTCCACGCAAGTGGCCACGGCAAACATTCGCTGACCGCCATTTTTAAACATATCCTCGTCAAAGGGGACTTCCTTTTCAATGTCATTCAGCAAAAAGTTCAAGCCGAACAAGCTGCCGCCTTTCACTGCCGCCAGCGGGCCAAAGTACCGCCGGTCGTGGCGGTAGCGCAGGTTGATGCTGGCCGCGCGGCCAGGCTGGTGGGCCACATAGTTATAGGCGTTCAGTGCCCCGGCCGACACCCCCGCCACGGCGGGGAAGTACAGGTCATGCTCCATCAAAATATCCAGCGCACCGGCGGTATACAGCCCGCGCAGCGAGCCACCCTCCAGCAAAATCAACGAATTTTCCGGCAGTTTTGTGTTCATAAGCGCACCCTCCATTTATACAAATTATTGTAGCGCGGGGCGGCGGGTATCGCAAGCGAAAGCTGTTGTACAAAACCCAAAAAATGTGGTAAAATGCAGGCAAAGTATTGCTGCCAACAAAAGGAGTTCCCTATGATCGAACTGCACGCCGAAGCTCCCAAAATTATCGTCCCGCTGTTTGCCCGCACTCTGCCGGAGTTGACCGCCCAGGCCACCGCTGCGCAGCGTGCCGACGCCGCTGACCTGGTGGAGCTGCGCCTGGACCCGCTGCCCCGGCAGGATTGGCCGACGGCTTTGGCCCAGGTGCGCGCTGCCATAACGAAACCGCTCATCGTGACCATCCGCACAGCGCGGGAGGGCGGTGAAGTCGACCTGACCCCCACCGAGTACGGCGAAGCCTGCCAAGCACTTTTGGCGCAGGGCGGTGCAGACGCACTGGACATTGAATGGCTGGCGGACAAGACCCTGACCGAGGAGCTGCGGGACGCCGCCCACCGGGCGGGTGTTTCGGCGCTGTTCAGCGAGCACCACTTTGGTTCCACGCCCGATACAGGCGTCATGACTGACACACTGGTGGGCATGCTGGATCTGGGCGCAGACATCGCCAAGCTGGCCGTCATGCCCCGCAACCGCGCCGACGCCGCCCGCCTGCTGTTGGCTACGGCTCAGGCGGCCGCCCAGCGCCCGGGCAAAGCCCTTATTACTATGAGTATGGGCCGCGACGGCGCCGTGACCCGCTACTGCGGCGGCGCGTTTGGCAGCGCGGCCACTTTTGGCACGCTGTCCGCCGCCAGCGCCCCCGGCCAGCCGCCGGTGACCCTGCTGAAAGAAAAGCTGATTTTAGGCGAAGATTTATGAAATACCGTGCATTTTTACCGGCTCTGGCCCTTCTTTTGCTGACAGCCTGCGGCAAAGCGGAGCTGACCGGCATCAGCCTACAGCCGGTCACCGTGCAGGCCGGGGAAACCGCCGAAGCCGCTGTGCAGTACGAGACCGCGGGCAAAGCTTCAGACACCGCGATCCAAACTGCGGTGGATGCCAACCACTGGACCTGGCAGACCGGGGACGAGAACATTGCCACCGTGAACAGCCAGGGCGTCGTCACTGGGCTGCACGGCGGTGAGACCACCCTGACCCTGACGGACGCCAGCGGCGACCTGACCGCCAGCTGCACCGTGCAGGTGACCAACCCGCTGCGGGAGCTTATTCTAAACGACATTGTGCTGTACCTTGACGAGCGCACCGAGATCGTTTTGGATTATGACGGCACCGAGCGAATCTCCCATTATCCGTCCAGCCATGCCAGCATCCTCTGCCGCTTTGTGCCGGAGGATGCCACCGGCCGCGAGCCGGTGACCTACCAAATCGCGGATGAAAGCCTCGCCAAGCTGGACGGGCAGTGGCTGGTGCCGGTGGCCTACGGGACCACGACCCTGACCGCCACATGCAGTGGCAAGACGGCCACCGCCACGGTCACTGTGGTGCGCATCCCGGAGGAGATTCATCTAAACATTAAGGAGATTCGGCTGAAGCCGGGGGAGACCGTCCAGCTTTCGGCGGAGTTTGAGCCAGCCGACGCGGACCTGTACACGGCCCTGCGCTGGACCACCGACACCCGGGGCGTTGCCACCGTAGACGAAAACGGCCTGGTAACCGCGGTCGGCCCCGGATACACCTACATCCGGGCGACCTCCACCCTGAGCGACTACCCGGAAGGGTATTGCGACGTCACGGTGGAGAACGGGGAATAATATTGATAAAAAGGGGGCTGCACCACACCCGGTGCAGCTCCCTTTTTTATGTATGAGTATTTACTAAAACTGTAAGTATCGAAGTTCCTGTTGCTAATTATAAAAAAGCACACGCTAAAATGTTCCATGTGGAACATTTTGCGGCCTACTTTTCTATTAAACATAATTGCCGTAAACTAGGCTTTATGTTATGATAAAGATAACTTTCGTGCTATGAGGTGACCGCTATGACTGCTGCGCAGCAACAACAAGCCGCAAAGAATTTTGCCGCCTACTGGAAAGGCAAAGGCTACGAAAAAGGCGAGAGCCAACCTTTTTGGCTGTCGCTTCTTCGGGATGTGTACGGGGTCGAACACCCTGAGCAGTTTATCCAGTTTGAGGAGCAGGTCCACCTCGATCACACCAGCTTTATTGATGGCACCATTCCCGCCACCCATGTTCTGATCGAACAAAAAGGCCTGGGCAAGGATTTGAACAAGCCCATCAAACAATCCGATGGGGCACTGCTGACACCTTTCGAGCAGGCAAAGCGGTACATTTTGGAACTACCCGTATCGCAGCACCCGCGCTGGGTCGTGACCTGTAATTTCAGTACTTTCTATGTGTACGATATGGAACGCCCGCGCGGTGAGCCTGAAATCATCGAACTTGCAAATCTGGAAAAAGAATACTATCGGCTGCAATTTCTTGTCGATGCCGGAAACGAACACCTCAAACGGGAGATGGAGGTTTCCATAGCGGCAGGTGAAATTGTCGGCTTACTGTACGACGCTTTCTATAATCAATTCACCCCCCCCCGAAGAAATAATGTTGATACGCTAAAAAGTCTCAACAAACTTTGTGTCCGGCTTGTTTTTTGCCTGTATGCAGAGGATGCAGGTATCTTTGGCCAACACGGAATGTTCCATGATTATCTCTCTGCTTTTGATACGCGCGGTATGCGCAAGGCACTTGTGGAGTTGTTTAAAGTTCTGGACACCCGCCCGCAGGACCGCGACCCGTACTTACAGGATGACAACCCGGATCTGGCTGCATTCCCGTATGTTAACGGCGGGTTGTTCTCTGACGAAGATATTGAGATACCACCTTTTACCGACGAGATCCGGGAACTGCTGCTTGTAAAAGCAAGCGAAAATTTTAATTGGGCAGAGATAAGCCCCACAATTTTCGGTGCCGTCTTTGAAAGTACCCTGAACCCGGAAACGCGCCGCAGCGGCGGCATGCACTATACCAGCATTGAGAATATCCACAAGGTCATCGACCCGCTGTTCTTGGACGAACTGAAGAACGAGCTTGACGAAATCAGCACCATCCCGGTAGAACGCACAAAGAAAGCGAAACTGCGGGCCTTTCAGCACAAGCTGGCGTCACTGACGTTCTTAGACCCGGCATGCGGCAGCGGCAACTTTTTAACAGAAACGTATTTGAGCCTGCGCCGCCTGGAAAACAAGATTTTGCTGGAACTCTCCCACGGGCAGGTTACGATGTACTCCGCCAGCGAAAGCCCGATACAGGTTTCTATCAGCCAGTTTTACGGCATCGAAATCAACGACTTTGCCGTGACGGTTGCAAAAACTGCACTTTGGATTGCCGAAAGCCAGATGATGAAAGAGACGGAGAAAATTCTGCTCGTCCCGCTGGAATTTCTGCCGCTGAAAACCAATGCCTACATTGTAGAGGGCAACGCCCTGCGGGTGGATTGGGAGAGCGTGGTGCCCAAGGGTAAGCTGAATTATATTATGGGGAATCCGCCGTTTATTGGCTATTCTCTGCAAAGTAAAGAGCAAAAAAGCGATATTCTTTCTACTTATGTAGATGAAAAAGGAAACTCATATAAAACTGCGGGCAAAATCGACTATGTGGCAGGGTGGTACTTTAAAGCCGCAGAGCTTATGCGTGGTACTGCTGTACACACTGCTTTTGTCTCTACCAATTCTATAACTCAAGGCGAACAAGTTGCAGGTGTATGGAAACCTCTTTTTGAACGTTTTAATATTCACATTGACTTTGCATATCAAACATTCCGATGGGATAGCGAAGCTAGTGCAAAAGCCCATGTACATTGTGTTATTATTGGGTTTAGCACCCTTTCTAATTTGAGCAAGCGTCAATTGTATTGCGGTAATAGAGTTCAGTTTGTTACCAATATAAACGCTTATTTGTTGCCCACCGAGAATATTTTTATTGAAGGAAGAACAACTCCAATTTGCAATGTTCCAATTCTTCAAAATGGCGGAAAACCAACAGAGGGCGGCAACCTAATCTTAACAATAGATGAGTTCCATACATTGATTGAAAAATATCCTTTTGTAAAGCCGTTTATCCGTCCATACATGATGGGGAAAGATTTTATTCAGAGAAAACCTCGATATTGTCTTTGGCTTGTTGGTGCTGACCCTACTATTTTAAAAAGGTGCCCTGCTATTTTAAAACGCATAGATGCCGTTAAAGAATATCGCCTTGCAAGTCCAAAAGAAGCAACACGAAAAAAAGCTGAAACTCCCATGCTCTTTGATGAAGTTCGAGAGTGCTATACCTCCTATGTCGCTATTCCTAAAGTTTCTTCAGAAAATAGACGCTATGTACCAATGGAGTATCTGCCAAAAGAGATTATCCCTGGTGATAAACTATTTATGATGCAGGATGCGACCCTTTATAATTTTGGTATTCTTACCTCGAACGTCCACATGGCATGGATGCGGGCCATATGTGGAAGATTAAAAAGTGACTATAGCTATTCTAACACAATCGTCTATAATAACTTTCCTTGGCCAACTCCATCAGAACAGCAAAAAGCAAAAATCGAACAAACCGCACAAGCGATTCTGGACGCACGCGCCCTTTACCCTGACAGCAGCCTTGCCGACCTGTATGATGAACTGACCATGCCGCCGGAACTCCGCAAAGCCCATCAAGCCAACGACCGCGCCGTTATGGACGCTTACGGATTCATAAAAGGAACTGCCGCAAGAACCAGCGAAAGCGCCTGTGTTGCTGAGTTAATGAAACTCTACCAGCAAAAAGTATCGGAACTGGAGAAATAGTAGCAAAACACCCCTGAGTTATAGGCTCGGGGGTGTTTTTAGGTGCAGGACGCGTACTTTCTATTCTTTGAAAGAGGCGGTGTGACCCGTACGGGAATCTCCCGCGCCTTAAAAACGCCCCACTGGGGCGTTTTTGCCCGCCGGACGTGCGGCGGGCGCAGGCTTTTCGATTCCCGTACAGGTCACCAGGTCCGAAGCCTATTAAGAAGTAACAACATAAAGAAAAAAGCTCTGCCTCCTAAGAAGCAGAGCTTTTGGTGACCCGTACGGGAATCGAACCCATGTTACAGCCGTGAAAGGGCCGTGTCTTAACCGCTTGACCAACGGGCCTTACAAATACAGAGCTTCGCTAAAACCTCCGACTTTCATCGTCCACTACTGCGGACGACCGTCCCCCTTATCTTAGCGAAACTCTGTAACGTGGTAGCGGTAACTGGATTTGAACCGGTGACACTTCGGGTATGAACCGAATGCTCTAGCCAACTGAGCTATACCGCCACATTTGTTGAGGTGCACTCGAAAGTGCTTTATTATTATACGAAAAAGCGGGGTCCATGTCAAGTATTTTTCCCGACTTTTTTGAAAAAATACCAAAAAAATTCCCGCATTGCGGCTGCAGTGCGGGAATAAGCGCTTGTTACAAAATTACTTCTTGTTGGGGACCAGCACGGCCTTGCCGCCCATGTAGGGCTGCAGGACTTCGGGGATGGTCACAGTGCCATCGGCCTGCAGATGGTTCTCCAGGAAGGCGATCAGCATACGCGGCGGGGCCACGCAGGTATTGTTCAGGGTATGGGCCAGCTGGGTCTTGCCGTTCTCATCCTTATAGCGGATGTGCAGGCGGCGGGCCTGGGCGTCGCCCAGATTGGAGCAGCTGCAAACCTCAAAGTATTTCTGCTGGCGGGGGCTCCAAGCCTCGATGTCGCAGCTCTTGACCTTCAGGTCAGCCAGGTCTCCGGAGCAGCACTCCAGCTGGCGGACGGGGATCTCCATAGAGCGGAACAGCTCAACAGAGTTCTTCCACAGCTTGTCGTACCAGGTCATGCTGTCCTCGGGTTTGCAGACAACGATCATCTCCTGCTTCTCAAACTGGTGGATACGGTAGATGCCGCGCTCCTCAATGCCGTGGGCGCCCTTTTCTTTACGGAAGCAGGGGCTGTAGCTGGTCAGGGTCAGGGGCAGCTTCTCGCCATCAATGGTCTGGTCGATGAAACGGCCGATCATAGTATGCTCAGAGGTACCGATCAGGTACAGATCCTCGCCCTCGATCTTGTACATCATGGCATCCATCTCGGGGAAGGACATAACGCCCTTGACCACATCA
>ERZ650918.2906-NODE-2906-length-11018-cov-3.465566_pt1 | contig 11018 bp, 4 predicted proteins | sample MGYA00514758_ERZ650918 | MGnify/ENA metagenome assembly ERZ650918 | reverse complement strand
ACGGGCCGTTTCTATTCCATCCAGTTCCGGCATACACCAGTCAATGAAACAAACATCATAGCAACGCCCGTCATCTTCACAGGCACTTCTTACCTTTTCAATAGCCTCAAAACCATTCAGAGCCCAGTCAACATTGACTCCCATGCCTTTCAGCAATACTGCTGCATGTTCACAGGTATCGTTATCGTCATCGACAACCAGTACCCGCATCTCCTCCATCTCAGCCGCAGTTTTTTTATCAACTTTACTTACTCCAAAAGGCAGGTCTACCATAAACGTAGTTCCTGCACCTTCCTGACTTTCAACCTCAATAGTTCCATCCATGATCGCAACAAGGTTTTTGGTTATCGCCATCCCCAAGCCCGTACCGCCATATTTTCTGGCAATTCCATTATCCGCCTGCTCAAACGGTTCGTATAAATGTTCCAAAAACTCCTTTTTCATCCCGATGCCGCTGTCTTTCACGATAAACCTCAGCCATATCTTGTCACTTGCTGAACGCAGCATTCTGATTTCCAGCCTGACACTGCCGCCTTTAGGCGTAAATTTAATTGCATTGGACAATAAATTGAGCAGGATTTGGTTGACACGCATCGAATCTCCGAGCAACAGCTCATCTTTAAATCCTGAAATAACAATTTCAAAGGCCAAACCTTTGGCTGTAGCAAGTCCATAATTGATATCAGCTAAAGAAGTAACCAGATTTTTTAAATCAAACAGTTCTTGGCGAATATTCAACTTTCCATTTTCGATTTTTGACATATCTAAAACATCGTTGAGCAGCATCAATAAATGTTTCGACGAAAAAGTTATCTTACTCAGACAATCAGCAGTACGCTTTTTATCATCCAAATAATTAAAGGCAACCGCCGACATTCCAATAATTGCATTCATCGGCGTTCTGATCTCATGCGACATCCGCGACAGAAAATCACGTTTGGCGTCATTCGCCTTCTGCGCTACCAGCAGAGCATCCTGTAAAATCTTCTGCTGTCGTTTAAGCTCGTCATTAATAAGATACTCATTACGTAATTTATAAGCATAAATAACAATAACGATCATCAACAGACCTATCACAACAGCATAAAAAATGGCGGCTTCAGCTTTTTCGTCCGTGCTTTCCTGTATTATCAGCACACGTCTGTCTGCCGAATCAATGACCTTTTGAATGGCAATATCCGTTTTTACCCTTATCGGCTCTATTTCTTTATCAAAGTACTTTTGGACTGCCTGTCTGTCCATATTACTATTTTCAGAATTTTCCACACTTTGTATAAGCGCCTTTTTCAGTTCGTCTAAGGCACCGTTCAATTCTGACAGATCTTCCTTATTGCCTAAATATATTTCATCTAATATTTTCAGTGATTTTTCATTTTCTTGGCAACTGGTTCTCAGGACACTTCTGATACCATCAAGATTATTTTCATTTTCGCTAATGAAAATCGGCAGGTATGTATTCATTTCCAAAACCCTGGCACGGATTTTATTTATTTCCGACATGGCTTTATACGGATGTTCTGCTACATAATTGATTTGTCTGCTGATTGTAAAAATAGAATGTGTAGTAAAAACAACATATACCACTACACAAAAACAAATGGCTATCACCCCGGATACCATGCCATATCTTTTTATAAAATTCATATTTTCCAATCCTTTACAATTTTATTAAATTATTACAATTATTTTTGTTATAAATATAGCACATCAACAGCAGACAAACAAGTAGAATATTAACTTTTTATAATACAATATAATTGCTTCATTGCCCTGCCCAAACGTACGTATCGTTAAATTTATATTTATATGGCCAATGAGTTTTCCACAACGCTAAAATAAAGCTGCCTGTATCAGCAATCTCTGTAAGTAAAATTTCACCTTCAGCATAATACCAAATAACAAACTAAATCAGCGATATGAAACTTACTTCATATCGCTGATTTTTTACTTTACTGAACTTATTGCTGCCACTTAGCAGTGCCTCAAACCCTCACTTAGAACGTGAATCTCAACCCGGCGTTAAACTGCCAGTCGGTACGCAGATCGCCGCCAAAGGTTTTTAAGGCGTCAAAATACAAATTGCTGTTTTTGGCGATGCCCAAGTTAGCTCCCAGTCCGATCTCGTACCAGGTGCCGTTCATATCGGCGCTTTCTACAATGCTACTTCTGCCTTTATAATATGCAGTTCCGCCGCCGTTGCCGCCGAAGTCGTGCAATGCCGATGCTTTGACATAGGCATTGCTGGCACGCCCACCGATGGTAAACTCTTTACCGCCCAAGAAGCCCAGGCGTACTACAGCGCTGTTGACGCTGTCCTGCTTGATAGTTACGCCATTGCTGGTTGTGTAATCGACGCTGCCGATATGGCCCAGGCTCAGTTCGGCCTGCGGTTCTACGAACCAGCCTGCGTTCAGGTCCTGTCTGTAGCCGTATTCGGTGCTGATGCCGTAAGCCCAGGTATCGTAATCGGCTTTGGCAGCGATGTTGTTTGGATCTACCAGTTTAAAGTCATTGGTCAGCTTGCTGCCGCGGGCGATAACGTCGATGTAATGGCCCTTGCTGCCCAGCCAGCTTGTGTAAACACCTACGCCGGTACTGCTCAGGTCACCGCTGCCTGCCGTATAGCCGGCGTTGCTGTCGATGCGGTTGACGGCGATGCCTGTATAGAGCTTGCCGCCTTTGTAGTCCTGCACTTTGTCGATGCCGCCCTGGAAGGCTGTATATTCCTGGCTGAACTCACGGTCATAAGCGCTGTCGGCGCTCAGTTCGCCCCGGTAGTAACGGGCCCAGACGCCGCCCTGTGCCGCTTCTTTATCGCTGCGCAGCTCGCCCATGCGTTTCATCAGGTTGTTGCCTTCGATGCGCCACATACTGCCCAGCGCCATCTGCGCGTCAGCGGCCGTCATCACTGTTTCGGAAGCGCCTGCTTCCTCAAAATCTATTTGCGTGATCTTGACATCATTGCCGTCCACTGTTACGGTCGGCGTTGCCAAAAATCTGGTCAGCGGGTCGTCCATTACGCTTTCCTTACCAACAAAATTATTTAAGTTCTGCCCAGACTCCAAATCAGTTACCGTTAGCACCGTCACCTCGCCGATAAAACTGTTCAGCCTGCTGCCGTCAAAGGCTTTGTCGTAACCGACAGTAATGTACTGTGTTGCCGTGCTGCTGTCGGCTGCCAGTTTCTCAAAAGTAAACTTATCGGCATTAGGAGTAACATTCGACAAATCAGTTGCAACTTTAAAGGTGTTACTGCCCGTCAGCTGCAGGGTACCGCCGTCAATGGTGCGGCCCACGTTTTGGCCTTCACCCGGACTGCCAAAGCCCAAAGTCGCATTGTTTAAATATGTTATAACAGTATTGTCAGTAGACGAGCCGTCGCTGTTTAAAACAGCTTTATCGTTAAACAGCACTGTCGCGTTATCGGCATAGATAGCATAGGCTTTACTGCCTTCCTGGGTCTCGGTATTGCCGGCTTTGGCGCCGATAGTGATCGTGCCGCCGTTGGTTTTGGCACTCAAAGTAATCACAGAGCCACTATCAGCATACACACCATAAGCCTCGGCCTGCGCTCCCTTCTGTCCGTCAGCACCGGCTATACCACTGGCACCTTGTGCACCCTTTTGACCATAATTACCAAATCCATATCCTCCATATCCTCCATATCCTTCAGAACCAGCTATTCCTCCACTGCCCATAGTACCGCCACTGGCCTGGGCAGTGATTCTGTCTGCTGTCAGTATCGTAATCCCGCCGCTGCTGTGCAAGCCATAGGCCACAGCGCTGCCACCAGTACCACCAGTACCGCCGTCATAACCATCATTTAAATTACCACTACTGCCTGGAACAGCCCCATTGCCTTGGCCACCTCGGCCACCAGTGCCACCTTGGCCACCTTTACCACCAGTCCCTCCAGCACCACCTGTTGCTTGGGCGTTGATACTCTCTGCAGTAAATACGGTGATCCCGCCGCTGCTGTGCAGACCGTAGGCAGTTGCCAGTCCACCAGTGCCGCCGCTAACGCCATCGGCACCAGTACCTCCTATATCGCCAACGGTACCTATGCTAGATGAAGTAGCATCTTTACCATCTTTGCCATTAGCACCACTTACACCAGTAGCCCCATTTCCACCAGCACCGCCTGTTACCTCAACACTGATGCTATCGGTGGCAATAAGCGTACTGCCGCTGCCATACACGCCATAAGCAAAAGCGTTGCCGCCAGTACCACCGATGCCACCGTTACCGCTAGTGCTACCGTTACCGCCAACGCCGCCAGTGCCGCCTTGCCCGCCTGTCGCTGTAGAGCTGATACTGCCTGCAGTCACTTCTGTAACACTGCTGCCCCAAATACCATAAGCATACGCATTGCTGCCGCTGCCACCAGTGCTGCCGTTAGCACCAGAACCGGCGACTATACTACTACTATAAACCTCACTGTTGCCACCATTACCACCATTACCACCAAATCCGCCTGCAGCTTCTGCAGTGATACTGTCAGCTGTTATTTTCGTACTGCTGCTGCTGAACAGGCCATAAGCATAGGCTTCACCGCCAGCGCCGCCAACGCCTCCTTGTTCACCATCAGTACCATCATGCACATTATCAAAACTGCCATTGGCACCAGTGCCGCCTTTACCGCCGGTCGCTGCAGCTTTTATGGCTCCTATCGACAGCGTATCTGCTAAACCGCCTGTAACTGCAATACCTGTTGCTGAAGCCGTTCCGCCCTGCCCAGCGTTAGCCACCTTAGCAGCAGCATCTCGCCTATTAGCTTTATTATTATCCCCAGCACCGCCGCCATTCCCACCAGCCACCGTACTGGTAATATTCTCAGCTGTCAGCTGTACATCACCGTTTTCTACAAGCAGGCCCTTACCTACAGCATTGCCGCCGTCAGCACCGTCAGTACTCATATATGGATCACCCTGGCTATTATTCGTCGTCTGATTGTAGAAAATACTAGTGTTACCGCCGCTACCACCATTACCGCCGGTAGCCTGCAGCGTCAAGTCCGCAAACTGTACAGCGTAAGTGCCGTTACCTGCTGCAACCAGGCCATAGGCTTCGGCCGCGCCGCCCACAGCAGCCAAACCGGCCTCGCCATAAGTAGAACCACCATTGCCGCCCTTACCACCTGTACCGGTGATCACAATATTATTTGCCACCTTTACTGCTGCCTGCTGGCCGCTCAAAACAAGACCCTTAATAGAGGCAGTACCGGCTGTTCCTCCATCGCCACCGTGATTATCCTTGCCCTCCTTTCTAACAGATCCCACATACCCGGCACTGCCGGCCTTGGCAGTCAGGCTGATACTGGTCGCTGTCAGGCTGCCATCAGTTATGGCTATACCAGCCGCCGCGTTACCTCCGGCGCCACCATTACCCAAAGTCACTTCCGAAGTCGGAGCAGTACCACTAGTATCACTACCACTTTTACCACCGTTACCTGCCTCTGCTGCCAACGTCAAAGCCCCCGTCTGCACATTGCTCCCAACCGTCAGCTGCAGCTCTGCGTCACCGCCACTGCCGCCAGTACCAGTTATAACATCACTCTGAGCAGTTTGATCACCACCGTTACTGCCTTTTGCCCCCTGCACTTTTACACTTACAGCTTTACCGGTATCATTAACAGTCAAGGTGCCACTAAAGCTTGCAGCGCCGCCGTTACCGCCAGTGCCGCCGGCATCATCAGTACCGCTGCCGGCAGCACCGTCTGTACCATTACCACCAGCCACACTAATGTCAACGCTGTCAGAGATACTGACATTTTCCCGGATATCATCGGCGCCGTTATTTCCGTTGGCTGCCGCCCAGGCTGTACCAGCCCACAGGTTCAAGCCGCTGGCCGATACGATCGACATGGCCAGTAAGGTATGGGCCACCTTTTTTGTCAGCATTTGTTTTCTACTCATTTTCATCCTTCTTCCCTATATTTTAGTAATTTGATTTATCTTTATTTCTTCTTGAAGTCTTTAAAAATATTTATCCCTCAGCAGGTATTTCAGTACTGCTTCGTAATATGAAGCCGCTTTCTGATACTCACCGCGGTTATGCAGCAAACGAGCCGTCAGCAGCACCGTTTCTACCGTATTGCCGTCCTGTGGTTTCAAATCGCTCCACAGCGATTTTTTGACATACTGCCAGTACAGTTCTTTAGCATCACTGTCCATATAATAGATATGCCACGGCTTGATATAGTCGATATAATGCACGATAACGTCGTCAGGCTCTGCTTTCAGTACCGTGTTATTGATGACAATACCGTTATAAATTTTTGGCAGTTCGGTAAACCAGCCATCGATAACGCCGTTGAGCGCGTCCTGATCGCCCCAGAGGATCTTCGTGCTTCCTACCTGTTCCAGCCACCGGAACAGCTTCTGGGTCAGCTTTTGCCGCCGCCACTTAGTAAGATCCATCAGTATCACGCCGGAATTAAAATAGCGGCCATTCTTCAAACCGATACGTCCGCAGCTTTTGGCTTCACCCCAGTCACGTACAGCCCCCAAAACTCTGCCCTGCAGATCCGTCTGCCACAACGGCAGGATATTGCCCTTGCAGATGATATCGGCGTCCAGGTAGAGGATTTTTGTTATCTCGGGCGGCAGCATTTCGGCAAATAAATAGCGGTAATACATGGCCTGGGTGATATGACCCGGCGGTACGACAAAAGTCATCCCCTCGGTACTGGTGATCTGATAAAAGTGCAGTGTCAGGTTACGGTATAACTGTTCCGTCTTTTTTAATCTGTCCATATCCTCCGGCAATAATTCGTCATAGACGATATGTATGATAAGTTCATTAGCGATATTGTTATGCACCAGCGAGGTGATGGTGATCCCGGCGAATCTGCCGAAGTTTTTGTCGATCCCAAAACCGATATGTATTTGTTCTGCCACTTTGCGCCTCCTTTGTAAAACTTGTTTATATCCTCGCAGTTATTACTGCGGAGCTGGTATTAAGAGTTTTTATCCAAGCTGCAAAAAGTACAGCCGCTGCTTTCAGCGGCCCTTACTCAGCTGCAGCAGCTTCAGCAGCAGGCGCACTTCCTCCAGCGAGTACTGCTCCTGTTCGTCAGTTTCTGCGGCTGCAGTTTCAGGCACACGCTCACTTTTTGCACCCGACGCCTGTTCGTCAGCCTCGGCATCATGTGCCTGTGCCCATTCAGCCGCCGCTTTTCTGTCCAGCAGTGTTTCCAGCGTGCAGCCCAAAACATTGGCGCTGCGCACCAGCAGCTTTAAGCTGACCTGCACATTGTTATGCTCGATATTGCTCAGATGGGTCTGACTGATGCCGATACGTTCGGCAAACTGCTGCTGGTTGAACTGACAGGCACCGCGCAGCAGGCGGATATTACTGCCGATACGCGGCAGGCAGCTTTCATCGTACATACTTCACCTCAGTTTTCGAGAATATTAGTATTTTAGTTTAAAATATCGAAACCAAAGCATCACTTTTTTGTTTTATATCAAAAACATTTGTTATAGTAATAACCGCAATCATTATAGCATGTTTGTACCCCCCCACAAGACATACTAACGGATATTTTCGCCGCAGCCTGGCTGTCTTTTGCCCTTACGGTTTGATAGCCGCCGCAATACTTCGTATTTGCCGACTTCTTCGGTATAGGAAATCCACGATGCTTACGATCGGCCGCGTCTTTCGGATAAGTTCGCCGTCACGCTTCTTCACTGCGCTACCGCTTGTGACTAAGCTGCGCTTACTTAAAACGTCCAGACAAAATCCACATTACCTGTGAAGCCCTGCTTTTTACCGCCCCAGCACTGTAAGCCGATATTGATAGTCGGGTCGTTGACGCCCTGTGGCTGCAAAATGTAGCCCAATTCCACCAGGCCGCTGCTGCCTTTGATGCTGGGCGCCGGTGTGCTGAAGCCTTTTACTGTCGCCCTTGCCTCACCGTCAAATTCGTATTCATACGCCAGGCCTACATAGCCGGTGCCGCGTTCGCTGTAAGCTTTGCTCACTCTTGCCCCTACTCTGGCACGGGTGCTGTCCACAGCGTCAAAGTCGTACACTTCGCCATTGCCTTCGCCCTGCAAAGTCACGCTGTCGCCGTTTTGATGAGTATACAGCAGTTTGGCATAAACATCGGCTTTGGTAGTATCGTTCAGCCCGGTCACCTTGCCGATGCCCAGATGAGCGCCATAATAAGCGCTGCTGCTGTCATAGCTGCTGTGGACGCCAGCAGTGCCCAGATCATTGCTGGCATAGTCGGCGTCCATACGGCCGTAACGCAAACTGCCTTCATAGTAGACGCCGCTTTTGTCATCCTGCCGTGCCAGCACGCCAACGCCATAATATTTAGTCTTGCCATCTCCGCGCACGCCGTTGTCCAGGTAACTGGTATAATCGCCATAGCCATATTCCACAAAGGGCCCGAAGGTCAGCCTGCCGGCATTGTTGGCAACCGCTTTGCCCATACCCAAAGCGAAGTTATAGCCTTTCACATCGGCATGCGACCCGGTATCATAACGCATACTGCCGCCGCTCATAGCGCCGAAGATCGCATTGTCCTCTGTTGATGTTACTTTCGACATGCTGGTGATACCGCTGCTTACCAGCAGGTCCGCGCCGCTGTTGATAAAGCCTGCTGCTGCCGCCTGCGTTTCTACCAGTGATTTGGTATCGTCGCTGATACCGGATTTGATGATCGTAGTTACCAGTGAATCACCGTTTTGCAAAACCGTTGTAAAGTCGTATTCCAGGCTGACGCCCTGGGTCATTTTGCCATATACTGTCGTTCCGTCGGCAAGAATGCCGTTAGCGTTGTGCAGTAAGGTCACATTATCTCCCGACTTCAGGGCCGGCGCCGAGCCTGTTATGCCCACATTGACACTGCTGCCTTTAAGGTCAGTCTGTTCATTGCTGCTGCCGCCGGTCACAGTCAGCAGCACATCACCAGCCTGCACAGTATCGGGCAGATAAAAATTATAGACGTCAAAATTCTTGATATTGGACACGGTAATGTCTGTGCTCTTGATATTCAGGATATTGCCGCTCACCTCGCCGCCGCTGGCACTATAACCGCCGTAAATAACACTGTCAGCAGCAAATATCGGCCTGCCGCTGATAGTGACGCTGTTGCCTGTCACTGCGCCAGTACCCCCATAACCGCCATAAATTTCTAGCGACTCCGTAAATTTCATGTCACCGTTGATCTCAATACTGTTGCCCGTCACATTACCAGCATTATCAACATAACCACCGTAAATTTTTATATTTTTGTCCGGGTCATTAAACTTAAAAACCGGTCTGCCGCTGATCGTAACTTTGTTGCCTGTGATCTCGCCATCAAAAGTACTGGCACCGTAAATATTCGTTCCATATGCTGATTCAAAAGTCGGCGTACCACTGATAATGACTTCATTGCCCGTAGCACTACTCTCAGTTTTGCTCTCCGCACCATAAACATCACCACCTATATTGCCGCCGCTGATCATGACTTTATTTTCTATAGCATTAATTTCACTCATACCACCATAAATAGAACCCTTAATAGTGCCACCTGTAACTGTAACGTTGTTGTATCTGGCAACATTGTCCATAGATACGCCACCAGTAGCTAACATGTTAATAGTTCCGCCTGAGACCGTGACACTGTTATATTCAGCAATTCCGTTTTTAGTACTAGCACCTCCATAAACCTCACCATTAAGCAGGCCGTCTGTAAGCGTGACACTGTTATAAGCAACAATGCCGCTGCCCTCCGTATAGGCGCCAAAAACTTCTCTGTCAACTTCCGCAGCCGAACCGCTGATAGTGACGCTGTTATTCGTAACAGCTCCATCACCCTCCGTATAGGCACCATAAACCTCACCTCTAATGCTGCCGCCGCTGATCATGACGCTGTTATCGATTAAATCTCCAGAACTTGAAGTTTCAATTTTGCCGCCAAAAACTTTTCCTTTGATCTCTGCAGTACCGCTGATCGTAACACTGTTATGCCGGGCTACGCCTTCCAGAGCTGCAGCGCCACCAACAGAATCTTCTATAATAGTATCTCCTTCTACTGTGACGCTGTTATATTCGGCAATTCCTTCAGCACTGCCGCCACCAAAAATAGAATAGATATTCCCGCCTGTGGCTGTAACACTGTTATAAGCAACAGTTCCAGACCCCTGGCTTAGAGCGCCAGCAACAGGATCTCTACTCGTTTCTGCCATACCACCGATGATAACTTTATTATTGGTAACTGCGCCGCTGCCCTCCGTATAGGCACCATAAACAGCATCTCTCATCTTGCCGCCGCTGATAGTGATGCTGTTAGAATCAATATCACCATCGCCCTCACTCATACCACCGATAATCTTTTCACTAATTGTACCGTTGCTCACCTCGATGCTGTTGTTCTGGACCTTATCATTACCAGTTCCCAGTCCGCTGATAATCTCTTGTCTCGAATCCTCATCTATAAGCAATCTGTTATCGGCGGCACCATTATCACCCACAAATTTCCCATCACCGTTTACAGTACCGCCGCTGTTGGCCGCCCATACCGGAGCAGCAGCCATACCGCAGACTGCCGCCATGACTGCCATAGTCAATACTTTTTTGTTCATCATCTACACTCTCCCTTTTGCTTTCTGCCCTACACTTAGCAATTTTTATTTACTAAAACTTCAAAAACATTTGTTACAGTAATAATTTTAACTATTATAGCACACCTGTACCCCCCCACAAGACATACTAACGGATATTTTCGCCGCAGCCTGGTTATCTTTTGCCCTTACGGTTTGATAGCCGCCAGGCGAGAAATGAACCGCAGGGTGTCACGGCTTACCCAACAAACGTTTTCTTGTAATTTTAGAAGAACTCTTTCTTGACTTTCTTTCAAAAAGCCTAAAATAATCATTTCCAGCTAAAATAAATAAACTTTTTCGGGCAACAAAAAACAGACATTCAAAAAATGAATGTCTGTTCTTGATCGCTCAATCTTAAATTGCCATGCTGCTACTTATTTCTCAACTTCTTCCCACTCGTCCTGCAAGTCATTTTCA
>ERZ650918.2905-NODE-2905-length-11021-cov-2.523618_pt1 | contig 11021 bp, 20 predicted proteins | sample MGYA00514758_ERZ650918 | MGnify/ENA metagenome assembly ERZ650918 | reverse complement strand
TTCACTTTTGCAATATGAGTATAAAAACAGCACGCATCTCTGCATGCTGCTAAAGTTCGCTTTTAATATACTTACAATCCCGGAACTGTTTCTTTAATTCCTTTCAGGATGTTGGCTGCCTTTTTCATAAGAGAGTTGTCACTTAGATATTCTAACCCTTTCAATGTGATCACCGGCGAAATAGGTTCTTCGATATGCGGGCAATAATCACTGCCGCATTGATCATACGCCACACCTTCTATATATCCGGATTTGCTCAGCATAATCAAGATTTTTTCCCAACGTTGATAGGTTATGTTGAGTCTGGTGTGAGATATTTTGTTTACATCAAATTCATCATAATCCATGGCCTGCTCTAAAGCTTTCAAAATTTTATATATGATCGTAAAATTATCCATTCTCACACCTTCCTTTAGATCTTTGCGTTGACAGTACTTGTTGATATCAATACCATAATATTGTTTTTTCTTTTGGTGGATCTTCTATTTTGGCAAGTCGCTTCAATTCGCGTTTTACATGTGCCGCCGCAAATGAACTAACATTATGATGCTCTACAATCTCTTCACTTTTCAGATTCATTGACATGAACCCTTTTTCTGATCTTCCTTCCGGATAATAATCTGCTGAAATATTATTTTTTGTTTTTGTTATGTTTTTTAAGATTACCATAATATTCATCAGCCTCCTTCGGGTAATCATACGCTTTCGCGGCCATTTCATGTGCCTTCCAGTGTTCCATGGTTGGATTTTCCTCTTTGATTTTCATTTCAAGAAGCTCATGTTCTATCAAGGTCTTATCATGTGGTTTTATATCTTTCCCGATCATAAGCCTCTGCCAGCTTTGTGCAATCGCACAATCTGGATCGAATCGTCTATGCTTGCCAGTATCCGAATCAAAGTACGAATCATCTTCGAATAAATATGCTTTTATTTTTCTTATGTCTGATTCAGCTTTGTTAAGATTATTGGCAATCTTCTTTGCATCTGTTGAAAAGCTCCGAATCTCTTCATAATACATTTCAGCAAATTCTTCTGCTTCTTCGCTGAATATATCTGTAATCCTTGCTCCTGATATTATTATACCAGAACCAGCCTCTTTTGCAACCGTTTTGCCATCGCTCTTAACATATTTCGCATACCATTCTCTATAATTCATAGACGCTGGTACAAGATAGGTCTTCCCGGTTACCGGATCTCTTGCCCTTCTCTTCATTCCCTCCAACATCTTCTCGCCTATGATAGCAATTGTTGTCGATCTGCACCATGGGTGCATGGGCGGGCAATTCTTTCCCGGCTGCTGATCTTTCACAAGGAACACTTTTCCGTCCAGCTCCCGGCATATCTCCGATGTTCGAAGATCCAGTGTCGCAAGATACTGGTACTTATCAATTCCACATTCCTTGTAGGATTCCATTTCGAGCTGGTTGGACAGATAACAGCTTTCTGTTCTAATCAGCCTTCTTGCCTTACTGGATCCACCAGCAAATTTTTTCGTCAGCATTTCTGCTGTCTCTCTTTCTGTTCTGCCTGTGATCAGGTTCACGAGCAGGGCTTCTTTCACTTCCTGGGCAACTGCCCTGGTATTTCTCCAGACTCTCTCGGAGTAATTCATGCCAGACCACTTACTTTTCAATACCTTGTCAACTTGCTTTTGGTCGATATGGGAAAACGAAAATCCGAACCCGGTTCGTTGCTGAATGTCAAAAATTGACCGGTTATAAGCCTCTTCTGCCAGCTGGATATAATGAGCCGTTGTAATCGCCTGCTCCTGTTTATAGACCTGCTGCATGACAAGATCTATCTGCGTTTGCAGCTCTTGTAACCTCTGTATGCGTGCCTGGTATGCCGGAGCTTCCAATTCTGCAAGCAGATCTGCAATCTCTTGTTTTTGGCTGCTACTCTGCAACCTCTGACGCAGTTCTTCGATAGAAGTGCGATCCCTCAATGTATTCAAAAGCTGTAATGCTTCTTTTTCCGTCAGATGGTGTTTCTCCACATACTTCTTGAAGATATCCTGTATTTCCCTGCTCAGGTACAAGGATGCTTTGGCATAGACTTTGGCTACCTGGTCAGCCGTTTCTTCTGCACTCTGCATATGTTCCCACATCCGCTGTGCTGTCCTTGCCTGCCAGTACTTCTCATTCTTTGTCATTTCCGTTTTCTACATCCTTTTGACCATCCGTATCATCTTCGGGAGAAAATGGCGTATTGGGCTGATTTCCGAATATTTCCTGCTGCCGTTTGACCGCTTCCTGTTCTTCCTCTTCGACTGCTTCCAACTCACTTTCTACATCATCCACGAATGGCACCTGTGAAAGCAGTGTTTTGCGGCTGACTTTTCCCCACAGGTTAGAAACAATCTGTGAGATTTCCAGCAGATTTTTCGGCATCGCACGCGTGAATACCGGTACAATTCCAGCTGTATCAATGTGGATCCCTGAACGTGTATTCAGGAAGTTTGCGAAAATCCTCAGCCTCTTTCTCAGTCCCTTCTTGTAATACCGGGTTTTGATTTTTGTGATATTTTCCATACCAAGCAGTTTAAATTCCATCGCAACACCACTTACATTGCCACCAAAACTTTCATCTGTCATGCACGGAATGTGGGAAAATTTGTGGATATCCTGCTCGATTGCCCTTTTCAGGATCTCTACGCCATTTTCATCGAACGTGCGTGTGAGATATTCTGCCTTTGCGTCTGAAGGAAGCTCCAGAAGCTTTTCCTTTCGCAAGTGCTGCATGGCTTTCTCTCCAATGCTCTGGTCTCCGTCCTGGTCCATTTCCTCATCGGAAAGTAACGTGCCGTACAATGCAAGGATTGCGTCCACGAACTGCTCCTTGTCGGTCACACGGTCGCTCATCAGCACATTGTAAGCATCAATCAGCGGGATCTGTAACTCATAGTCACCCAACGCCAGCTTATTGTTCTGGTATTCGATCAGCGGCACTTCTCCCTTGAAATGTGCCTCTGGCTGTTCGATCAGAGCCTGTGGTTCTTGGATGTCCTGAATGTCCAGCACGTACTTGTAATTCTGTGTCAGTACAGTTGCAACATATGTAATGTTCGTGCGGTCTGTGGAGTCAATTCTGGCATAATAATAGACACCAAAAAGCTCATTCTGCTCTATGGTGTCATCGTATACCAGGAATGTATTCTCAGGTGGCAGATTCTTGATCGTCAGTTCTGTTTCGCCCTGCTTGGTGTATATGTACTCGTACGCCCTGCCATATACAGACAGGTCAAGGCCGTTGTCACCGTCCACTTCATCCGCCCCGGCGTGTTCCAGGGCATCTGTAAGTGCTGCGATATCATCCGGGCTTTTGTAACTGACCGGATTGCCGATGAAATAACTGCTGGCTGTATCTGCGATGTCTTTTGCATGATTGCATACCAGCCTGTTTTCCCGGTCTTCGTCCAGAATCTTATGTCTGCCTTCGTAATAATTTTTCAGACCTTTCAGACGTTCATAACTTCTTCTATGTTTCATAATCAGATGCCTGATTGCCTGCTTGTCCGGATTTGTTTCATCCCACTTATCCGCAGGTATTGTAAAAACATGCATATTTTCTCACCGTCCTCTCTTAATGGAATCCCGCTTTTCGCTTACTCCGGATGATTGCTGTTTGATTATTCAAAATTGTGTATACAAAATAGCGTAATGCATCCATTGCGTGATCATGTTCTTTTACCGGTCTGTCTTCTCCATGTGCTGCTGCCGCTTCATCCCAGATATACGAGCCAAATTCCTGAATGGTATTTACACAGGAATCTGCAAATATGATTGCTTCCTGGTTCAGCTTCGTTCCTACAACACGAATGCCATCTTCTACGTTGTTCTTCGCTTTGACCACTTTGTATCCTCGCTTTCTCAACTCTGCAATGAATGATGCTGCAGATGGATCCACGATAATTCCCTTGATTTTCGTTTCTTCCAACCAGCTTTCCAGATCGTCTGCATACTCACTGTCTGTTTTCTGCTTCCCCTCTGTTCTGCCGGAATAATAATATTCCCGGATGCAGTACCAGACACCGTCTGTACCCTTGTTCCACAACAGAAATACCGTTGCATTCTGCGTACCGTAGTCGCACGATACATAGCGGCCTGACGGCAGCAGGCGGTCACAGAACGATAGAATGTTTTTGATATGTTTCGTCTTGTCGAACATATCATAGATGATACCCTCAGCCATGCACCACAATCCAAGAATATACCGCTGATAGAATACGCCGGAATACATTCCCCGGTATCTGATTTTCACTTTTTCTGACAAGCTTAAGTTATCATCCATCGTGAAATGCAGATAGATCAGGTTTTTCTTTTCTTTCTGGTCAATCCAGTTTTGCTTGAACCAGTGATACGGGCCATCCGGATTACAGTTGAACCAGAATTTTGAACCATCCACGGAACATCGTCCGGTCGCCTGGTTGACGAAGGACTCCGGCATTAGTGCAACCTCGTCAAAAAACACACCTGCCAGAGTAATTCCCTGGATAAGATCCTGTGATCGTTCGTCTTTTCCACCGAATATGTAGAAATAGTTCTCGACGTCACCTTTCGAGATGACAACAAGATTATCTGCTCGGTGATCCGAAACACGATAACCTCTTGATTTCAACATTAATTTCAACCAGAACAAAACGTTTCGTCTGAAAGAACCGATTGTCTTACCGCACATGGCGAAGTTCTGCCCCTGAAAGCTGCTCATTGCCCACAGGACAAACGAAAGTGACATACTGACTGTTTTTCCCGAACGGATTGCTCCGTCCGCTATAATTCCGTCACAGTCCTTTACGGGCGATTCCTCTGTCCACCAGTTAAGAACCTGCCGCTGTTTCCTGGAAAACGGCTGGAAATGGAAATACTGCTTAGTTTTCTTCATCTGCCCAGTCCTCTGCGGCTGTTCCTTTCAGTGCCTCTAAGAATCCATCATCAGCGGCTTCTGTTTCGTCATCTGTCTGGGCTTTCGCCTTGATCAGATCCGTCTGAGCTTTCAGCTGCTCGATTCTCGCTTTCTGCTCTGCTTCATCCAGTTCTGTCCTCTGCCGTTCGTTCCAGCCCTTGAAATTGTTTCTCAGGCTGAACTGTGCACCATTTGCACCATCACGATCAAAAAGACGTTGCTCCGTGTATGCTTCCACCATGGTCTTCGCACGCGTTATCGTGTCAACAAACTCTTTCTTAGCCTGGTAATTAAGCAATGCCATCCTGCTCGTAAAACCCAGTGCAAGAGCCAATCCTGTCACGGTAGGCGGCCTGCTGTTTACGGTTATCGGATGACCGAATTTGTCCATTACCGGTTCTCCGTTGCCATCTCTTAGTATTTCACCTTCACATTTTTTGAAATATGCGTCGATCTTCTCTTCGATTTCTTCCTTGCATTTATATTTTGGTGGCCGTCCGACCGCCTTTTTCGTAGCCATTATGCCACCTCCTTGTCATTACTTTCGTTTCATTACCCGGTTCATAACTCGGTTTTTCCGTGCTGTTCTTCTGTATGCACTGTTATCTTTCAATCCTATACCAAGCTCATAATCCGGTCTGCTGTCTCTTTCCTTCTGATAAGCTTTTTCGGCTTTTTTATACTCTGCATTTGAAACAGCTTTTGTTGTGGCTCCGTTGGATTCTACTCTTTGCCGGAACTCTTTTGCAGACATATTCAGAGGCGTTGGCTCTGGTGTTCCGCTGATTCCCCTCTGGTAGTAATTCTGACCATCTTTGCTCGTGAAATAATATCTGGTTGTTTCACCGTTATGCGTTACATCAAGCCCAGTTGTTTTCAGTCCGCTGCCAGAACCTCCGCCTAAATTGCTGTTGCTTCCACGTCCGCCCATATATCCTCCTTTTTTGTGCATAAAAAAGAGACCCATTTCTGAGTCTCTTTCAGCAAATATCCGGATTTCAACCGGAGCCTCCTCTATCAAGGCGTACTCACCCTATACGATCATTTGCCTCTTCTATTGTACCATTTGTCTGTTACACTTTCAACCATTCGTTTTTCTTTCGGTGTTAAATTTGCGGCACCTTTCGCCCCGTCATTTTCATTATGCAGATATCCGTGGTGCGTATGAGGTATCATGTTCTTATGTGGATGCATCAAGTCAATCTGCTTACTTCTTTTATTTTCTTCATCATAATACGTAATTGCAGATATGTTATCCCTGTTATCTATTGTCACGTATACTCGCCTATTTGTCATTGTTTCTATTGGAGTTTTTGACGACTTCGAATCATTATACCTGACAAATTTTATATTTCCAGATTCATGTAACGTCGTGTATTCCGTTCCATAGGCTTTTCCTTTAACGCTAACCCCACTAGAACTCCCTCTACCACCCATACCTTTCATTTTCTCCTTTTTCATCATCTCAAGAATATCGTTTTTTGATGTGTTGCTTTTTTCCATTCATTAAGCATTTCGTGATAATTTTTTTCAGCATTTTTTAAACTTTTGCTACTCTTTTCATTCAACTTATAAATTGCAACAACATTTCCATCCCTATAATGTACAACTTCAATTCTCTGTTTGATTGCCGTTGTCGGTCTTGTAACCTGAATCGGATTCCATTGATTATAAAAACGTACAGATAATTTATCAGAACCAGATTCAACGACTGCCTCCTGAAATTCTACGGCATTTCCATTCGTAAAAAAACCTGTTTTCCCTACTTTGGGTGAAAGTTCTGACAAATTATTAAACACCGTATTAGCATTGTTTTTTTTTAGATTTTCTAAAAACTTTGAAACACTCATCTTTCGCCCTAATGCCATTCCATTCGCTGCACCACTGGCAGCACCTCTACCACCCATTACATTTTGCCTCCTTGAATTTCTCCTGAAATGCCCGAATATGTACGATATTTCCCATACATTCTTCTGGTATATTTCCGTAAAAAATAATGGTCTCCGGTTCCAGTCTTCTTACCATCTCCCGATATCCCTGTATGAATAATTCCTTTGCTTTCTTGTTCTTCTGTGTTCCAACACTGGATACAGCTACTGTTCCATTTGTAGGTTCTCCGTCGAAGCACCATTCATAGCTATCCGGTGTGCTCCAGCTTATAGTTGGTATTACATCCACTCCGTTTTCCTGTAAATACGCTCCGATCCAGTGTTTTCGGTAATGGTTGTAGATTTGAATGATTTTCGGAAAATCTGTATACATAGAAAAATCCGGTGTCATTACATATCGGAACTGCTGTAAGATCGGCAGGTATCTGTTTGGCTGGTTCCAGAGACGATTGAACTGGCAGTCATCCAGGAAGAAATGTACGCCTTTCCCTGCCTTTTCCTTACATGTTCTGCAATAGTTGAATCCTATGAATTCACATTTTTCAAACTTTGTAGGTTCTAACAGCGGTATTCCATACTCTCCAACGCCCTCATAGATACGGTGCTGCAAATTCTCGTAACTCTGCATATTTCTTGCCATTCGTCTCACCTGCCTTTTGCTGTACACAAAAAGACACCCAGCACTGCCAGATGTCTTCCTGCGGAAAATGTAGTATTCTTTTTGAGAAAGGATTCTTATATGCCCCCATCAGGGAAATCGGAACAGAAGGACTCGAACCTTCGACAAACACTGGTTATGAACCAGCTGCTCTCACCGACTGAGCTATGTTCCAATGCTGCCGGGCTGTTGAGACCCGGCAGATATACAATATACGGAGGTAAATGAAAAGAACCAATCATGTCAGCATCATTCCCAAACTGAACTGATTACACTATATCACATGTCAAGGCGGACATTCTAGGACATCTTGAAATTTTTTAATGCCCATCCGTGAATTCTTCTTGCATGTCTTGGATCATACCCCATCTTTCTTCCGATATCGTCCCAATTCAGCCCCCACAGATACCTCAGTCGCAGCACCCTCTGCTCATCCGGGTTCTCCATACGTCTGATTGCCAGGTCGATCTGTTCACGTGTCCTTGCTTTTTTCAGCCGTTCCCGTTTCAGCCGGCCGATCTGTCTCTCCATAGCTACCACATAATCCGACAGATCAGACTGCTGGCTGCCTTTCGGCATCCCGTCATTGACCATGGATGGAAACATCTGATCCATCCGGAGTCTCTGGATCTCTTCCAGGATCTCCTGCTCCCTCCGTTCACATTCCCTGTATCTTCGCAGGAACTCCTTTTTCTTGTCGTTTTCTGTCATCTCCACCGGCATCGCCTCCCCTCATGCATTTCCTTGCTATTATTTCCAGGATTTCACCGTCTTCATCATCGGTGTGTTCTATGTAATGTTCTATAATTTTGACTGATGCCAGTTTTGTCATCTTGCTCTTTACTGCGGCTGGTTCATGGAATCTTCTGGCTGCATCAGCATCAACACTCTGCTCCAGATGATCATAATGTGCTTTACGTTTTACATTTTTTTCTGCTGCTTTCATCGCTCATCTTCCTGCCCCTTTCATGAACGCCTCAACCATGGCTTTTTTCCAGCTTCTTTCGTATTGTCCACAGCAGTATGTGTTCACTGTAACATCTCTGAACTCTTCACTCTTCGGGCAATAACACATTCCCTCATCGTGGTATCTGCATGTGTTACACGTTCTGTCGTAATTCATCCCATTTCACCTCCCGCAATATCTTCCACAGCCACCATACTTCCGGAGATCTCCAGGCACACATGCAGTAAGTATGTGCATCTTCTGAATAGTGGTAATGGTTTCGTTCCAGATGTTCTCTTGCTTCCTTTTCGGTCAGAAACATCGTGTTCGGATACACAACTGGTCTGAACGAAATACCAACTATCCTGACATCATCATATCCATTATTGGCAAGAAATTCATTCACTTCCTCCGCTATCAAGTCCTCATACTCTTCTTCTCCATCTTCCGTATACATCAGTATAAAATCCAATATACACCCCTTTCCAATTTTGCAGTTTTCCCGATTGATATTGCAGTCTGACAGGATATTATCATTGAGGTACTTCACTGTTTCTTCCGTTGTGCTTGTAACGGTGCTTCCATCTGCTTGCAAGACAAGTTCGTCTGCGTTCTCATCGTCTTGCACTCTCGCTTCCCTTGATGACCCAGAATCTCGGTTCAGCCGTTTCTGTCGTGTCCTGCGTATTCATTTCTTTCTGCAATTCCATCAAGAACTTAATGTCCTCATCATTCAGACTTCTCTTTTCTGTAGTATCTTCGTGATACTGTAATGTTTTATGATATATTGCCATGTTATTCATCCTCCCTGTATGGCTTCGGCAGCGGCATCCAGGCATTGACGAACAGGTCATTTGCCAGACAGGTATCTTCGTCTAAGCAATCCCCCAGATACCATGCACCGCCTAATTTTTCATCGTCCACGTATCTCCCAACCAATGGAAGAGAAAAATTTTCAAACGACATCAGCACATAATCATCATTTTCCGGCAGTCTCTCTGTTACCGGGATCCATCCGGATTTCAGACGGTTCCTCTGGCGGAGCAGCTGCTCTGCTTTCGCTCGTGCTTCTTCTGCGTCTTCGTATGTACCTAATCTGTTTTCTACCTCCAAATCTGATGCGTTTGCCACGTATTGCATTCCCGCACTTTCATCTACCAAAATCCGCTCATATGCGGTTGTTAATCTCTCCACTGTTTTACCTCCACTTTCCGGACCTTGTACCGGACTCCAAAGCCCGGCATCGGTCCTTTTCTCGTTCTTCTATACCTTTCATTTTTTCCGCGGTATTCCACTGTTCTGACGGTATTCTCACTGACTCCCAGCCGCCTTGCTAATGCCGCTGCCGTATCCTCAACGGCCAGCGGAAGCTCATACTCATCTGCGGTTACTGCCAGCCACAGATACTGTTTCTGGAACTTCATCGTCTACCTCCACAGCACGCTCAAATAACCACCGGAATGCCTCCAAGATTGTATCTTTTTTGATTCCGTTATGTGTCGCCATCTCCAGTACAGTCCAAATCGCCTGAAGTTTTTCAGTCTCACTATATTTATCGCTTCTAATCTGTTCAAAAACGGCCTGTGCCTTTCCGATATTCATATCTCGTTTTCCTCCTGTCCATTGTTGCTTTCCCATCATGCAAACGGCAGCTCTTCGTCAAAATCTTCCGGAAGCGTCATAAACCCGTTCTCATCTACCGGCATCGGCTCCATTCGTTCCTGGCTGCTCTCTTCCCGGTTTCTCTGTGCCGCCGCTTTGCTTTCCGCAAATTCCTGATCCTCAACCACCACGTCTGTTGTATAGACCTTGTTGCCATCCCGGTTGGTATAGCTCCCGGTCTGGATGCGGCCGGTTATCACTACCTTCAAGCCCTGGCGGAAATACTTTTCTGCAAACTCTGCATAAGAATCTTCCGTACCGCCATCTGGAAGTTTCATTTCCCAGTTTTTCTGAATCAGAAGCTTCTCTGAGGATGCACATCCTGTCATTCCTGCAATGCCAAGAAAAACAATTGTAACTACTGCCATTGTCTTTTTCGTTTATGGTTCCCTCCTGATCAAATTCAACACTATGCTTTCAGAAATTTTTCTACCGTTTTTGCAACTCCGTCTTCATCATTTGAATATTCTGTTACTCGATACGCAAGTTCTTTTAAAGCATCAACCCCATTTATCATTGCATAAGAACATGGAAATTCCTGAAACATAGATATATCATTTTCACCATCTCCAAACACGACTACTTCTTCTGGTAAAAATCCAAAATGCTTCATCGCTTGCTTCAACATAATTCCTTTTTTTGCTTTTTGAGAGGTCACTTCCATATTATTTTAAAAAGAGAAAAGAACAGAAAAGCCACTAGCGTCATAAATTTGTTGCTTTATTCTTCTGATTTTGGGAATATCATCGCAGAAAACCAATATTTTACGAATATTATGTTTTTCTTCAAATAATTTCTCGTATCCATCCTCCAAATAATCCGAATACTCTGCTAATTCCATCGTAGTTGTATAATCTCCCCGATCTGTATTGATTTCAAATCCAAGATTTTCACGATGAAGCTTTTCACATACAAACCTTGCTAAATCCGTATCTATATTTTCAGACTTAATCAAATTTCCATT
>ERZ650918.2902-NODE-2902-length-11025-cov-3.810848_pt1 | contig 11025 bp, 8 predicted proteins | sample MGYA00514758_ERZ650918 | MGnify/ENA metagenome assembly ERZ650918 | reverse complement strand
CGTATCAGCCAGATTACATAAAACCCAAGCAATATCAGCGCAAAAATCATTCCCGTCACTGCACTGATCCCGTTCATTCCACCCTTTCCGAAAACGCAGAGCATAAATGGTGCCAGTAATGCCAGTATCATCTGCCTGTACAGCTGCCTGTGGGAAATTCTGTTATTCTCTGCAAATCTCATGAACCGGACTCCTTTCTCTTCAAACGGATCTTCTGCTCCTCTCTTGCATAAAGCGGTCGTAATACCCTCTTGCGCAGCGGAACTCTCAGAATCCCTTCTCCTCTGCTGCCCTTCTGTTCTTTCTTTATAAAAGGAACCAGATAAGGAATACCAAAACTTATCAGGCCTGCCAGGTGCCCTATAACCAGATATACTCCCAGCACGATTCCGTAAATTCCCAGATAACCTCCCAGGATCAGAAACCCATACTTCACCAGCCGAAATGCTGCTGCAAACTCTTCATTTGGAACAGTCATAGAGCCAAGCGCAGTCAACGCCACGATCATCACCACGATCGGACTCACAAGATTTGCCTCTACCGCTGCCTGTCCGATCACCAGTCCGCCAACAATGCCAATAGCATTTCCCAGAGATCCCGGAACTCTCACCCCAGCCTCCCGAATCAGTTCAAAAGCCAGTTCCAGAAAAATCAGTTCCACCACACTGGAAAAGGGCACTCCTTCCCTCGCCTCCGCAAAAGACAGTATCAGTGCAGATGGCAGAATCTGTGTATGGAAACGTATCACTGCCAGGTAAAGTCCCGGCAGAACAGTCGCCATGATCACAGCCAGATATCGCAGTATTCTGAGAAAGGAAGCCATCTCGAACCTGTGATACCAGTCCTCGCTGCTCTCCATGAAACTGCTAAAATTTCCCGGAAGGATCAATGCTTCCGGAGAATTATCACACAGAATCACAACCTTACCTTTCAGGATTTCCTGCACAGCACGATCCGGACGTTCCGTTGTCTGATACTGAGGAAAAGGAGAATACCACACATCTTCTGTCAGCTGTTCAAGCATACCGCTGTCAAGGATTCCGTCAATCTGAAATTCTTCCAGCCGTTCCTTCACTTCTTCCAGAAGTCCCTCATGTACCAGGTCATCCATGTATAACACCTGCGTTAAGGTATGAGAGCGCACACCGATTTTATATTCTTCCACCTTGAGTCTGGTATCACGAAGCCTTTTTCTTACCAGTGCACTGTTACTTTTCACACTGTCCGAAAATCCTTCCCTGGAACCCCGCAGCACCTTTTCCGATTCTGCCTCCATCACACCTGTGGATGGATAACCTTTGCTGGAGATTTTCATCGCCTTGTCATATCCATCTATGAAAAACACTGCATTTCCTGCAAGCATGGCATCTATGGACTCGTCAAGATTCTCCAGTTTCTTTACATCTGCGATTCCAAGACTGTTATGCCTGACAAATTCCTGAATATCCTCCGGCGAAATCTCCCAGAAATGATTGATCATCTTTCCAAGAGCAGAATCATCCAGCATCATGTTGGAAACCGCAACTTCTATATAGACCATAAGGCAGTCCACCTTATGTTTATCTCCCAGCCGCATGGGACGGATCAGAATATCACTGCAATTTTCCAGCCTGCTTCGCAGATATTTCTCATTCTCCCTCAGATTTGCAGATACTTTCCGGGATTCTTCCAGTTTCTTCAATAATTTCCCACCTCGTTTCATACCGGTACATCGTTTTCGATGTACCAGACAGATTTGTTGCCAGTCGGCAATATTCCTAAACTCACTTATACACACATGGATGCGCAAAAAAAGAGAGGCATCCCGCCTCTCTTAGAATTTCCCGATATTCAGATATTATACCATTCTTATCTGTGTCCCCTGGATTTCTCTTTCTCTGCACGTTCACGTTCTGCATCCTCAGCCTCAATAGAACGCATGATAGCCATTCTCTGATTCTCGATATGCTGGAAAGAAAGCTGTTTCGCGCGTTCCACGTCACGCTCTCTGATCGCCTTTGTCAGTTCCTCATGTTCCTTCACCAGAACATCTCGTGTTTCACCTTCTTTCAGATATTCCACACGATAACGATAAATCTGCTCACGCATATTGTTGAGTACCTGGATCAGCCTCTTATTATCAGAAGCCTGATAAATAACCTCATGGAATGCAACGTCAGCCTCCGCAAGCTTAACAAGATTTCCCTCTGCGATCGTATGTTCAAACTCCTTGGCAGCAAGCCAGAGTCTCCTCATTTCTTCTTCAGTCATACGGGCACATGCTTTCTCAATAGCTACATTCTCAAGAGCAATACGAACCTCCAGAACATCATTCAGATCCTTCTCTGTGATATTGGCAACCTGGGCACCACGTCTCGGGATCATCACTACCAGACCTTCCTGCTCCAGCTTACGCATTGCCTCTCTGATAGGAGTTCTGCTCACGCCAAGTCTCTCTGCCAGCGCAATCTCCATCAGTCTCTCACCAGGTTTCAGTTCGCCCTTCAGGATTGCCTGACGCAGCGTATTAAAAACCACATCCCTTAATGGAAGATATTCATTCATATTTACTGAAAAATCACTTGTCATTTGTATTCCCTCCTGCTTTCGTTACTTCTGTGGCAAAAACCGTCTTCGCCAGCCGGCTCTCTCTGAGAACCTCTGCTGCCGCCTCCATCTTCTCACGATCATCAAAAATTCCGAACACTGTAGGACCACTTCCACTCATCATCGCCTTTAACGCACCATGACTCTCCATCAGTGCTTTGATTTCGCCAATTACAGGATATTTCTCTATAATTCCCGGCTCAAAAACATTTCCCATCTTCTGTGTCATTGCCAGAAGATCTCCACGTTCTATATCTCCTATCATCCCGTCAATATCCGGATGAGAAGAAATCTTATCCAGCTGAAGGCTCTCATAGGCAGCTTTGGTGGAAACATTGATTCCGGGCTTACCGATCAGTACAAAACAGTCCGGCACCTGAGTGATCCTGGTCAGTTTCTCCCCGATCCCCTCTGCCAGGGCAGTTCCTCTCATCACACAGTACGGAACATCTGCCCCGATATTCACAGCACGATCCATCAGTTCCTTCTGGCTCAGTCCCAGTTTAAAAAGCCGGTTGATCCCCACCAGTGCAGCTGCCGCATCCGAGCTTCCGCCTGCCATACCTGCTGCCACAGGAATAAATTTCTCAAGATGGATATCCACACCACCCTTAACCTGAAATTCATCCATCAGAAGCTTCGCCGCCTTATACACCAGATTTCGTTCATCATTCGGAATATAGGAATAATTGACAGACAGGGAAATCCCCGGCTTCCTCACCCTCTTCATCTCCAGAACATCATACATCTGTATCGTCTGCATGATCATCCGGACTTCATGATAGCCATCCTCTCTCTTTCTGAGAATATCCAGTCCCAGATTTATCTTCGCCAATGCACGTAAACGCATAAAATCCTCCGTTTCCAACAATATCATCCGTATATAACTGTACTTTCGCAATTATATTTGTACTTTGTATACAATAAAACTCTTTGCGCATATTTTAAATCATTTTTTTTTAGTTTTCAATATAGGAGTTTTCATTTTTTCCGGAAATTTTTTTCATTATCATCCCTGCCTGACAAGAATTAACGACTGCCCCGGCTTTACCTCTTTTTCCGTAAGACTGTTCACACCCGAAATCTCATCCACAGTTGTATAAAATTTCTTTGCAATATCCCACAGAGTATCTCCGGCCTTTACAATATAGACCGTAATTCCCGGCATACTTTCCAGTTTCTTACGATCCAGCGGCTGTTCTTCCACAGATTCAATAAGCTGCTCTTCCCACTGTCTGAACACAAGCACATTCAGTCCCACCGCCGCCTTGACTTCAATCTCATCCCCATCTGCCATTGCAGTGGAAAGCTGTTCAAGGTCAGCCTGAAGTAAATATGTGCATTCCTTCCCGATCTCTTCTGCCTCGATCAGATGGGTAAACGGAAGCATGGCATCCATAGAATAAAACGGCATTTCATCATTTCCAATAATATACAGGATCTTGAGTGCCACAATTCCTTCTGCCACAATTCCCTTATCCGTAATCCTGGTCTTATCTACTTTTACCTTACCGCTGCTGTGGCAAAGCTGCAAAACTTTTCCCTGACTCTCCTTAACTTCTATCCGGTCTGTCAGACGACACCTGGAAAAATTCCGTACCAGAAGACTTTCCAACATTTCCTTTTTCCGATGAAGAACACATTCTTTGTGTGGGCTGTATGCATCAAGAAGAAGTTCATGCTCCTCTTCCCTGTACATTTTCATATTTAATTCCAGTACCACATCCACCTGCAGGATACGTTCTTCACCATCCGGATCAGGCTTTACCTCTATCCCCTGATGAAGAAGAGACACCTCAATATGTGGGATAAGATCTTCCATACAGCCACTGCATTCCATCTCATTGGAAAAAGGCATGGTATACTCCAACCACTGAGGTGGATTCTCCTCTTCATACCCTGTATACAGAAGAAAAACTGCAAGCTCTCCTTTCACCCGGAGTTTGTTCTCTCCCGGCCGCAGGTCCAGATTCCTCGGTTCAGCCATATACCACAGAAGGTTTTCTACATTCGGTCTGTTTGACGCAAGAGTAATATCATCCTTAATGCGCAGAGTATCTTTTTTATGTACACGAAGACTCATAAGCCGGACTTTCTCCGTTTTCACAGAGACTTCCTGATCCTCTGCGGAAACCGGAAGTTCAACGACTGCCAGTTCATCTACCACTGCATAAAAAGTTACAATTGCTTTAATATTCAGTTTTCTGGAATGGATCATATGAACACTGAGATCCTCAATCTCCCATTTCAGACACAGCTTATCTCCCCCTTCGATTCCCTCCAGATTAATCATCTCATCCAGCGGAAGCTTCGCAGAAAGGCTGTAAATCCTGCCCTCTTTTTCCCCCACATAAAGCAAATCTGCATTTAATGTCCCTTTAAGAAGCGCTCTTCCTTCACTCAGCCTCACTTCCTCCATGGAAACATCCGCTTTGCTCTGCACCAGTCTCCCGATATCCGGTTTCACATCGGGCACATTATAGTCCTCGTCAAAAGTCGCCTGCGCTGCCGCTTTATTTTTGATCCGCAGCATCTGAATACTTTCTTTTTTTAATTCCAACCTGCTTCCTTCCTTTCTCTGTTTACTTTATGATAAAACCCAAAAATTCTATCGGTTTCTCTGTTTCTCTGATTTTCAGGACAATACAGGGATAAGACGGTTCACTGCCTGCATCCGCTTTCTCCGGACCTATCAGCCTTGTCTTGCAGAATACTGCGTTCTCTGATTCGGAAACCTCCTCCACCTGAATACTGTACCCTCCTGTAAGCTGCTCTCCATATCCCTTCATCAGATACCTTATATCTCCCACCTGATAGGTCATCTGAAATACATTCTTTTTCTTCTGTTCCATCAGTTCTGAAATCTCTTCCGGAATTTCCTCCTGCTTTACGATCGTATATTCCAGAGGTGTACGTTCGCCCTCCTCAATCCTGATAAACTGACAGCCCGCCGGCAAAAGAGCCAACAGCAACACACAGAGCAGTCCTCCTGTCCTTTTGCCCATAATGCACCCCTGCTCATTCTTCGCTAAATATTCTATGCCGGATACAGCCCTGTTATTACCATACTCTATGCTATATATCCGACAGTAACTGCTTTTCTGCAGGAAAGAATCCTGTCCTGAGTGCTTTATTTAATGTCAAAAAATCATTATACTATGATTTATTTCTTGCAGGATATCTCATAATTCCTTATAATAACTTCTATACTTATATATGGGCATCAGCATTATATAATGCCCGGAAAGGAATTAACGAATGATACGATTTATCCTCGTCTGTATTGTTGTGATCGGATACCTGATCCTGTCCATCCCCATCCTGCTGGTCGAATGGATCATCGGCAGATTTTCTCCTGAAAAGAAGGATATCAGCTCCCTTAGGATCATCCAGGCAGTATTCCGATTTATCCTTAAGATCACCGGTGCAAAGATTACTGTGATCGGAGAAGAAAATGTGCCAAAGGACACACCTGTACTTTATATCGGCAACCACAGAAGCTACTTCGACATACTTCTTACTTACTCCCGCTGTCCGATCCGTACAGGCTACATTGCCAAAAAAGAGATGGAGAAAATCCCTCTTCTTTCCACATGGATGCGTTATCTCCACTGTCTCTTCCTTGACAGGAAAGACATCAAACAGGGACTCAAAACGATCCTGACCGCAGTAGACAAAGTAAAATCCGGAATTTCCATCTGTATTTTCCCGGAAGGAACCCGAAACAGAAATAAAGATGAGCTGGACATGCTTCCATTCCATGAAGGAAGCTTCAAAATCGCTACCAAGGCCAATTGCCCGATCATCCCAATTGCGATCAGCAATTCAGCCAACATTTTCGAGGCACACTTCCCGAAGATATCTCCTGCAAAAGTTGTAGTAGAATACGGTAAGCCGATCTATCCGGATGAACTGAGCAAAGAAGATAAGAGGCATGTCGGAGAATATACGCAAAACGTAATTCGCGAAATGCTTATAAAGAACAAACCACTGACCGAAAACTAATAAGACCATCACTAGAGCGTGTCTGAGAAAGGCTTTCTGCAAGATGTGCGTCACAATTTGTGGGATATTTTGCCCGGATGAGGGCGCCGTAGCGGGCTACGGCAACTGAATTCGGGTGAAATATCCCGCAAAGTGGGGCGTGCAGATTGCGGGAATGATTTTTCAGACACGCTCTAATCCGGCAGAGCGTAAAGACAAAAATTTACGCTCTGCCGGACTGTTATATATCAGAATTTCCATTGTATCTGGACTGATCCGGGAAATACCTTAAGTGACCTGATCATCTTATCAACTGTAAACCTCTTCTCCTCAAAATCAATCTCTCCCCACAGACTTATATTAGATGCTACCTTTTCCATCTGCTCCGGTGTCGCATGATTCTCCGCAAGCACCGATAATTTCTCCAGCTTTAACTGATGCATCTGGTCTATTTCTTCCACTCTCTGATTGATATAATCTGTCAGTGTTTCTCCGGCACCTGCCAGAGAATCCACAAGCAGAGAAATCTCCTTTTCCATTTCCTCAATCTCCCTGTAAATCTGCTTTACCTGCGGATTTTCATTTAACTTCGTATAAGCGGCAGGAGACTGTCCTTCGCGCAGCTTACGTACCATCTCTTTATATACATAATTCTCCACATCTTCAGTATAAACCTTCCCGCACCCCGGGCAGGCTTTGTTGTTCAGACGCTTCGTACATCTCAGATACTGTTTACCGGACTGTATTTTAATACTCATAAGTGCGTATCCGCAATTGCCACATTTCACTTTCCCTGCCAGCCATGTATTCACAGCTTTCCGGTTGGCCTGAATCGTTTTATTTCTCATAAGCTTGATCCTGCAGTTCAGCCACTGCTCCGAAGACACAAGCCCCTCATGAGGTGCCACCACCAGCATATGTCCCTTAAGATTCTGCAGCTTATCTGTCTGCGCATCCCGCCCCTGATAAAGATAACATCCATGAATCCCGTCAAACTGCTCCGGACTGCTTACTATATTGGTTCCATGGCTCCTGAAAAAACGGTACACATCCATATCAGCCCGCACATATACCGGATTTCTCAAAAGCTGGGCCAGCATGGAACGTATCAGTTCCTTTCCGTAGAACTGCACTCCCTTTTCCGCATAATATCTGGTGATATCCCCATAAGAAGTGTCCGGTTGTTCGTACATATCAAAAATTTCCCGCACAATTGCCGCTTCCCCGGGTTCTTCCACAAGCTTCTTTGTATGGATTCCTTCCATCAGGATCTCCTCAAGCCGATAACCATAAGGAGGCTTGCCGCCCATGCGAAAACCTTTCTGACTTCTGGAATAATATGCGTCGCTGACACGCTTCTGAATAGTCTCACGTTCCAGCTGCGCAAACACAATGCAGATATTTAACATTGCCCGTCCCATAGGTGTCGAAGTATCAAATTTCTCTGTAGAAGAGACAAATTCCACCTGATACTGCTGAAACAGATTCATCATATTGGAAAAATCCAGAATAGAACGGCTGATCCGGTCCAGCTTATACACGATCACTTTCTCCACTTCCCCTCTGCGGATATCTGTCAGAAGCTGCTGAAGCTGTGGTCTGACTGTATTCTTGCCGCTGTAACCCTTATCCTTGTACTCTTTGAAACTTCCACCCTTTAACTCGTACTTGCAGAACTCGATCTGACTTTCAATAGAAATACTATCTGCTCTGTCCACTGACTGCCTTGCGTAGATTGCATTGATTCTCTTCATAGGGTTCCTCCTTTGTGAAATGAAATAATTGTTGTTTTGCCGGGCAATGTTGTTACCGTTCACCCTGCATTCCGCAACACGTCTTGCAATGCACAGAATAAACAGTAACCGGCACTGTAACCATTCAACAATTCCTCCTCCGGGAAGAAAAAACTGAACGATTATATTTTGTCAATACAATTACGATAACAAATATTTAAAAATGTGTAAATCGACTTTTTTCTATCTTTATGTATAGATTTTTCCGACAGTTTCATTGTATAATGATGTCATAAACATTCCTCTACAATCAACTCTTTCCTCTGCTGATCATTTACAACTGTCCTGTACCGTTACCGTTCACTCTATACCTGTGTCACCGACTAAAAGGAGATTTCCCATATGAGAAGAAAATGTACCGATTCCCTGATATACTGGAAAAAAAATCCCGGCCGCAAACCTTTAATCCTCCAGGGGCTTCGCCAGACAGGCAAGACCTGGCTGCTTATGGACTTCGGAAATAAGCAATACGAACACACACTCTACATCAATCTGGAAACAGACCGCTCTGCTGCAGACTATCTGTCTGTTTCACATGATCCACAGGAAGTACTGCTTTTTCTGGAAACCTGTGCAGGAAAACCACTGCGCCCTGCCTCTTCCCTTCTGATTCTTGACAATATCCAATGCATTCCTCAGATTTCCACACTTCTTACCTCTATTGCCCTGGACTTTCCACAATATCACATTGCCTCTATCTATAAAGGTGTGGTTAACTCTGATTCTTTCTCCGTCCACGACTTTGATATCCTGACTCTGTATCCACTGGATTTTGAAGAATTTCTGTGGGCCAATGCTGAGTTTGCCCTTACAAGAGAAATCCGCAATCATTTCTCCGATTTCAGCCCAATGGGAAAGAAACTCCACGAAAAAGCCCTGTCACAGTTCCGTCTCTATCTGATCATCGGCGGAATGCCTGCTGCCATTATGGAATACAAAAAAGAAAAGAAGCTCCTGCTGGTACCTGACACCCAGCAAAAGCTCCTTAATCTTTTTCTCAGCGATATTACTGCTCTGGCTCCAAAAGGAACCGCCCGCCACTGCCGCAATGCCTGGCTCTCGATCCCTGCACAGCTCGGCAGAACCAGCCGTAAATTCCAGTACACCCGCATTGCAAAAGGTGCTACTGCCAAAGTCTATCATGAACCCCTGCAGTGGCTGATCAGCGCCGGACTTGCCATTCCCTGCCAGACAGCTGTCTGCAGCAAACCTTCGGAAACCTCCTTACATCTGTATCCTGTTGACACCGGATTATGCTCATGCATACTAAAAATCCCTGCCTTCCAGCTTCTCTCAGGAGAAGAAACCACCGCCGGTACAGCCTGTATCGAAACCTTTCTGGCACAGCACTTTATCCGGAATGGCTATGCCCTCTCCTACTGGTCCAGTGGCAACCAGGCGGAAGTTCCCTTTTTACTGTCCAAAAACAGTCATTTTATTGCCATAGACTACCGCACCACCCCACATCAGAAGTGCAGGAACCTTATGCAGCTGAATAAATCTTCTCTCTCTCCTGCACCCACGCAAATGTATTTAATCTCTGCCGAAGACTTCAGGCAAAAAGAAGCTTATCGAATCGTGCCTTTATATGCGGTATTTTGCATATAGAACGTGGCAGATACAACAGGCAAAAGCAGACTCCGGCCGGTAGTTCTTCTCGCTTTCACATCTTCGGAAACGAAGAAAAAACATCTTCAGCCATATCTCTCTGATATGGCTGAAAACTTTTTACGCATTGTTAAGGCTCTTCCTGATAGAGTTTTCCATTTACCAGTATTTTTTTACATAATTAACAGCCTCTTCCTGTGACAGGGAAAATTCATTCATGATATTTCTGACTGTATCTGCTTCACTGATATTAAAATTCCTGCAGGTCCTTACAGTCGCACGAATGCCTTCAAGGATACCTTCCCATCTGCCTTCCCGTCGGCCCTCCTGTCGACCTTCTAATCGGCCTTCTTCAATACCTTCCTGTCTTAACTCTTCCAATGCATTACACATATTAATCTGTCCCCCTTTCTGCTCCGATTCCAAAGCATGGTCAATCAGTTTCTGTGATTCTATCTTTTCAGGAATCTCCAGCATATCCTTCAGGGAAAACGGACCATCCCATTCACTTTCTCCATAGTATACACACAGACTGATCACCGGATGTAACCGGTCAGTCTTCTTAAAACCTGACAGGAATTCATCCGCTGAATGGAAATCCCCGTTTTTCTTATTTACTGCTGCAATCTCATCATATTCTTTCATGTAAGAAAACGCATCTCCGACCATATGACGCAGCGGCATCGCATAATGGATCTTTGCCTGATTTTCCAGTCCCCAGAGTACAAAATCCACACCATATGCCGTCTTCTTTACAACATCCAGGATCTTCTGTACTGTTTCCGCATGACCGTTAAATTTCAGCATGGAGGAAACATCCGTATCTGCTTCTGTAAGATCCTGCGGCTTCAGCACCTGTTCCCCGTTAAAAAATACTGCATTGAACAGATCCGCAAAATGTCCATTGTCTCTCCAGAAGTTCTTCAGTATGGTATCCGGTTTGATCTTATTTTTTTCCGCCGTATCCAGCACCTCCCGTTGATTTATTTCTGTTATCAATATAGCATAATTATTACCTTGTTTCCACGAAAGGAACTATAAAAATTATTAAAAA
>ERZ650918.2897-NODE-2897-length-11040-cov-4.230223_pt1 | contig 11040 bp, 7 predicted proteins | sample MGYA00514758_ERZ650918 | MGnify/ENA metagenome assembly ERZ650918 | reverse complement strand
TGCCGAGCTATGATAATTCCGCATAATAGTCGGTTTTGATTTCTTTTAAGTGGCTTCGTGCCACCCCTTTTGGGAAACTTTTGCAGACTATTTGCTGGAATGTTAAGCAAATATAGCGAAAATATGGACAGGGCAAAGCGGTTTACCAACTTTTTTCATAATTTTGTAGTTATGAAAAAGAGCGTCAACTTCTTACCCGAAAAGAAACAAGCCGACCTGAAACAGCTTGTCGGTCTCGTCCGCGAGCATGTGAAGAACGTCGGAATGGTTATTCTTTACGGCAGTTACGCCCGGAATACCTATGTCGATTACGACCAGCGCGTAGAGTTCGGCGTGCCGACCTACTTTATGAGCGATTACGACATACTGATCCTGACGCGCAAGCCAATCGGGGCGATTGAGTATTCGCTGTATGACAAAATTGCCGACGCTTTTTTTCAGCACAAGAACAGACCTTTCCATACGAAGCCCCAATTTATCAATTATGGAATAGCGGACTTCAACTATGCGCTCTCAAAAGCCCACTATTTCGAAACGGAGATAAAACGGCAGGGAATTATTCTGTATGATTCGGGAGAATACAAGTTGGCCCGCCGCCGCAAGTTGAATTTTGACGAGATTCAGGAGCGAGCGCAGAAATATTATGATGACAATTTCAAACCGAAAGCGATTGAGTTCATTCTTTTAAATATTGATTCTTATAATAGAAAGAATTACAAAATGGCTTCATTTAACTTGCACCAAGCCACAGAAAATCTTTTGCGCATAATAGAATTAGTATTTACTTTATATAGTCCCAAAGAACACAGACTTACTGAATTGATGAATCGTTGCAAGCGGTTCACGACCGAAATATTCAAAGCGTTTCCACGGGACACGCCGGAAGAAGAACGGCTTTTCGACCTTTTGACCCTGACACCATGATACCACTTTTTGTCTAAATGTCTACTACTTTTTTCATTTTTATGCACGTTTCTCGGATTGTTGTGTATATTTATGCACATATTCATACTATTTTTATGGTTTTATGCATTATGGCGGAATAATATTCATTCTGTTTTCCGCGTACTTTTCTTTCCTATAAAAATCTGTTACAATAACTATGCTGTACTTTCGTTTGCAGCATATCTATTTTGTGGCTCTTTATGGTCTGTTTTTCCCGGATCCAAAGAGCAGAAATGAGGAAATTATGGCTTTTGACGGCGTTACCATTGCCTGTGTAATATCAGAATTAAAAAAAGAACTCATCGGCGGCCGATTATATAAGATCGCCCAGCCGGAAAATGACGAACTGCTGTTGACCATCAAGCAGCCCACAGGGCAGAAACGATTGCTTCTGTCCGCCAGCGCTTCCCTGCCCCTGATCTATCTGACGGAGAGTAACAAACCCAGTCCCATGACGGCCCCCAACTTCTGTATGCTGCTGCGCAAGCACTTACAGAACGGCCGTATCGTGAACATTTCCCAGCCGGGGCTGGAGCGTATCGTGCATATCGATATTGAGCATCTGGATGAAATGGGGGATCTGCGCCACAAGACGCTGGTCATGGAGCTGATGGGCAAACACAGCAACCTGATCTTCTGCAACGATGACAATACCATCATCGACAGTATCAAGCGGGTATCCGCCGCAGTCAGCAGTGTCCGGGAAGTCCTGCCCGGCAAGCCCTACTTCATCGCCCACACCCAGGATAAACTGGATGCCCTGACCTGCGATGAGAATACGTTCCGTGAAATGCTTACCGCCAAACCCCAACCGGTCTTCAAGGCGGTCTACGGAAGCTTCACCGGCATCTCGCCCGTACTGGCACAGGAATTATGTCATGAGGCCGGTCTTGATGGGGAACGTCCTACAGCGGCACTGACACCCACGGATTACCATACTTTATACGGAATCTTTTCCAAAATGGTCACTTCTGTCAGGGAAGAAGCCTTCTCTCCATGCATCGCCTACACCGGCACCCGCCCCGTGGAATACGCAGCGGTTCCCCTGACGATGTATGGCTCGGGAGCGGATCATTTGGAATCCTACACTTCCATGTCTGCCCTGCTGGAGCATTTTTATGCGGAGAAAAATACATTAACCAGGATCCGTCAGAAATCCTCCGACCTGCGCCGTATCGTCCAGACAGCCCTGGAACGTGATATTAAAAAATATGACCTCCAGCTGGCACAGATGAAGGACACAGAAAAGCGGGAAAAATACCGCATCTACGGTGAACTGCTCAATACCTACGGTTACAGCGCAAAGCCCGGTGACAGATCCCTCACCGCCGTGAATTATTATACAAATGAGCCGGTAACGATCCCCCTGGATCCCACCCTCTCCGCCACGGAAAATGCGAAAAAATATTTTGACAAATACGGCAAATTAAAGCGTACTTATGAGGCGCTGTCCGAGCTGACCTGCCAGGTCAAGGCAGAGATCGACCACTTAGAGACCATCAGCACAGCACTGGACATTGCCCTGAAGGAAGAAGACCTGGTGGAGATCAAGGAGGAACTGACCCAGAGCGGTTACATCCGCCGAAAAGGCGGCACGAAAAAAGCAAAGATCACCAGCAGGCCCTTCCACTATTTAAGCAGCGACGGCTTCCATATTTATGTAGGGAAAAATAATTTCCAAAATGACGAACTGACCTTCAAATTCGCCACAGGAAATGACTGGTGGTTCCATGCCAAAGGCATCCCCGGCTCCCACGTGGTAGTAAAGACCGAGGGGAAAGAGCTGCCGGACCGTACTTTTGAAGAGGCGGGCAGATTGGCTGCCTACTATTCTAAAGGCAGGGAACAGGAAAAAGTGGAGATCGATTACGTCCAGAAAAAACAGGTCAAAAAGCCTGCCGGTGCCAAGCCGGGATTCGTGGTCTATTATACGAATTACTCCCTGATGATCGACAGCGATATCTCAGGTATCGAAAAGATCAGCGACTGACCATCCTGTGCATCCGGTGCCTAATTTTATGCATATTTATACTGTATATTTTCCGATTTATACATTTGTGTGCATATTTTAATTTGTTTTATTCATTTTTATGATTTATTTATGCAACTTTTCTGCTTGCTTTTGCGAATATAATGTTGTATAGTAAATGTCAGAGCGTAACACACGATCCCAACATCTGATGCATTACGGATTGCTTCGTGCTTTTAGGCTTTTGCCCCTGGCATCATACACACTATAAAACGGAGGATTTTATCATGAAGGAAAAAGTAGTTTTAGCTTATTCCGGCGGTCTGGATACTACCGCTATCATTCCCTGGCTGAAGGAGAATTTTGACTACGAAGTTATCTGTGTCTGTGTCAACTGCGGACAGGCAGAGGAGCTCGACGGTCTGGAAGAGAGAGCCAAGGCCTGCGGCGCTTCCAAGCTGTATATTGAAGACGTTATCGATGAATTCTGTGATGATTATATTGTTCCCTGTGTCCAGGCTCATGCCGTATACGAGAACAAGTACCTGTTAGGTACCTCCATGGCAAGACCTCTGATCGCCAAGAAGCTGGTAGAGATTGCCAGAAAAGAAGGCGCTGTAGCTATCTGCCACGGTGCTACCGGTAAGGGTAACGACCAGATCCGTTTCGAGTTAGGTATCAAGGCTCTGGCTCCCGATATCAAGATCATCGCTCCCTGGAGAAGCGACAAGTGGAACATGGACTCCCGTGAATCCGAGATCGAGTACTGCAAAGCGCATGGTATCCATCTTCCTTTCTCCACCGATTCTTCCTACAGCCGTGACCGTAACATCTGGCACATCAGCCACGAAGGTCTGGAGCTGGAGGATCCCGGCAACGAGCCCAACTACGAGCATCTGCTTGTCTTAGGCGTAACTCCTGAGAAGGCTCCCGATGAGGGTGAGTATGTGACCATGACATTTGAAAAGGGTGTTCCCACTTCCGTTAACGGCGAGAAGATGAAGGTATCCGATATCATCCGTACCCTGAACAAGCTGGGCGGCAAGCACGGTATCGGTATCGTAGATATCGTAGAGAACCGTGTTGTAGGTATGAAGTCGCGTGGTGTCTATGAGACTCCCGGCGGCACCATCCTCATGGAGGCTCACCAGCAGCTGGAAGAGCTGATCTTAGACCGTGATACTTATGCATTCGAGAAGGAAATGGGGGCAAAGTTCGCAAGCCTGGTATACGAAGGCAAATGGTTCACTCCTCTCCGTGAGGCTGAGCAGGCTTTCATCGAGAAGACCCAGGAATATGTAACCGGTGAAGTGAAATTCAAGCTCTACAAAGGAAACATCATCAAAGCCGGAACAACTTCTCCATACTCTCTCTACAGTGAGTCACTGGCAAGCTTTACAACCGGAGACCTTTATGATCACCATGATGCAGATGGATTCATCACACTGTTTGGTCTTCCATTAAAAGTTCGTGCTATGAAAATGCAGGAATTAGAAAAAAATAACCAGAAATAGAATTTTCTAACGCAATATAGAATGTAAAAAAGGCATTACATTCGACAGCCGCCGATATGTAATGTCTTTTTTATTTATCCAGAATCTCTCTTAATACAGCAAGACCCTGTTCCATTTCATCTTCTGTCAGATTACCATATCCAAGCACCAGTGTCGGAACTTTCTTTTCCTTTGGCTTTTGAATCACATATTCACCCAGTCCATGAATTTCAATATGCTGCTCTCTCGCCTGCTCTACCACTTCTTCTTCCTTCCACTTCACATCCAGTTCTACCAATACATGCAGGCCGGCATTATCACCGTAAATGCGGCAGACCCAGTCTTCCTGCTTTAAAAGACGCATAAAAGTATCATGCTTATTCTTATAGTTATTACGCATACGGTTCAGATGCCGTTCAAAATGCCCTTCTTCCATAAAATGGCACAATACTTCCTGACTGTTCCGCGGCACCGTACAGGCATAGAAACCACAGGAACTGTGGTACCGCTCCATCAGGGAATGGGGCAATACCATAAAACTGATTCGAAGAGAAGGTGCAATACTTTTTGAAAAAGTTCCTATATAAATCACATGCTCTCCGGTATCATTTCCCCACAAAGCCGGAATCGGCTTTCCTTTATAACGGAACTCACTATCGTGGTCATCTTCTATGATATAACGTTCTTCTCCTTCAGACGCCCACTGTAAAAGTTCCAGCCTTCTTCGCAGCGGCATGACATTTCCCAACGGGAACTGATGGGATGGCATGACATAAACCATATCCGGATTTTCTTTCCGGATAGCCTCCATACAAATTCCATCTTCATCAATTTCTTCTGCCAGCACCCGATATCCCATATTACAGAAAGTATAATATGCCTGCAAATAAGTATAATTCTCCATTGCCACTTTCTTATCCCGCCCCATAATCTGAGCTAACAATAACAGAAGATACTCATTACCGGCACCAATAAGAATCTGTTTTTCATCGCAGACTACCCCTCTCGCCTGATAGAGATAGCGGCTGATTGCCATTCTAAGATTCAGTTCTCCCTTTGGATTTCCCGAAAGCAATAAATCCGGGTTATCCTCCGGCACTACACTCTTATGCATCCGATACCATATTCCATAGGGAAAATGCTTCCGGTCAATCTCATAAGGAGAAAAACTGATTTCATACTGCTTTTTCTGCCGCTCCATGAGTCTTCCCTCTTCTGGCTTTTCCTGTCCACGGCTTAGCTGATACAGCATGCTGATATCGCATACAAAATAGCCTGCACAGGGTTTTGGTTCAATATAACCCTCTGCTGTAAGCTGTTCATATGCCAGTTCCACGGTACTCCTGCTGATTTGCAGATTTTTGGCCATAAAACGAGTAGACGGTAATTTTTCCCCCGGGGAAATCTTACCGTCTGCTATATCCTTACGAATATATTCGTAAATCTGCTCATAAAGTGCGTGTGGAGAATCCGGCTGTAAATCAATCCATAATTCCTTCATCCCGTTATCCACCTATCGGTTTTTCTTAAGCTCTTTTAAAATAATTTCTTTTAATTCCAAGGATTTATCCTTAATCTTACGATTTGCACTTGCGGAACTCAAAACACGGCTTAAGCATTTTGATGTTATATCATACTGCTTATAATGGAATGCCATATTTGCAAGAAGATAATCCATAGTACTCTGATCCATTCCACAAATCGGGAACATCTCTGTACTTACTGCCTTCATCATGCCATCATAGGCCTCTTTATAGAAAGATTCCTCTTCCTGTCTGCAGGCTGCTGCCTCTTCTTTTTTACCGGCAGTCTCTAATTCCTCTGCTTTGGTGCGAAGCAACCATGCAAGAATCAGACAGTTATATGCTTTTTCACTGGTTCTCGCTTTCTTTACCATCGAATTAAACAGGGATAACTTATGCATTTCAATTGCCTTATCATAATCCCATGTTGCATCGTCAGATGGTGCCTGCGGATGAAAATTCCGGCTAATCTGTTCCTTAATCAATTTAATCTGACCCATGGTAATATGTTCAAAATAACGATTCAGTGAAGTATATCCGCAATTCGGGCAGGATGCCACATCATATTTCAAAGAATCCACATACTGCTGTCTCGGTCTCAAATCTGCATCCGGCTCCAATCGCTTCACCTTACCGGCTTTTACCATTTTCGTCTTAAATTCTTTATCACATACCGGGCAGCGCACGGTCTTATCTAAAAGGAAATCCTCTTCCTTTGGCTGTACTACGGCTGTTTCTACTTTTTCTTTTGTTTTCTTTTCTGCTACTTTCTCATCGGCATAAAGGTCTGTACTGTCAGTTGCCTTTATTCCGAATTTTTCCAATCCAGAAAATAAATTCATATCTATTCCTCCGCTCTACTGCTGAGCTGGCAGTTTATAAGAACTCTTTAGTGAAACGATGCGGTTAAATACCAGTGCATCTTCTTTTGAATCTTTCGCGTCTACGCAGAAATATCCCTGTCGTACAAACTGGAAGCTGTCATATCCTTTTGCATCTGCAAGACCTGGCTCTACATAGCACTCTTTTAATATGGTAAGAGAATTCGGATTTAAGTTCAGGCTTCCGTCTTCGTTATATACGCCCAACTCTTCGTCCACAATATTTTCGTATAATCTTACCTCTGCTTTCACTGCGGTTGGTGCTGCTACCCAGTGAATGGTTCCTTTTACCTTTCTTCCATCCGGGCTGTTTCCGCCTCTGGATTCCGGGTCATAGGTACAGTGAATCTCTGTCACTTTTCCGTTCTCGTCTTTTACAAAGCTGTTGCATTTCACAAAATATGCATGCATCAGACGCACTTCGTTACCCGGGAACATACGGAAATATTTTCTCGGCGGTTCTTCCATGAAATCTTCTCTGTCAATGTAAAGTTCTCTTGCAAACGGAACCTTACGGCTGCCTAGAGTTTCATTTTCCATATTATTGACCACATCAAAGTATTCTATCTGATCTTCCGGATAATTGTCAATAATAACCTTAATTGGATCTAATACTGCCATCACGCGGGAACGTTTTAATTTCAAATCCTCACGGATACAATATTCTAACATTGCATAATCTACCGAACTGTTTGCCTTGGAAACGCCGCACAGCTCTACGAACATTTTAATAGACTCCGGTGTAAAGCCTCTTCTTCTCAAAGCGGCAATGGATACCAGACGCGGGTCATCCCATCCATCTACAATATGTTCCTCTACCAGCTTCTTAATGTAACGCTTACCGGTTACCACATTGGTAAGATATAATTTTGCAAACTCAATCTGCTTTGGTGGATTCTCATACTCTAACTCACGGACAACCCAGTCATATAAAGGTCTGTGGTCTTCGAATTCCAGCGTACAGATAGAATGTGTGATTCCTTCAATGGCATCCTCGATAGGATGTGCAAAATCATACATCGGATAAATGCACCATTTATCCCCTGTATTCTGATGAGTCATATGTGCCACACGGTAAATAACCGGGTCACGCATATTCATATTTGGAGAAGCCATATCAATTCTGGCACGCAATACCTTTTCACCGTCTGCATACCTGCCATCTTTCATTGCTTCAAACAGTTCTAAGTTCTCTTCTACACTTCTACCGGCTGACGGATCTTCTTTTCCCGGCTCCTTTAAGGTTCCGCGGTACTCGCGCATCTCTTCTGCGCTTAAGTCAGAAACATATGCTTTCCCTTTCTTAATCAGTTTTACAGCTGCTTCATACATCTGATCAAAATAATTGGATGCAAAAAACAATCTGTCGCCCCAATCCGCACCCAGCCATTTAATATCCTCTTTGATTGACTCTACGAATTCGCTTCGCTCTTTGGTCGGATTGGTATCGTCAAAACGCATATTAAATAAGCCGTTATATTCCTGTGCAAGTCCATAATTTAAAAGAATAGATTTGGCATGTCCGATATGCAAATAGCCATTTGGCTCCGGTGGAAATCTGGTATGCACCGTTTTGCAATGTCCTTCTGCTAAATCTTTGTCGATAATCTGCTCAATAAAATTCTTGGAGACAGCTTCGTTTTCCATTTTGTCTTCCTCCTGGGTTCGTTTCTTCGCTAATATATCTATTATAAAGTCAAACGTCCGCTAAATCAATAACGATTTTTGGAGTTCCGTCAAAATGTTCCGTCAAAATGTTGTCCGGTCGCATTTTCCTTTTCTAGCTGTGCTTAATATGCTGATGGGTAAACAGATGATCCTGACAATATTCGTAATTGCCATCGCACTTGGAGCAGAAACGGAATTCCAGGTTTGGATCATCCAGCTCGGTTCTTCCGCAGACTGCACATTTATGCTTTGTCACCATGCCGCCTCTCCTCGGCTCCCGCATCTGAGCCTTAAATACCTGCTTCCGGTGAATTTCCTTCGGGGATACCCTTCTGTAATTTCTGGTAGACAGGAAGAAAATCAGGAAATTTAAAATAGACATAATGATAGCAATTCTTCCGCCCCAGCTGGTTAAAATCAGATTAATCGCAATCAGTACTGCATATACCACTGCCATCCACTTCATTTTTACCGGAATAATAAAGAACAGTAAAATCTGCATTTCCGGATACATGACCGCAAAGGCAAGGAATATGGTCAGATTGATATAATTCGTAGTGAAAGTAAGGCTTGAAATCAATGAAATTGTTTCTAAGCTTCCTGTTCCAGCTGCTGCATATATTCCATATAAAATAAACGCTCCGATTACGGTAAATAACATTCCGCCGAAAATATAAACATTAAAACGGAACGTGCCCCAGCTCCGTTCCAGTGCAGAACCAAGCTGATAATAAAGAAGCGCCATAATCAGCAGTGAGAATACTCTGGTGTCTGTCGGCATCAGAATCCAGGTAATCAGTCTCCATACCTGTCCATGCAGAATGTGATAAGGGCTTAAGGTCAGCATCAACATAAAGTTCGGATTTACCGTATAAATCACAAATCCGATGCAATATGCTGCAATCAGATAAATCATCAGATTCGGGATGGCGTATTTTCCAATTTTGCGCTCCATTTTATTCAAAAAATTCATATTACACCTCATATTTCATAAATTAGTTTATTGCAATCTGTCTACTATTATAGAAGTATCCCCAAAGATTTGTCAACGACACTGGGATTTCTTCATAAAAATTTCAGATTCCCCACTATTTCTAAACAATCCATAAATTCTTTTATTAGGAATTGTTTTTTGAAAAATACTGTCGTATAATGGATTTTGTTTTGGAATTTATGAAACACATTATTAATATGAAGTAACAGACTAATACAGGGTGATTATTATGGAAAACAAAAATCTTAACAAACTGGGAATAGACATCGGTTCCACAACCGTTAAAATTGCTGTTCTTGGAAAAAATAACGAGCTGCTGTTTGCAGACTATGAAAGACATTTTGCCAATATCCGTGAAACCTTAACGGATTTATTAAAAAAGGCATTTGATAAGCTTGGGAATTTAAAGCTGGCACCGATGATTACCGGTTCCGGCGGACTTACCCTTGCCAAGCATCTTGGCATTCCGTTTGTGCAGGAGGTTATTTCCGTATCTACTGCCTTACAGGACTATGCGCCACAGACTGACGTTGCCATTGAGCTTGGTGGTGAGGATGCCAAAATTATTTATTTTGAAGGTGGTAATGTTGAGCAGCGTATGAATGGTATCTGTGCCGGTGGTACCGGTTCCTTTATTGACCAGATGGCATCTTTGATCCAGACAGATGCATCCGGTCTGAATGAGTATGCCAAAAATTATGATGCCATCTATCCGATTGCTGCACGATGCGGTGTATTTGCAAAAACCGATATCCAGCCATTGATTAATGAAGGTGCTACCAGAGAGGACTTATCTGCTTCTATTTTCCAGGCAGTCGTAAACCAGACCATCAGTGGTCTTGCCTGTGGAAAACCAATCCGTGGTCACGTTGCTTTCTTAGGTGGACCACTGCACTTCCTTTCTGAATTAAAGGAAGCTTTCATCCGTACCTTAAAACTGGATGATGAACACATTATTGCACCGGAAAATTCCCATCTGTTTGCAGCCATTGGTTCTGCATTAAATTATAAAGAAGATGTCACTTACGATTTATCCGATATTTTAGACAAATTGTCTTCTGATATTAAAATGGAATTTGAAGTAGCCCGTATGGAGCCTCTTTTTGCAACCCAGGCTGACTATGACGCCTTTACTGCCCGTCATAACGGACACAATGTAAAGACAGCGGACCTTTCTACTTACAAAGGAAACTGCTATCTTGGAATTGATGCCGGTTCCACCACAACCAAAATTGCACTGGCAGGAGAAGACGGTTCTCTTCTCTATTCTTTCTATAGCAGCAACAACGGAAGTCCTCTGGCTACTGCAATCAAATCCATCAAGGAAATCTATTCCTTATTACCGGCGGATGCACATATTGTACACTCCTGCTCCACCGGTTATGGAGAGGCTTTATTAAAAGCTGCCCTTATGCTGGATGACGGTGAGGTAGAAACCGTTGCCCACTACTATGCAGCGGCATTCTTTGACCCGGATGTAGACTGTATCTTAGACATCGGTGGTCAGGATATGAAATGCATCAAGATTAAGAACCAGACCGTTGACAGTGTTCAGTTAAATGAAGCC
>ERZ650918.2894-NODE-2894-length-11043-cov-9.593466_pt1 | contig 11043 bp, 10 predicted proteins | sample MGYA00514758_ERZ650918 | MGnify/ENA metagenome assembly ERZ650918 | reverse complement strand
TTTACGACATTTACGACAAATCTGACACTGCTTTACAATACCAGACAAAATGACTAATGCCCCGGAAAGCCTGTAAAACAGGCACTTCCGGGATACACAAAACAGGACAAAAATCGACTTCCATTATCAAGTGGCGAGTGCTAATTTTTTGTAAAAAGTTTTTTTATTAAAAAATCCCCCGTCTATTTCATAAGACGAGGGGTAATATTATAAGTTGATCTGTTTTTATTTTAATCTACATTCATTTCTACACTGCTTTCGGCTGCAGTCTGTACATTTTTCCACGGTCCTCTTCTGTAGAACATAATGGATAATGTTGTTGCAACACACCAGCCCACCGGCCATGCGCACCAGATACCTGTTGCTCCCAGTGCTGTCTTAGAGAATACAAAGGCAAGTACAACACGAAGGATCAGGTCTGTAAAGGTTGCTACCATAAAGTTCTTCATCAGTCCGGCACCTCTTAAGATACCATCTGCTACCAGCTTTGCAGAAACTACAAAGTAGAACGGAGAAAGGATCTTTAAGTAAATGATACCTGTATGCATTGCCAGTTCTGTAGGCTCGTCCATAAAGAGCTTTAAGACAATGTTTCCGCCGAAGAAGTACAGTAAAAACAGGGGCAGACTTAACATCCATACCATTTTAACACCGGCATGGAAGCCTTCTTTGATACGTGGCATTTTTCTTGCGCCCAGGTTCTGTGCTGTATAGTTGGAAATACCATTTCCAAGTGTGGTGAAAGAAGTGATGACCAGGTTATTTAACTTGACAGCCGCTGAGTAACCTGCCATAACAGGGGCTCCAAATCCGTTGATGATACTCTGGATCACAATGTTTCCAAGAGAGATAAAACTCTGCTGTAAGGTACTTGGTATTGCGATCACTACGATCTGCATTAAGATCTTTTTATCGAAAAATGGTGCTTTTTCTTTTCCTTCGATCTTTGCAAGTCTGCGGAAGATAACTACCATTGCAAGGATACAGCTGATACCCTGACAGAGGAAGGTTGCCCATGCAACACCTGCAACACCCATGTTAAATCCTTTTACAAACCAGATATCTACTGCGATATTGGAAGTAGAGGAAGCAGCCAGGAAATAGAACGGTGTCTTGGAGTCTCCCAGTGCAGAGAAAATACCGGTTGCAATATTATAATAGAACACGAACGGCAGGCCCCATGCATAAATATCCAGGTACAGTTTGGAGTCTGCAAATACTTCATCCGGTGTACGGATCAGTTTTAACAATGCTCCGGATCCCAGGATACCGATCAGCATCAGGCACACGCATACAAAGGCGCTGAAAATGCAGGCTGTATAAACAGCTGTTTTCATTCCCTTAAAATCTTTTGCGCCAAACAGCTTTGATACGACTACAGAGCATCCCATATTGCAGCCAAATGCAAAGGCAATGAAGATCAATGTAATCTCATAACTGTTTCCTACTGCCGCCAGGGCATTTTCACCGATAAATTTTCCTGCTACCAGGCTGTCTGCGATGTTGTATAACTGCTGGAAGATAATACTTCCAAACAACGGCAGACAAAATTGCCACAGCACCTTTTCAGGATTTCCTACTGTCAGATCCTTATTCATTTTCCATTTCCCCCATTCCCCTTAAGCCATCAATGATCACATCCACGCAGCCATCAATTCCAAGTTTACTGCTGGATAACATCATGTCATAGCTTTCTGACTGTCCCCATTCAGTCTCGGAATAAAACTCATAAAAATGTTTTCTCATTCTGTTCATATGTTTGATCCTGTGGACCGCTTCTTTTTCACTGATCTGGTTTCGCTTCATAACACGCTTGACTGTACTCTCTTTATCTGAATAAATAAATACAGACAGTCTGTTCTCCTTTGGGATCATGGAAGCAGCACAGCGACCAATGATCACACATGGACCCTGTTTTGCGATCTTTTCGATCACTTCTTTCTCTGCATTGAATGTCACCTGGCTCTCTGAATAGAAAGTATTGCCAATGCTTGCAATATCCGCATAAGGATTTCCGCTTAAAAACTGAATACTGTTGATCGGTGACTCTTCTGTTTTGGAAATAAAATCTGTGCTTAACCCGGACTCCAGCGCCGCTTTCTTGATCAGCAGCTTATCGTAACAGGGAATTCCCAGTTTTCTTGCCAGCTTTTCACCGACCTCACGGCCACCACTTCCATATTGTCTTCCAATACAAATAATGCCCTTCATGTGATCCACTTCTTTCTTATTTATTTTAATTAATGTTGTTGAATGAATATTGAATGTTGTTTTTTGACGTCGGCTGTATTATAATCCGTAACAAGATATATGTAAAATATTAAAAATGTAATTTAGATATGTGTTTTTGATATAATGAGTGCCATGAAAAACAAGCGCCGCCAAAGGCGGCATTTGTTTTTCACAAGCCATTAACGAAGGTTCCGCCTGCGAATGCAGGCAGTAAAGCGCGTCAGCGCGGGGAATCTGAGTATACAAGTGTATATATGGGGGAAAACCAAAATGGACATCAGCTACGATTATTACCGTATCTTTTACTATGTTGCAAAATACAAAAGCTTTACAGGGGCTGCGGAAGCACTGCTGAACAGTCAGCCAAACATTACCCGGACCATGAAAAAACTGGAAAAAGAGCTGGGATGTACTTTATTTGTACGCCAGAGACACGGTATTGCACTTACTCCGGAGGGCGAAAAGCTGTATGCCCATATTTCCGTTGCTTTTGAACATATTTCCTATGGGGAACAAGAGATTGCCAGGGATAAAAGCCTGCAGTCCGGTATCGTTACCATTGCAGCCAGCGAGATCGCCCTCCACTGTATCCTTCTTCCCACCCTGAAAAAATTCCGCAACACCTATCCAGGCATCCACATCCGTATCCTGACCCATTCCACTCCCCAGGCCATGGATATGTTAAAAAGGGGACTGGCAGATTTTGCCATTGTAACAGAACCTTTTGAATTTATATCCGGATTTTCTTTCCGTATTCTCAGAAGTATCCAGGAAGTGCCTGTGTGCAGCAGTGTTTTTTCCCTTTCTACCGGAACGTCCCTTACAGACGAGCAGATCAAAAAATATCCCATCATCGGTCTTGGTGAAAAGACAAGTTCCTTTGCCTTTTACTCCGACTATTTTAACAGAAGGGGCGGTACCTTTGCCCCGGAGATCGAAGCAGCGACTGCTGACCAGATCCTGCCTATGGTACAGTCTGACCTTGGGATCGGTTTTGTTCCAACGGATTTTCTGGAAAAAGAAAATATGGAAAATCTGATCATTTTAAATATGGAACCGCCGATCCCCAAGCGAAATATCTGTATGATAAAAAGAAAGTATGAGTCCCTCAGCATTGCTGCTGCAGAACTGGAGAAAATGATCCTGAATAATAATAGTAATAATAAGAGAAATTAAAAACAGTACCCCGGAACCATCCTGATCTAGATGATCCCGGGATACTGTTTTTATAAGTTGTTCTTTTTATTTTTGTAGATTATTCTACGCCCTGTGCTGCAACCGTCTTATCGGTCAGTGTACCATCATAGATCACTGTTACCTTGTCACCAACGCTGATACCGTCAAACATTCCTTCTGTTCCTACAAAAGAAAACAGGGTATTTTCCGGATCTGCAGTATCCAGAACAATATGATCTGCCTCAACTTCTGCTACTGTACCGGTTAAAGTTTTCTTCTTTGCTTCTTCTGTATCTTTTGCATCAGCTGTTACAATGCGGGTCGCTACTGCTGCGTCATCTGGATCTTCCAGATCACCGTAGTAAGTTACTTCTGCTTCTGCGCCAGCTTTGATACCGTCTTTTGTTACCTTCTGGGCGATCAGTGCATTCAGTGTATAGGTTCCTTCTTCTGTCTTTAAGGTAATGGTGCTGTCATCTGCACTTTCAATAGTTCCTTCTACTACCAGATCTTCCTGATCTGCCTCTTCTTCCCTTGCAACCTCAGCTGCGGAAGTCATGATCTCTACTGAAGTTGCCTTTGTAACATCACTGCTTAATTCACCGGCAAAACCTACGTTTACTTCATCGCCTTCGCCGATCTCATCTGCACCTGTTATCTCTGCATCTGAAATATCAAATTTTGCGGTATTACCTCCATCTTCAGAAACAGTGATCACATTATCTTCTACCAGGCTGACAAAGCCATAGTAATAATCTTCTTCTACTTCTTCATCAGAAGTCGCTTCTGTACTTTCTACTGCCTGTGCTGTGGTAGATTCTGTATCTGCTTTTTTAGAAGAACAAGCGGTAATTCCCAGTGCAACTGCCAGAAACGCAACTGCTAAATACTGTTTTTTCATAAAAATCTCTCCTCTCTCTGCCGCCTGTGGACTAACTTTTTGCGGCACGATACATCTTACTACGAAAGCTGTGTTTTTACTATGTATTTTTTATGAATTTTTCCTTAAATGTGTTTTTGGGATTTTTAAGATCTGTCTTTTCTGGATCTCCTTTTCATGACCACTAAAAGGATCAGTCCTATGAAAAGCCCAAGTATACCGATCGCCACTGTGATCATAAGGCCGGTGCGGACCAGATACCAGAAGGGTCCCTGTCTTTTAACCGGACTGTCATTCTTTTCCTTATGATCTTCTTTTATCTCCATGGTCGTTTCTTCCTCTGTCATTTTTGCAGGTTCTTCCAGCTGATAGATCACATGAAGTTCATAATAATCCGGCTCTTTCCATTTTACTTCCCCTTCATACAGCACTTCATAATCCCGTAAAAGCCGTTTTCCAAGTGCCAGCGCCTCCCTGCAGATCTGCCCGTTTTCATCTGAAAATGGTTCTCCGTTCCATACTAAAGAGGTGATCCGGTAATCATCTTTAGAAAGTCCCAGGTCTTCTAAGATCCGGTCACCTGCCTCTGCTGTTTTTTCAAGAAGCTGGTCTTCCCCTGCCGGGATCATAAGATCTCCCAATTCATATTCATCTGCCCCATAGGAATAAAATGTAACAGGTACTGAAAAATCTTCCTTCCACTGCTCCCCTGTGATCTCAACATTTTTTCTGTATAAATTTCCGGAAAGCAGGATCCCTCCGGGATCTGTTTCATCTGCCAGAATGATTTCCGGAACCTCCTCTGCAGCTTCCACCTTGGGATATTCCACCCGTTTTTCCAGGGTACGGGTACTTTCTTCCCCTTCTTTTTCCTGTAATTCCCAGTGTTTTAATTCATAGCGGATCCCATTTTCATCTTCATACTCTTTTTCAGGTTCTGACAGTTCTCTGACTTCTTCTATTGTAAGTTTCTCTGTAAAAGTCAGCTCTGTCTGTGCCATGACGCTAAGACCTGCGGCCATACTGGTAAAAATTCCTGTAGCAAGAAATGCCAGCCCCTTCAAATACCATTTTCCCCATGTTCTGTTTTTCTCTTTCATACCTTCTCCTTCACAATATTTACGTAAGACCTGTGGTTTGGTTTCTGTATTTAATTGTCAAGGTTCGGTTTTCAATGGATTTTTAATGATTTCATGAAGCCTGTTATAGCTGTGATATGGGAGATCTGAATGTCTCCTGAATGTTTCATGGAGCTGTTAAAAACAGCTGTAGGTTTATTATAAAAAAGGGAGGGGATTTTGTCAAATACATCTGGCAAATATCCCCTCTCCTTGATGGATCATTTTTAATTATTAACGGAACTGGCTGTATTTATGTCCTGCTGACATTCCGCCTCTGGCTGCTGCCAGTTCGCTGACTGTAACTAACTGATATCCTCTGGCTGTCAGTTCCGGGATCAGTACTACGGCTGCGTCTGCAGTAGCATCGTAAATATCATGCATTAAAATAATATCGCCATCTTTTACCTGGCTTAAAACGTTATTGATGGTCCTCTGTGCATTTCTGTGCTGCCAGTCTCTTGTATCAATGGACCACATGATCGCCGGCATTCCCATAGAACCAAGAACAGAAAGGGAATGGGCATCTACATAACCGCCTGGCGGACGCATTACAACCGGTGATACGCCGCAGACTGCTGCGACTTTCTGGTTTACAGCACTTACCTGGCTTACAATGCCGTCACTGCTCAGTTTGGATATGTATTTATGGTCATTGGTGTGATTTGCAACCTCACAGCCCTGGGCTACCATACGGCGGATCACATCCCCGTTGTGTGGAACATTGGTTCCTACCATAAAGAATGTAGCTCTTCCTCCATACTGGCTTAAACTGTCTAAGATGCGGTTTGTAACAGAGGCTCTTGGACCATCATCAAAAGTCAGGGCGATCATAGGCTTTGACGAATCTACTGTTGAAGAAGCTGTCTCTGCAGGCGCTCCTGCATCTTTTGCTGTAATAGATGCCTTGATGCCATCAACTCTCAGTCCTGCTCCTTCGGTTCCTGCTGTTGCACCATTTACTGCCCAGTCTGTCCAGGAACCGTTCTGGTATACCTTATAGTACAGATCATAGGAAGCTGCCGAAGAACCGGTCAGTTCCATGGCAATGGCTTCCAACGGCTTTTCTGCTGATGCCCCGCCGTTTTCTACGCCGTCTGCTTTCCAGTCAAGCCAGCCGGTACCGCTTAAATTTACTTTGTAACGGACGCCGATCTGTGCTCCTGATGGAATATTGATCAGATTAGCTTTCATAGATGTGACCCATGACTCTGATGAGGCTGACAGTGCCTGGTTATCTGCTGCCGGATTGCTCCAGCCCTGATTTCTGAAATATACACTGTAGTTGACCTGAAGTGGGGTATCTGTATTCTGTCCTGTTTCTCCGGAAGTCTCCTGTGTATCATCTACGGTTACAGTACCTATATCCTGCTTTACCTCTCCCGGTCCCCCGGTCTGGGACGCAGTCTTTGCCGCACCAATACCGGTAGTTCCTGCCAGTACTGTCATTCCCTGGGCAGTAAAGATCATTCCTGCTGCCATAAGGACCGCAAGAACCCTGCTTTTCATTTTTCTCATTCTCTTCTCCTTTTAACCGAATACTCTTTCACACAGCATCACGTATTCTTCATAATAAATGTGGCCTTTAAATTCTTTCAGAGCCTCTGCCACGCCTTTGTAATACCAGCCCTGCATCTCTTTGTCTTTCTGGTTGAAACGCTGCCACACTTCATCTCCCAGAACAAGATAATCTCTGGCTGTACTGCGGATATTGCTTAATTTGTCCGCAAGAGCCAGGATCTTTTCATCCCTGGTTGCCGTTTTCAAGCGCTCTACGGTTGCACCTTTACGTTCAACCCAGCTTTTTGATTTATCTTCGCTTTCCCCGTCTACCAGAAATGCCACCCTGGGGCCGAACTTTTCTTCCAGTTCTTCTCTTGTAACCCCGGCGTCCTCTATTACATCGTGAAGAAGGGCCGCAGCTATCATCTCCGGTTCATCTGTAAATGCCGTTACGATGGCCGCAGTTTCCATCGGATGCGTAATATAAGGGATCTCCGTTCCCTTTCTGAAAACGCCCTGATGAGCCCGATCTGCAAATTCAGCCGCCTCTTTTATCATATTGTGCTCTACCTCTTTTCCCCCATGTTCAGTTGGCCTCTCTGATACCAGATTGCTACGTGCTTTTGACCCTGGTATCATCATACCATACCCGGACATTATTTTGAAGTTGTATTTTATTGTCACTTTCGTAAGACTTTCTCAATGAATAATTCCTTGTAAGTAAACTGTTTTTCTGCTATGCTATAGAGAGTTTTTAACAAAGGAGGAAATGGTAATGGAACACCATTCATCATACAGCGCACCAAGAAGCAGCCGTGGTTCAGAACATACCCGCCCTGCTGCTTCCCGTCCAAGTCAGAGACGCAGCCGCAGTCCAAAGAAAGGCAGCAGTTTCGGACATATTTTACTATGTTACATACTTCCATTTTTAGCAGTCAATCTGGCGATCTTTTTTATTGTCACGGCTACACCGAAAATTGAAATGACAATCAGCGATACTACCGATTATAAAACGCTGGATGTAAGCTTTAAGGTCCACTCTCTTCTTCCTTTAAAGAAGATGACAACGACTCTGGAGTCCCAGCCAATTGAATTCCAGAAAGAAAAAGGCGTTTATCATGCAGTCCTGACAAACAATGGTACTCTGGAAGTCTACGTATTAAGTTTGAACGGTATGCAGGCCCAGGATATCGAACATATTGCTGTACTGGACGATACACCGCCTTCCTTTGATGAAGAAAGTGTTGTAATAGAAAACGGTACACTTACCATAACAATAGAAGACAGTATCTCCGGCATTAATTATGACTCCCTCTATGCTACCGATGATGCAGGAACCAAGATCCTTCCTGACAGCTACGATAAGGAAAACGGGGAAGTCACCTTTAAACTGGAAGAAGGTTCCCTTACTGTCTATGTAGAAGATATGGCAGGAAACCCAAATCAGGCTTCCTTCTCTCTCAGCCAGTCCGGAGTTGATACCGAAGACCGGGAAAGTAAGTTCCCGACAGACGGAAAGAATGGTATGAACGGAACTACAGCAACAGAAACTGAGAACGAAACCAAAGCCTCTGAAACTAAGTCTTCCGAGACAAAGGCTTCTGAGACAAAATCTTCCAGCACCAGCAGTACCAAAGCACAAACAAAGGCTGAGACGAAAGCATCATCTGCAGCTAAGTCTACTACTGCAGCTAAGTCTACTACTGCAGCTGCTAAATCCACTACTGCGGCTGCCAAATCTACTACCGCAGCCAAGTCCACCACTGCAGCTGCTAAGTCTACTACTGCGGCTGCTAAGTCCACTACCGCAGCAGCGAAATCTACCACTGCGGCTGCCAAGTCCACTACTGCAGCAACCACAGAAGCTGCCAAGTCCACTACTGCAGCAACCACAGAAGCAGCGAAATCTACTACTGCAGCAGCACATGAACCATCTACAGCGGAAGCACCTGCTACTATTGCTCCGTTAAATTAACAAATAATAAACAACAAAAAGCTGACCGATCTTCTTATTTTTCAAAGAATTTCTGTCAGCTTTTATTTTTATGATACTATTCAGTCATGGCCGAACTGCAAGTATTTTACCATCCTTCCGCTACGATCTCATCAATAATATCCACGTATTCTGCACAGTATTTTTCATATAACGGCATAACTGCCTGCTGGAACCGCAGTTTTTCTTCCGGTGAAAGCTGGGTGATCACACAGCCTTTTGTTTCCACGCGCTGTCTGGATATAGACTCTCTCGCTTTCCACTGGCTTCTTTCATACCATGCTGACTCCTGGGCACATTCCAGGATGATCTCCCTGTATTCTTCCGGAAGTTTGTTCCAGGTATAAGTAGAAGCGATCTGAACTTCCGGCACACGGCTGTGTTCATCTACTGTAAAATATTTTGCCACTTCGTAATGCCCTGCAGACTCATAGGATGGCCAGTTATTCTCTGCTCCGTCTACTTTTCCAGTCTGAAGTCCGGAATATACTTCCCCATAGATCATAGGAACCGGAACAGCTCCTAAAGCCCGGACTGTATCACTCATCAGTTCCGACTCCTGAACACGGATCGTCATTCCTTTTATATCTTCCAGTTTTTCAATGGGTTTTATGGAATTATAAAAACTTCTGGCACCTGCATCATACCATGAAAGCGCAATCAGACCGGAACCATCAAAAGAATTAAGGAAATCATCTCCAATAGGACCTTCCAGTACTTTCCACATGTGATCTGCGCCTGTATACAAATAGGGCATCTGAAGTACATTTAACTTGGGAATGTACTCTGCTACCGTAGAAATGGATACTCTGGCAAAATCAATACCACCAAACTGCAACTGTTCAATGACAGATTTTTCATCTCCCAGGCTTCCGCCTGCATTGACCAGTATCTCAACTTTGCCTTCGGTTTTTTCTTTTACCAGCTCCGCAAACTTATCTGCACCCTGGGTCGTCGGATAATCTTCCGCCTGGTTTTCCGCATAGGTCAGTACAAAATCCGGTTCCGTTTCCTTTTCTTTTCCTTGAAATACCCCGGCACAGCCGCTTAAAATAAGCGCAGCTGCCCACAGACAGAATATCTTCTTTTTTATCATTGTTTCCTCCTGATCTTGTGACTGCTGCGTTTCCTTTTATTTTGACTTTACCTGGATCTGAGACTGCTTTTTCATCAGCCAGTCATAAAAAGTTGCTTTATCTTCTCCGATGACACGGTCTGTAAGTAAATATCCATGGGATGGATCTGTAAAAATGATGGCCATCCCCGGCAGCTTTGCGATCCTTACCATTTTTCTCCACGGGATCTTATCGTAAGTATTTCCCACTTTTACCTGGATCCCAACATCATCCAGACGGATCTCTGTGTCCTCCCCGGAACCGGATGCCAGTTTTCCTGCACTGAGATAGACAGCCAGCGGCTGAAGGATTGGAAAAAGGCAGCAGCCTAAAACCATACAGATGCGGAATACGGTTCCCGAAGACTCCCATTTTGCACAAGTAAGAGCTATAAGAGCTGCTGTAAAAACAAGGTTTACCATGCCGGTCATGGAATGGTAGATGAAATACATGGACATTTTCCAGTATTCACCTCTGGTTGTTTTATAACGGTATTGGTACATGAATTGGTCCCCCTTGAATGTGCGTATACACTCACGAACCCCGCGCATTCGCACTCTACTGCCTGCTGACGCAGGCGGTTCGTTCGTTAATGGCTTGAAAAAAACAAATGTCTGCTTCGCAGCCGCTTGTTTTTCCCTGTGCTCATTACATTATAGCATAAAAGGGGATGTCCACGACACCCCCTTTATTTTTATATGTACTACACTTTTATCAAACTTCTGTCATTCTATCAATGTGCAAATACACTTGGAAGCCATAAGCTGATTCCCGGTACGAAGGTGATCAGCAGCAGGGTAATGATCATGCACAGATAGAATGGTAATGTTGCTTTTACAACCTTTTCCATCGGGATCTTTGCAACAGCAGAACCGATGAAAAGTACAGCACCTACAGGAGGTGTCAGAAGTCCGATACCACAGTTAAGGACAACCATGATACCAAACTGGATCGGGTCAATACCAATAGATGTTGCGATCGGCAGAAGGATAGGAGTTGCGATCAGGATGATCGGAGCCATATCCA
>ERZ650918.2892-NODE-2892-length-11053-cov-2.542644_pt1 | contig 11053 bp, 11 predicted proteins | sample MGYA00514758_ERZ650918 | MGnify/ENA metagenome assembly ERZ650918 | reverse complement strand
TACTACCGCGAAAGATGCCCTGCAACGCCCCTTCCGTGTCCTGACCCGTCAGGGCCAGCTCACTGCTTTAGGGACAGAATTTACCGTCCGCCAGCAGGATAATTTCACGCAGCTTGACGTTCAGCAGCACGCTGTGGAAGTGCTTCTCGCCAGTGCCCCCGCGCAAAAACGCATCGTGAACGCTGGTGAAAGCCTGCAGTTCAGCGCCTCTGAGTTTGGCGCAGTGAAACCGCTGGATGACGAGAGTACAAGCTGGACGAAGGACATCCTGAGCTTCAGCGATAAACCGCTGGGTGAGGTGATAGCCACGCTAACCCGTTACCGCAACGGCGTGCTGCGCTGCGATCCCGCCGTTGCCGGGCTGCGCCTGAGCGGGACGTTCCCGCTGAAAAATACCGATGCGATCCTGAACGTTATCGCGCAAACGCTTCCCGTTAAAATTCAGTCTATTACGCGGTACTGGATAAACATTTCACCACTGTAAGGAAAATAATTCTTATTTCGATTGTCCTTTTTACCCTTCTCGTTCGACTCATAGCTGAACACAACAAAAATGATGATGGGGAAGGTATGACGCCGTTACGCGTTTTTCGTAAAACAACACCTTTGGTTAACGCCATTCGCCTGAGCCTGCTGCCGCTGGCCGGTCTCTCGTTTTCCGCTTTTGCTGCACAGGTTAATATCGCACCGGGATCGCTCGATAAAGCGCTCAATCAGTATGCCGCACACAGCGGATTTACCCTCTCGGTTGACGCCAGCCTGACGCGCGGCAAGCAGAGCAACGGCCTGCACGGCGATTACGACGTCGAGAGCGGCCTGCAACAACTGCTGGACGGCAGCGGACTGCAGGTAAAACCGCTGGGAAATAACAGCTGGACGCTGGAGCCCGCGCCCGCACCAAAAGAAGATGCCCTGACCGTGGTCGGCGACTGGCTGGGTGATGCGCGTGAAAACGACGTATTTGAACATGCTGGCGCGCGTGACGTGATCCGCCGTGAGGATTTCGCCAAAACCGGCGCAACCACCATGCGTGAGGTACTTAACCGCATCCCTGGCGTCAGCGCGCCGGAAAACAACGGCACCGGCAGCCACGACCTGGCGATGAACTTTGGCATCCGGGGCCTGAACCCGCGCCTCGCCAGCCGCTCGACCGTCCTGATGGACGGCATCCCCGTCCCCTTCGCCCCTTACGGTCAGCCGCAGCTTTCACTGGCTCCCATTTCGCTCGGCAACATGGATGCCATTGACGTGGTACGCGGTGGTGGTGCGGTGCGTTACGGACCGCAGAGCGTGGGCGGCGTGGTGAACTTTGTTACCCGTGCCATTCCGCAGGACTTTGGTATCGAGGCGGGCGTGGAAGGTCAGCTCAGCCCAACCTCTTCACAAAACAACCCGAAAGAGACGCACAACCTGATGGTGGGCGGCACAGCGGACAACGGTTTTGGCACCGCGCTGCTCTACTCCGGCACGCGCGGCAGTGACTGGCGCGAGCACAGCGCCACCCGCATCGACGACCTGATGCTGAAAAGCAAATATGCGCCGGATGAGGTGCACACCTTCAACAGCCTGCTGCAATATTACGACGGTGAAGCCGACATGCCCGGTGGCCTGTCTCGCGCGGATTACGACGCCGATCGCTGGCAATCCACCCGCCCGTATGACCGCTTCTGGGGTCGTCGCAAGCTGGCGAGCCTGGGCTACCAGTTCCAGCCAGACAGCCAGCATAAATTCAACATTCAGGGGTTCTACACCCAAACCCTGCGCAGCGGCTACCTGGAGCAAGGCAAACGCATCACCCTCTCGCCGCGTAACTACTGGGTGCGCGGTATTGAGCCACGCTACAGCCAGATCTTTATGATCGGCCCTTCCGCGCACGAAGTGGGCGTGGGCTATCGCTATGTGAATGAATCAACGCATGAAATGCGTTACTACACCGCCACCAGCAGCGGGCAGTTGCCGTCCGGCTCAAGCCCTTACGACCGCGATACGCGTTCCGGCACCGAGGCGCACGCCTGGTATCTGGATGACAAAATCGACATCGGCAACTGGACCATCACGCCGGGTATGCGTTTCGAACATATCGAGTCATACCAGAACAACGCCATCAAAGGCACGCACGAAGAAGTGAGCTATAACGCACCGCTTCCGGCGTTGAACGTGCTCTATCACCTGACTGACAGCTGGAATCTTTATGCAAACACTGAAGGCTCGTTCGGCACCGTACAGTACAGCCAGATTGGCAAGGCTGTGCAAAGCGGCAATGTGGAACCGGAAAAAGCGCGAACCTGGGAGCTCGGAACCCGATACGACGATGGCGCGCTGACCGCGGAAATGGGGCTGTTCCTGATTAACTTTAACAATCAGTACGACTCCAACCAGACCAACGACACCGTCACTGCACGTGGCAAAACGCGCCATACCGGGCTGGAAACGCAGGCACGTTACGATCTGGGTACGCTAACGCCAACGCTTGATAACGTTTCCATCTACGCCAGCTATGCGTATGTGAACGCGGAAATCCGCGAGAAAGGCGACACCTACGGCAATCTGGTACCATTCTCCCCGAAACATAAAGGCACGCTGGGCGTGGACTACAAGCCAGGAAACTGGACGTTCAATCTGAACAGCGATTTCCAGTCCAGCCAGTTTGCGGATAACGCCAATACGGTGAAAGAGAGCGCCGACGGCAGTACCGGCCGCATTCCCGGCTTCATGCTCTGGGGCGCACGCGTGGCGTATGACTTTGGCCCGCAGATGGCAGATCTGAACCTGGCATTCGGTGTGAAAAACATCTTCGACCAGGACTACTTCATCCGCTCTTATGACGACAACAACAAAGGCATCTATGCAGGCCAGCCGCGCACGCTGTATATGCAGGGGTCGTTGAAGTTCTGATGTGTTAACGCCCGGCTTGCCGGGCTTTTAGCTGGAATGTGATTATGTTGGCATTTATCCGTTTTCTTTTTGCAGGCCTGCTGCTGGTGATCAGCCACGCCTTTGCCGCCATGGTTCAGGACGAACACGGCACGTTTACACTCGAAAAAACGCCACAACGGATTGTGGTGCTGGAACTCTCGTTCGCCGATGCGCTGGCCGCCGTGGACGTCAGCCCGATCGGTATTGCCGACGATAACGATGCAAAACGCATCCTGCCCGAAGTGCGTGCGCACCTGAAACCGTGGCAGTCCGTCGGAACGCGCGCGCAGCCGAGCCTGGAAGCCATTGCCGCTCTGAAACCAGACCTGATCATTGCCGACAGCAGTCGCCATGCGGGGGTTTACATCGCCTTGCAGCAAATCGCGCCGGTACTGCTGCTTAAGTCCCGCAACGAAACCTACGCTGAAAATTTGCAATCTGCGGCTATCATCGGCGAAATGGTGGGTAAAAAGCGAGAGATGCAGGCACGTCTGGAACAACATAAAGAGAGGATGGCGCAGTGGGCCAGCCAGCTTCCCAAAGGGACACGCGTGGCCTTTGGCACATCACGCGAACAGCAATTCAACCTGCATACTCAGGAGACCTGGACCGGCAGCGTGCTGGCCTCTCTGGGGCTGAACGTTCCCGCTGCGATGGCGGGTTCGTCCATGCCGTCCATCGGCCTGGAGCAACTGCTGGCGGTCAATCCTGCCTGGCTGCTGGTTGCCCACTATCGCGAAGAGAGCATTGTTAAACGCTGGCAACAAGATCCGCTCTGGCAGATGTTAACCGCCGCGCAGAAGCAGCAGGTTGCTTCGGTCGACAGTAACACCTGGGCGCGGATGCGCGGTATTTTTGCTGCAGAGCGTATTGCCGCTGACACGGTAAAAATCTTCCACCATCAGCCGCTTACCGTTGTGAAATGACCGCGATAAAACACCCGATGCTGCTGTGGGGGCTTCCCGTTGCAGCACTTATTATTATTTTCTGGCTGAGTCTGTTTTGCTACTCGGCCATTCCTGTTTCCGGAGCAGATGCAACCCGCGCCCTGCTGCCTGGACGCTACCAGAAGCGCTGGTGCAAAACCTTCGTTTGCCACGAAGCCTGGTCGCCGTTCTGATCGGCGCAAGCCTGGCGCTCGCGGGCACGCTGCTGCAAACCCTGACCCACAACCCAATGGCCTCTCCTTCACTGCTCGGCATTAACAGCGGCGCGGCGCTGGCTATGGCGCTTACCAGCGCGCTGAGTCCGACGCCGATTGCAGGCTATTCTCTGTCGTTCATCGCGGCATGCGGGGGCGGCGTGAGCTGGCTGCTGGTCATGACCGCAGGAGGCGGATTTCGTCATACCCATGACAGAAACAAACTGATCCTCGCGGGTATCGCGCTGTCGGCCTTTTGTATGGGCCTTACCCGCATCACCCTGCTGCTGGCCGAAGATCATGCTTACGGCATCTTTTACTGGCTGGCAGGCGGAGTGTCCCACGCCCGCTGGCAGGATGTCTGGCAGCTCTTGCCGGTGGTGGTCACTGCAGTCCCTGTCGTGTTACTGCTGGCGAATCAACTGAACCTGCTCAACCTCAGCGACAGCACCGCCCATACGCTGGGAGTGAACCTGACGAGGCTACGTTTGGTCATCAATATGTTAGTGCTGCTTCTGGTTGGTGCGTGCGTCAGCGTGGCAGGTCCGGTGGCGTTTATCGGTCTGCTGGTGCCACATCTGGCGCGCTTCTGGGCAGGCTTCGATCAGCGCAACGTACTGCCAGTGAGCATGCTGCTGGGGGCCACGCTGATGCTGCTGGCAGATGTACTCGCACGCGCGCTGGCCTTCCCCGGAGATCTGCCCGCAGGCGCAGTGCTGGCGCTGATTGGCAGCCCTTGCTTTGTCTGGCTTGTGAGGAGGCGAGGATGAAAATTGCGCTGGTTATTTTCATCACCCTTGCCCTGGCGGGCTGTGCGCTGTTATCACTCCATATGGGAGTGATCCCCGTGCCGTGGCGCGCGCTGCTGACCGACTGGCAGGCCGGACGCGAGCATTATTATGTATTGATGGAGTACCGACTGCCGCGCTTGCTGCTGGCACTGTTTGTCGGTGCAGCCCTCGCCGTGGCGGGCGTGCTGATACAGGGGATTGTGCGCAACCCTCTGGCATCACCGGATATTCTCGGCGTTAACCATGCCGCCAGCCTGGCCTCTGTGGGGGCTCTACTTCTTATGCCGTCACTGCCCGTGATGGTGCTGCCGCTGCTGGCCTTTGCGGGCGGCATGGCGGGGTTGATATTACTGAAGATGCTGGCAAAGACCCACCAGCCGATGAAGCTGGCGCTCACCGGCGTGGCGCTTTCTGCATGCTGGGCCAGCCTGACGGATTATCTGATGCTCTCGCGCCCGCAGGATGTGAACAACGCCCTGCTGTGGCTGACCGGCAGCTTATGGGGCCGTGACTGGAGCTTTGTGAAGATTGCCATCCCGCTGATGATTTTATTTCTGCCGCTGAGCCTGAGTTTTTGCCGCGATCTCGACCTCCTTGCACTCGGCGATGCGCGCGCCACCACGCTCGGTGTGTCGGTGCCCCATACCCGATTCTGGGCTTTGTTACTAGCTGTCGCCATGACATCTACCGGCGTGGCCGCCTGCGGCCCGATTAGCTTTATTGGTCTCGTGGTGCCGCATATGATGCGTAGCATCACCGGTGGACGTCACCGCAGACTGCTGCCTGTTTCAGCCCTGACAGGTGCGTTGCTGTTGGTGGTTGCCGATCTGCTGGCGAGAATTATTCATCCCCCACTGGAGCTCCCGGTTGGCGTGCTGACCGCCATTATCGGTGCGCCGTGGTTTGTCTGGTTGCTTGTGAGAATGCGATAAATGACTTTACGAACTGAAAATCTGACGGTCAGTTACGGGACAGACAAGGTACTTAACGACGTTTCACTCTCACTGCCAACGGGGAAGATCACCGCCCTGATCGGCCCTAACGGTTGCGGGAAATCGACGCTGTTAAACTGTTTTTCGCGGCTTTTAATGCCGCAGTCTGGCACCGTATTTCTCGGCGATAATCCCATAAATATGCTCTCATCACGCCAGTTGGCCCGCAGGCTTTCGCTGCTGCCTCAGCACCATTTAACGCCAGAGGGGATCACAGTCCAGGAGCTGGTTTCGTATGGTCGTAATCCCTGGCTGTCACTCTGGGGGCGTCTCTCCGCTGAAGACAATGCACGAGTTAATGTCGCCATGAACCAGACCCGGATCAATCATCTTGCCGTTCGTCGGTTAACCGAGCTTTCCGGCGGTCAGCGCCAGCGCGCATTTCTGGCGATGGTCCTGGCCCAGAATACGCCCGTTGTATTACTTGATGAGCCAACCACCTATCTTGATATCAATCACCAGGTGGACCTGATGCGGTTGATGGGCGAACTCCGGACTCAGGGGAAAACGGTGGTCGCTGTGCTGCACGACCTTAATCAGGCTAGCCGGTACTGCGATCAACTGGTGGTAATGGCAAACGGACATGTTATGGCGCAAGGCACACCAGAAGAGGTGATGACCCCAGGATTGCTGAGAACAGTATTCAGCGTGGAAGCGGAAATACACCCCGAGCCGGTATCTGGCAGGCCGATGTGCCTAATGAGGTAGATTGCACAGGCCGTAAGAACCAAACCACGACTGAATGAAACTGGACTGGCGCCAGCAAGCCTGTTCAGACTGGGGCTGAACTTTTCCGGACTCTGAAAGATTACCAATACTCATCGTCCATCCGCTTGCTTTAGGCTGACAGGTTCATAATCAACGCAAACCAGAGCTGTACAGGCTTGGGCGCGGCTTTCAAACCAGTCGTGATCACGGCAATCAATTTTGAACTCTGCTTAACGGACATTTCTGTATAACCCTTACGGCAACGAAAAACGCGAAGTTAAAATTTTAGAAACCCAAAAACGTGACATGACTAAGTTTAGATTTCAGGGGGGGAGATCAAAAAATTTCGCTCTGTGCCAGAGCGGACATTCACGGAGCTGGTTCATTACCAATGAGGTTGGGCTTTTGAGGATAAATCAATGATCAGACGCCAACGTAAATCAAAAGCAACCCTGGAACGGAATTGCTAATCCAGTTTCTGACCATCGATTTTTCTAAAAAGTGTGCGTTTGCTACTACTTAGGTAGGTGCAGCTTTCTTAATCACCGGCAGCCACGTTATACAGGCCAGTTGATGGATCGATTGTTATCAATGATATCTTCATGAGTCGGTGTCTCACCCAGCTTACCGAAGCTGGCATAAAGTGAAGGCAGACGGGCCCGTCCTTCTCCCTTTTTCGCCAGAGGGAAAGCGCGAAGCATGGTGGCAGCCTCCCAGTCACAACAATAGGATGGTGTGCACGGCTGCTGACGCCATGATTCAGCGATAGAGCCGGAAAATACGGGGTCAAAGCCGGTATCATTAACCAGAGTCATCGTGACCTGTACTGCGGCTGGATGATCTCCTGCTACTGCAACTGCTAGGCGACCGCGGCTCCCTTCAGGTAGTCTGTTGTGGTCAACTAAAACTGGCCACCGCGTTAGAGTTTTTCCAGTATCGGTTTTCTGATTCGTTTGGTGGTAACCCACCATTATATTCGTGCGGTCTTAGTGCGCTGTAATATCCAACGATATAGTCCGTTATTGCGTGAGCTGCATCGCTGAAGCTTACATAGCCCGTCGCCGGCACCCATTCGTTCTTCAGACTCCTGAAGAAGCGCTCCATTGGGCTGTTATCCCAGCAGTTTCCACGCCGACTCATACTCTGCCTGATCCGGTATCGCCACAGTAACTGCCGGAACTGCCTGCTCGTATAATGGCTGCCTTGATCGCTGTGGAACATCACCCCGACGGGCTTACCACGGGTTTCCCATGCCATTTCCAGTGCTTTCATGGTGAGCCTGCTGTCCGGCGAGAACGACATGGCCCAGCCCACTGGTTTTCTTGCGAACAGGTCGAGAACAACGGCGAGGTACGCCCAGCGCTTACCCGTCCAGATATAGGTCACATCACCGCACCACACCTGATTTGGTTCCGTTACGGCGAACTGTCGCTCAAGATGATTCGGGATAGCAACGTGCTCATGACCGCCACGCTTATACCGGTGAGTCGGCTGCTGGCAACTGACCAGCCCCAGCTCTTTCATGAGTCTGCCAGCAAGCCAGCGCCCCATCTGGTAGCCTCTCTGGGTTGCCATTGTGGCGATGCTTCTTGCTCCGGCAGAGCCGTGGCTGATGCCATGCAGTTCAAGTACCTGGCTGCGTAATACAGCCCGTCTGCCGTCTGGCTTTTCAGGACGGTTTTTCCAGTATTTGTAGCTGCTGCGATGAACCCCGAACACATGGCAGAGAGTGGCCACAGGATAACGCGCCCTGAGTTTCCCGATTATCGAAAACTGTTCAGGGAGTCTGACATCAAGAGCGCGGTAGCCTTTTTAATATTTCATTTTCCATTTCAATACGTTGTAGCTTTTTCCTGAGCTCACGGATTTCAATTTGTTCCGGGGTAATGGGGGAGGCTTTTGGTGTTTTGCCCTGCCGTTCATCACGTAATTGTTTCACCCATCGCGTCATTGTGGAAAGGCCGACATCCATAGCGCTGGCTGCATCTGCCACGGTGTATTTCTGGTCAACGACCAGTTGAGCGGATTCGCGTTTAAACTCTGCGCTGAAATTTCTTTTTTTCATTATGGCACCTGTGTTGTTCTGAGGTGAGCATATCACCTCTGTTCAGGTAGCTAAATTTAGTGTGCCACCTCAAGGTTCTTAGTGAGCCGTTTTTAAAAGATATGATAATATATTATTGTTTATAAATTGTTGATGTTTGATTTAGTAGTATATAAAGTTCACCACCTTTATTAGGCTTTCCTTTTATCTCTACTTACTGGGTGCCAGAAACTTTAAATTTTAAACGGAGGGGGCATTTTGTTTAAAGCAAATCATGTTCCGGTATTAATGTATCATCATGTCAGCCATTGCCCAGGACTGGTTACACTTTCTCCCGAGACATTCCGGAAACAAATGAAATGGTTGGCTGAAAACAACTGGAAAACACTGTCATCAGATGAACTGGAGTTTTTTTATCGGGGCGGAAAACTTCCCCGTAAAAGCGTTATGTTGACATTTGATGATGGATACCTTGACAACTGGTTTCAGGTATATCCTTTATTAAACGAGTTTAATCTCAAGGCACATATTTTTTTAATTACCAGTTTTATTGGAAATGGTCCGGTTCGTCACTCTCCTGGAAAGGAATATTCTCATCGCGATTGCGAACATCAAATAGCAACCGGGAATGCTGATAATGTTATGCTTCGCTGGTCTGAAGTGAACGAAATGTTGCAATCTGGTCTGGTCGAATTTCATGTTCATACACATACTCATACACGTTGGGATAAAAAGTTCACTTCACGAGAAGAACAGTGTAAACATCTTCGGCAGGACTTATTGAGCGGGAGAGAATATTTAAAAAAAATGACAGGAAAATGCAGTAAACATTTGTGTTGGCCGGAAGGTTATTATAACAAGGATTATATTCAGATCGCTAAAGAACTTGGATTCCATTATTTATATACAACAGAAAGAAGAATGAATGCTCCTGCTAAAGGAACTACACGGATAGGAAGAATAAGCACCAAGGAACGGGAAAATTGCGTATGGCTGAAAAGACGACTTTTTTATTATACAACACCGTTTTTTTCATCGTTGCTGGCCCTTCATAAGGGGCCAAGATTACCGGATGACTAATAATGAATATACTATTTACGGAATCATCACCGAATATAGGTGGTCAGGAATTACAGGCTGTTGCTCAAATGAAGGCCCTGAAGAAAATGGGGCATTCAGTTCTGCTTGTCTGCAGGGAGAACAGCAAAATTGCTTTTGAAGCCAGTAAGTTTGGAATTGATATCACATTCGCGTTATTTCGAAACAGTCTTCACATTCCTACTGTATGGAGATTACTCGGAATAGTTCATAGTTTTCAGCCCGATGCAATCGTTTGTCACAGTGGACATGATAGTAATATTGTTGGTTTGGTACGGTTTTTTACCTGGAAACATCCATTCAGAATTATCAGGCAAAAGACATATTTGACACGAAAAACAAAATTTTTTTCAATAAATCATTTTTGCGATGAGGTGATTGTTCCCGGAACAAATATGAAGACACATCTGGAGCAGGAAGGATGTCGAACTCGGGTTACTGTTGTGCCTCCTGGCTTTGATTTCCAGGAATTATACGTTGATTCCCGAAACAGTTTGCCTCCGAGTGTTCTTTCCTGGCTGGCGTCCCGAAGAGGATGCCCCGTAATTGCTCAGGTAGGAATGTTGCGCCCGGAAAAAGGGCACGAATTTATGTTGAATTTACTGTTCCATTTAAAAATGAATGGACGACAGTTCTGTTGGTTGATTGTGGGGTCTGGTTCACCTGAACTGCGGGAACATTTACAGTATCAGATTGACAGTATGGGCATGCATGATGATGTTTTTATTGCTGACAATGTTTTTCCTGCCGCCCCCGTATATCGGGTTGCCAGTCTGGTGGTTCTGCCTTCAGAAAACGAATCTTTTGGTATGGTGCTGGCAGAAGCATCGGCATTTTCTGTGCCTGTAGTGGCCACTCAGATTGGTGGAATCCCTGAGGTTATTCTTCACAACCAGACCGGGACATTGTTACCAGCAAGTAATAAGCACGCATGGATGTGCGCCCTGAATGATTTTTTTAATGACCCTGGGCGTTTTTATCAGATGGCTCGCCTGGCAAAACAGGATATAGAAGAGCGGTTTGATATTAATAAAACTGCGTTAAAAATACTCACATTAGCGAAGCAAAAGTAACAATATGTTTTCTATAAGTAACTTATCATTTATCGGTTTCCTTAAAAGGATTATTTTTTCCTCAGATTCACTACCGGGGAAGTGGGAACACAGAAAATTTCGGTTCATGTACATTTTGCGATGTTCTATAAATCCGGTTGTCAGTATTCGATATTATTATGAACTGCGTTCCTTGCCGTGCATTGAGGATATTCTGGCAATACACCCCACGTTGCCAGCAAGAATTCATCGCCCTTATTTGCATAAAGGGGGGCGCGCCTGGCCCCGTGGACAATATATTCTTGAGCATT
>ERZ650918.2891-NODE-2891-length-11057-cov-2.439829_pt1 | contig 11057 bp, 8 predicted proteins | sample MGYA00514758_ERZ650918 | MGnify/ENA metagenome assembly ERZ650918 | reverse complement strand
ACACTTACTTTACATTATATTGCTGTCTCTATTGTTTTTCTCTGCCTGCAAGTCGCAGGCAGAGCAGAAACAGCAGGAGGCAAATGATACGATTGTTGTAGAAACTCCAAAGATAATACAAGATGCTCCTCTGGTGGCTGGAAGTGTGACGTTAAAAGATGGGGACTTCGGAGAACTAATAGAATTGGCAGCTACCCATCAAATACTGGATGAAGAAGGTCCCATTTTCAAAATGTCAGAACCGGAGATGCTGATTAAAGATGGATATTTCCTTTTGCAGAATCGTCCGGCTATGTCCTATACCCGCCGCCCGGATGGAACGGTTGAAATAGTGAAACCGGCAGATGAAGGTCTGGACTGTTTCTTCCACTGGTATCGTTTACCGGATTTCCGTTATATCACTTCTTTCGGAATAGGAGGAAATGGACCTAATGAATTTAACTTTCCTCATTTGGTATCTTCAGGTGTGTCTGCTCCCGGTACGTATGTTTATGAAACGGGTACTATGCAACTGTTTGAAACTGATACGACGGGTGTATTGAGAGCTTTTCCTTTTACCTTTAAATCAATCAAAGGTGCTTCTTATTCAGACCGGCAGATATGTGCAGTTTCCCGGGATACTTTCTATTATGCTGATAATGTGCCGAGGGGAAAGGCGATAATTCGTACTGTTTATCAGGGAGACAGTTTGCAAACGGAGCAAATATATAATCTTGCTTTTAGTAAGAAACATCGTTCCTGGAGTCCGTATATCGGTGATTTTATAGTCTCTCCTTCCGGTAACAGGATGGTATATGCTTATAAATATTTTCGTAAAATCCTGGTAATGGATACATCTGCTCAAACTGTACGGGATATTACTTTTGATGTTGACGGTGTGGAAGCCAAGAATGATGTACTTACATTAGGCCCGGATAATGTGACTTATTATTGGGGAATATCTGCTGCGAATGATTATTTCTTCCTATAAACTTGACCATTGGGGCAGGGTGATATCAGATGGGAAGTTATTATATCAGGTGTGTTATATGTATGACGATCCACTTTTTCTGTATACATTGCCCGGAAAAGAATAAAATAGGTTTGCAAGATAAAGGACTAAAATGATTCATCTCTGAAAAATACTTTTTATATTTGCAGCCGTTATGGCGAAGTATATATTTTTATTTTGCATATTGTTTAGTGTATTCCTTGTATCGGGATTCAAGTCTGTATCCAATGATATGAAGGAGTACAAAGAACTTCGTGTAACAGAACTGCAACAGAGTAGACCGGAATGCAACTTATCCAATGCGAATACAGAGCAATGTAAAAAGATTGTTTATGGAGGAGAATATGCAAGTAAGGCTATTGGCAATATAGCAACATCTGTTTCACGTAGTAATATTTCTTCTTCACAAGTCCTGAGATTCAATGCATTTTCTGTTGTAGCCAAGATTGTTAAATCTATAAAAGTTTTACTTCCTGAAGAAAAGAGGTTTTCTTTTCCATATCATCTTTCTCTTACTCAATATTCCAGTAGATATTATATCTATGCTTTAAGGCGTATTATTATTTAAATCTTCTTTCTCTTATAAGGCATTCTGTGCTTTATATTCTCATTAATTATATCAATTCATATATATTTCTGTCATAAGGAGTAGCGGGAGAGCTATATTTATGTTGCGGAATATGTATATACTTTATTACCAATAATCAATATGTAATGGAATTTATATTAGATTTTATTCTCCACATTGATCAATACATGATAGATATTGTGCAGGAATATCATACCTGGACCTATGTAATATTGTTCATAATCATTTTTTGTGAGACAGGGTTGGTGGTTACGCCTTTTCTTCCGGGAGATTCATTACTTTTTGTGGCGGGAGCTATAGCTTCGTTACCTGGAACACCGCTTGAAGTAAATATCCTTGTTCTTATCTTGTTTTTTGCTGCTGTGTTGGGAGATTCTTGTAACTATATGATAGGGCATCTCTTTGGGTGCAAGCTGTTTAATAACCCCAATTCCAGAATATTCAAGCAAAGTCATCTAGATAAGACACATGAATTTTATAAAAAATATGGTGGTAAGACTATAATCATAGCAAGGTTTGTTCCCATTGTGCGCACTTTTGCCCCATTTGTAGCTGGAATGGGGAAGATGCATTATTACTATTTCATGGTATACAATTTGATAGGGGGAGCTGCCTGGGTAGCGCTTTTCTGTTATGCCGGGTATTTCTTCGGAGACCTTCCGGTGGTGCAAGAAAATCTTAAATTGCTGATTGTAGCAATTATAGTAATTTCCATATTACCTGCCATGATAGAAGTGGTACGAGCAAAAATTAAATCAAAGAAACAGAAATAGTCGAAAACATTTAACTAAACTATCTGTTTCTAATTATATATGCCTTATAATTTGAGGTTTCATATCTTTTTATGTAACTTTATATTTTTAATCACAATAAACAGTTTATGCCATGAAATTCTTTATTGACACTGCAAATTTAGACCAGATCAAAGAAGCCTATGATATGGGCGTTCTCGATGGAGTGACCACCAACCCTTCGCTTATGGCGAAAGAGGGCATCAAAGGAGTAGATAATCAGCGGAAACATTATGTGGAAATCTGCAACATCGTACAAGGTGATGTCAGTGCCGAGGTTATTGCTACGGAATATGAAGGTATGATTAAGGAAGGCGAAGAGCTTGCTGCACTCAACCCGCATATCGTAGTAAAAGTTCCCTGTATCGCAGATGGTATCAAGGCTATCAAATATTTCACTTCCAAAGGTATCCGTACCAATTGTACATTGGTATTTTCTGTAGGACAAGCTTTGCTGGCTGCCAAAGCGGGAGCTACTTATGTATCTCCGTTTGTGGGACGTCTGGACGATATCTGTGAGGATGGTATTGCACTGGTAGGTAAGATTGTGGAAATGTATCGGTATTACGGCTATACCACACAAGTTCTTGCGGCTTCTATTCGTCATACAGCACACATTATGCAATGTATTGAAGTAGGTGCCGATGTCGCAACTTGTCCATTGTCTGCCATTAAAGGTCTGCTTAATCATCCATTGACGGATTCCGGACTGAAAAAGTTCCTGGAAGACTATAAACGTGTAAACGGATAATAAAAATACTCTTATAAGCCTATCTTTCACGGTTTTCTTGAACAATATTCGCGAAAAATAGAATAAAACAACTATTTTTGTGCTCAATATAAATATAAAAAGAGAAAAAGCTGATGAAAGAAAGGCTTATAGGATTGATAAAGACGTACATCCTTTTCGTCTGTATCTTTATATTGCAGAAACCGTTATTTATACTTTACTACAGTTCTTTGTATGCAGGTGCTTCCTGGACAGATCCTTTCCTGGTTATCTGGAATGGTTTACCCCTTGATCTCTCACTGGCCGGCTATCTAACGGCTATCCCCGGATTACTTTTTATTGCGTCCGCCTGGACACTTTCCAAGACGCTCCGCAGCATCTGGAATGGTTATTATTTCTTCATTGCTATTTTACTCGCTGTCATTTTCATTGTTGATTTAGGTTTATATGAGTATTGGGGGTTCCGTCTGGATGCCACGCCGCTTTTCTATTTCTTCTCTTCTCCTAAAGATGCATTTGCAAGTATGAATATATGGCAGATGATAGGTGGAATAATAGCCATGATCGTATATGCATCCTTACTTTATGTCATTTTCCTTTGGGTACAGAGAGGCATTTGGAGGGGGCTGAAGTTACCTTATCGCCGCCTGTCCGTATCGGGTGTCATGTTGTTATTGACTGCCCTGCTTTTTATTCCTATCCGCGGTGGATTCACCGTTTCTACAATGAATACCGGTAAAGCCTATTTCAGTTCTAACCAGCGACTGAACCATGCAGCTATCAATCCGGCATTCAGCCTGATGGAATCTCTATCCAAGCAAAAGGATTTCGGCAAGCAATATCGTTTTATGGAAGCGGCACAGGCAGATGAATTGATGAAGAAGCTGGTAGATCCGCAGGTACTGGATAGTACTGTGGTAGTTCCTGATACTTTGCGCACAGCTTTATTCAAAACAGAACGTCCGAATGTTAGTTTCTCATCCAAGTTGATGACTACTCTGGGTGGCGAGCCGGATATTGCCGTGCAGATGGACAGCCTGGCAAGTGAAGGAGTTCTCTTTACGAACTTTTTTGCCAATAGCTTCCGTACAGACCGTGGATTGGTATCCATTCTGAGCGGTTATCCAGCACAGCCTACCACCAGTATTATGAAGTACCCTCGCAAGACCCAGAATCTTCCTGCTATTGCAGGTAGCCTGCGTGATGCCGGATACCGTACCAAATATTATTATGGGGGTGATGCCGACTTTACGAATATGCGTTCTTACCTGATGTCTTCCGGTTTTGAAAGCATTGTTTCGGATCAGGATTTCTCCGTATCAGAGCGTTTAAGTAAATGGGGTGCACACGATCATCTTGTTTTCAATCGTCTGTTGGAAGATATAAAGGCTGAAGCGGCGGATACAACTATTGCAGATAATGCCCGTCCGTTCTACCGGGTATTGCAGACCTCCAGCAGTCACGAGCCTTTTGAGGTTCCCTATCGTCGTCTGGCGAATGATCGTTTGAATGCTTTTGCCTATACTGATAGTTGTGTAGGTGACTTTGTGAAGCGTTTTCGTGAATTGCCGCAGTGGAAGAATACGGTAATAGTATTTGTGCCCGATCATCTGGGAGCATATCCCGAACAATTGAATAATCAGTCGGTAGACCGCTATCAGATACCTCTGTTATTGGTTGGCGGTGCAATTAGCGAACCAAGACGTATTGATGTGTACGGTTCACAACATGATATTGCTGCTACTCTGTTGGCACAATTATCCTTGCCTCATCAGAAGTTTGTATTCAGCAAAGACATGTTGAATCCTGCTTCTCCTCATTTTGCTTTTTTTGCAGTTCCGGACCTTTTCGGTATGGTAACACCGGAAAACCTGCTGATATTTAACTGTGAAGCAGATGCTGTAGCAGTAGATGAAGGCACTGCGAAAGGAGGGAACTTGCTGCCGGGCAAGGCTTATTTACAGAAATTGTATGATGACATTGCTAAAAGATAAAACAAGATGATGCTATTAGACATTTTGAATCAGGTAGTCGATATTGATACTGATATATTCCTCTCCATCAACCGGATGCACAGTCCGTTCTTTGATTATTTTATGAGTGCATATAGTGGTAAATGGATTTGGGTGCCTATGTATGCTGCTATCTGGTATGTCATGCTGCGCAATTTCCACTGGAAAGTGACTTTGTTCTGTATGATTGGGTTAGCACTCGTCATTACCATTGCCGACCAGACAGGTGCAACGTTGATACGTCCTTATGTGGAGCGCCTTCGTCCGGCTAATCTGGAAAATCCGATATCCAATATGGTGCACATTGTAAATGGTTATCGGGGTGGGCGTTATGGCTTTCCTTCTTGCCACGCAGCCAATACTTTCGGACTGGCATTCTTTATCTGGTTCCTTTTCCGTAAGCGATGGCTCACCGTATTTATAATGGGATGGGCACTGCTGACTTGCTATTCACGCATTTACCTGGGAGTACATTTTCCGGGTGATCTTCTGGCAGGTACACTTATCGGATTGATTGCAGCATATATCGTATATCGCCTTTTTCAGAAAGTCAGCGGACATAAGACAATGGAAAAAGTTCCCCATATTTATGCTCCGATATTGGTTGGAGGATTAACAATATTGGGGATACTCATCTATTCCGCAGTAATGGTATTATAGATTAAAACTGATAATTTACCGTCGCCATGACTTCCCTCGGGCGTATATTCAGTCGCGAAGTATAACTTTGTGTGGCTGAATACGTCGTGTAAGCATACTCTTTCTTGTTGAAGAGATTGTTGAGACTTGCTTCCAATCTCCATTTTTTTCTTTTATAGATAAGGGATGCATCTGCAAACACAGTATTGAGATGTGTATGTTCTCCTAAATCATTTCGGTAATGTTCGCCGGAAAGGCGCAGGTCTACTTGTCCGATGCTGAATGTGAGATGTAGCCGTTGTACAAAGTCCAGCAATGGGCTGAGGCGGGTATCGCTTCCTATCTTGCTACCGCCATACCCCAATGTCGCATGATATTCTGCTTCAAAGAGATCTGCGGGCGACCATATAATCTTAGGTTCTGCTTTCAGGTAATCATAACGGTAAGTTTGCAAAAGACTTTGTGGGTCGCTATCAGTCAGGCGCGTAAGTTGCTCCCCGTTGCTACGACTGAGCAGCAGGGTAAGAGAGGTTTTCAGATGCCAGTCGTATATGCCTTTGGACAAGGTACTGCTGAGGTTCCAGCTATCGCTGTGATTCGGCAGCTCACGTTGGGTGTAGACAATTGCATTTTCAGAAACACTTTGCTCAAAGAGGGTATTCCGATTACTGCGACTGTAGGTCAGCGAGGCTGTGACAAAGAATTCTTGCACGGTATTTTTATATTCACCATAGAGATTATAAGTCTGCGTAGTGCTCGTTGGAAAAAGGCCGTTACCGCTTCGCCAGGTACGGTAGTCGGTTTGGTAAAGTCCCGGATATAGGTCGGAGAAATCTCCTGCCGAACGTTTCAGGCTGCCATAGAGAGAGAACGTCCAATGGTAATCCAGTTTGTAACGCAAATACGTGGACGGATTGAAGAATAGGAATGATCGTTGCTGTGAGAAGTATCGTTGTGCTTTTAGGGGCAGTGAAAGTGTAGCCAGCCCTTTACCCCGTTGCAACTGGAAATAGGGGTTGAAATACAATGACAGGTTAGAGGCGTTGAAGTCATTAGGTTGTGTAGGCGGAATATACTTCATAGTAGCCCGTTCCCCTTGTATTCCTGCTTTGTATTGCTGGGTAAAGCCGTTGTACTTGCGCAGATATGCCGCACTATTATCTGTATAGAAACTGTGCTGATTGAATTTGCTTTTTCCTTCTTCAAGTAATAAAGATGCGGGCTGGTAAGCATACTGCGTTGCCGAGCGGAATTCCCAGGTACTATTTTCCCGGTTCCGGATGAGATTGAAATAATTTCCCGCACTCAGCCGGGAAGTTCGTAGAGTTTGTCTGAGTTCTTCCGAACGACCATGGTTTATTTCCCCATCCATTGTGAAGCGGTTGGATATATAGTTGCGATTGCTGTTATCTTCATAACGAAGTTCCAGATTGGCGGCATCACTTCTCAGGCGATAATGATAAGTTTCATCTATTTGTATGGTATCCGTTGGCTGATAATAGATTTGCGTATTTCCCCGTTGTTGCCGGATCACGTCATGAGTGTATCCGGCTTGCATACGTAAACTGCGATCTTCATTCCATTTGTACATCCGGTTGCCATTCAGGGTGTGCGTCTCATTAAACAATAAGCGTTTTTTATCCAACGGTGCACTGATGCCCGGCTGTGCTAGAAAACCGGAAAGTGGCACTTCCTGCCAACCGCTCCCTGTCAATATTGTCTGTTCGTCGCTAAGGTCCTTGCCATTGTTATTCGTCTTGTAATTATAGACACTCTGCTTGCCTTTGCCCAGTTGAAGGGCATTCAGCCCTCCTTCCCATAAGAGTTTATCATTGTCATCGCTCCATCCGGCGCCCAGTGTGGTGTTAGCTATCCATTGATCCCGCGCTTTCGGATCGAGTTTCAGGTTCAGTGCCACTTCTTCAGAGTTAATCTTTCCTTTCAGGGCCTTTACGGACTGATAGTTTTCCATGATTTCAGCCGTTTTCACAGCTTTGGCACTCAGGTTATTGTTGATCTGGTTGTAGCGTCCGCCTGTGACGTCCATTCCCTCTACAAAGTAGTGGTCGATGGCTTTCCCTTTGTACTTAACTTGCCCATTTTCATCGACATCCACGCCCGGAAGTTTCTTCAATACATCCTTGATATGCACATCTTTAGAGGAAGCAAACTGTGCCAGATCATATTTTACCGTATCTTTTCGGGTATTGATGCGTCCCGGACGTATCTGTACTTCTTTCAGCACAATAGCTTCCGGTTGTAGGCTGAGATTCAGGGTTCCTGCCGCATTGATATTTCGCATTTCTCTTTTATAGCCTAACAAAGAGATATTGAGTTGCAGCGTTCCGCTATGCTTCCACGGTAAAGAAAATTGCCCTTTAGCATCGGTTAGTGCATAGTCTATCATTGTGTTTCCGCGTAATACACTGATCATGACTGCCTCCAGCGGTAGATTGGTTTCTGCATCTGTTATCTTGCCCTTCAATGTCTGGGCGTGGGTAGACGACAAGAAACTAAAGAGAAACAGAAAAAATAGAATAGTAATTTTTTTATTCATACATTACAATAATTGATTATTTGCCAATCGAGGCTTGTTGTAATTTTTATACAAATACGGTGCTTTCGTAATTTGTTGATTATCAGTATGTAAAAAAGAGGCTATTTAAGTATACGACTGAATGGCATTCACTATACGACTGAATAGGGTTCAGTATAGGACTGAAATGCATTCAGTATGCGACAGATTTCACGAACGATTATGGGTGTGTAGAAATATTATCGTTCCAACGGGTTGTAAGGAACATTCTTCGGATTTTTGGTTGCATTGCCATGTTCATCTTTTATAGTAACAGTGACGTTAGGCATGCTTCCGGTGATAAATCCTACCGGGTCGGCATAATAACGTTCGTGCACTTTGTTGTATGCTTTGCGGTTCATCGGTTCGTGCTTCTTTCCGTCGAAGAGTATGGGTCTGTATGTGTGGCACTGTTCCATACCGGCAGCGGTAAATGAATAATGCCCTTCACTGTCTTCGGCTTTTAGTATCAGTCCAGGTAGTCCGCAAAGCTTCCAGGGACCTTCGCTGACGGGTATTTCTGCAGTAAACCATGCCGTCCATGTCCGGCCTTTGAATTGACATTCGGCTTTGCTGCAAAGGTAGGAGAGGACACTATCGTTTTCTGCCAGTATCTTCCACTGTGGATGCTCTTCCGCTTCTTCGCAACGCAGGCGCGTCATGCCTGCCACTTCGCCAAGGGTTGTTACTTTTCCACTGGGATAGCCTTTGAAGGTACGTTCACCCAATTTGCTTTGCCCATATTGCTTCAGGTGTTCATTGATGGTTTCCTGTGAGGCTTTGTTGGCAAAATCCACTGCCAGTACGGAGTCGCATACATACTTGGTGTAACTGTAGAATTTGGAGAGGTTTTTGCCTACTTCCAGCATCATGGTTTCTTCCGTAACATTTTCCGGTTTCTCCGGATTGATGATGCAGCGCGTTTCATATTGCACAAGGAGTTGTGCTTCGCCGATGGTATCATTCTGTATTTTCGTTCCATCAGAAACAATAATTTGTGCCTTTGCTTGTGATGCGCATAGCATGGCGAGACACAGATTGAGGAAAATAATTCTTGTACTCATAGTTTTTACATTTTTAGAGGTTTGACATACTGCTTCCAGCGATTATTGTACTGCAAAACTATGCGGATTTTGCTTCAGAAGAGGGCGAAAGTTATTACTGAAATATTACGCGGCGTATAATATCTGCCTCGCACGTACTTATATTTGCAAGCTAACTTCTACCTTTGCCGGTACCAAATGAAGGTCCTTTTGAAAGAGGCCTTAAAAAGAGGAACAATTATGGAACGACGAATTAAGATAGTTTGGATATTCTCCATTGTAGCGATGCTGCTCATTACATGCGGACAGGCTTACTGGCTACGTAACCAATACCAGTACATGAATGATGAGCAGATCAATGATATCTATGATCGCATCTTGCAGACCACCCAACAGTATGACTCTATCCGTGCTCCCCAGCCCAAGAAGGTGCTTAGTAGTAGCAATATGTTTTTCTATCAACTGAGTAAATCTATTGATTTGGAAGCGCGGACCACTATCGACGAATTAATTTTAGGGGTTCTGAAAGGACGGGAGCTAGAGAGCGTGGGACAGGTGAATATAGAAACCCTCAAAATAGAGCAGCAGGATTCTGCCAGTACGGATGATAAAGAGAGAGAGGCAAAGCGCAGAGAATGGGCATTGGCGTTAGACACCCTTTTGCCGGAAGAACGGATTATTGTGAAGGATTCATTCAAGATCAATATGTCCGATAAAGATGCTCCTAACTTGAACTCTATTATTAATCTTTATCGTTTAGAGTTGGATAGCAGCAATTTGATTCCTTGCTTGCCATACGTTTGGACGAACAAATGTTTACTACGCATCTGGTCGTTTCTGAAGATTCCACTTACCAGTGGAATGCCGAACTGAAGCGGCAAGGCACTTTATTCAATCCGTGCATCGAAGTAAGCTATCCCTATAATCCCCTGAAACATCAGTTGCTTCTTGTTACTGTGAAGGTTTCGCCTCATGCAGTACTTGTGCGTATGGGGTGGCAGTTATCCGGCAGTATCTGCCTGATTTTCCTATTAGGGCTTTGCTTGCTGTTTCAGATAAAAACCATCCTGAAGCAACGCCGGATCGACGAATTGCGAAAAAGCTTTGTAAACACCATGATACATGAATTGAAACGGCCTGTACAGGCTCTGAAAATGTGTATTGCTTTCCTGAATGACAAGTCTTTGCGAATGGATGAGAAAGCAATGGACGAAGTGATCCATGATTCTATGTCCGAACTGGATAATCTGTCGGCCTATCTCTCAAAGTTGCGTGATATGACGCGTGCCGATGATGAACATACACAACTTTCTGTTCGTACGTTCGATATAAAAGCGAGTCTGGAAAAGCTTGTCCGACTTTATCATATTCCGGAGGATAAAGATGTTTCTATTGAGACACATTTCAGTACGGAGACTTTGGTGACGGCAGATCCGGTACACGTTTCCAACATCATCAGTAATCTGATAGAGAATGCTGTGAAGTATTCAGGTACTTCTGTGCACGTCGTTGTAGATTGTCTTTTGCAAGATCATCAGTTGATGATACGGGTATCTGATGATGGTATCGGCATTCCGGTTTCCGAACAGAATCGTGTATTCGATAAATTCTACCGGGGCAGTAATCTTCCCGACCGCTCATTGCCGGGTATCGGTCTGGGTTTGAGTTATGTAAAATTGCTGGTAGA
>ERZ650918.2887-NODE-2887-length-11071-cov-4.294935_pt1 | contig 11071 bp, 10 predicted proteins | sample MGYA00514758_ERZ650918 | MGnify/ENA metagenome assembly ERZ650918 | reverse complement strand
TATGCTACCTATTGCTATACGCTATTGCCTCCAAATTTTACCGGGCTCCCCAATACCCCGAAGCCCGTACGCTCCGACGCATCGTCGTGCTCTTTCCCGCCTACAAGGAAGACCGCGTGATTGTTGCTTCCATACAGAGCTTTCTTGAACAGGATTATCCGAAGGAACTCTATGAGATCATAGTCATTTCCGATCAGATGCGACCGGAAACAAACGACGCTCTGGCAGCCCTTCCCATCCGCCTGTTGATGGCAAATTACAAGGAAAGTTCGAAAGCCAAAGCACTGGCAATGGCCATGGATTCCATTGATACAAATGCATTCGACATTGTAGTCATCATGGATGCCGACAACATGACCACGCCCGATTTCCTGTCTACCATCAACCGTGTTTTTGACAGCGGCATAAAATCCGTACAGGCGCACCGGACAGGAAAGAATCTGAACACAGACATTTCCGTGCTCGACAGCGCCAGCGAAGAAATAAACAATGGATTCTTCCGCAGCGGACATAACGCTGTAGGACTTTCTGCCGGGCTATCCGGTTCGGGAATGGCATTCGAAGCAGAATGGTTTCATCAGAACGTGAAATATCTCCAGACAGCAGGTGAAGACAAAGAATTGGAAGCCATGCTCCTGCAACAGCGCATCTATACCGTTTATCTGCCCGACCTGCTTGTGTTTGACGAGAAAACACAAAAGAAAGAGGCTATCAGTAACCAGCGCAAACGCTGGATAGCAGCACAATTCGGTGCACTCCGCGCTTCGCTGCCTCACCTACCCAAAGCATTTTTGCAAGGAAATTTCGACTATTGCGACAAGATATGTCAATGGATGCTTCCGCCACGGTTGATTCAGTTGGCAGGAGTATTCGGCTTGACCTTCGTCTTTACCGTTATCGGCCTTATATTGAGCCTATGCAATGGCAGCAACGAATGGATGATAGCCATCAAATGGTGGATATTGTCGGCTGCACAAGTAGCGGCCATGACGCTACCCGTACCGGGCGGCAGACTATTTACCAAACAGGTAGGGAAAGCAATCACCCAAATGCCTATGCTGGCAGTTACTATGATCGGTAATTTATTTAAATTGAAAGGAGCCAATAAAAAGTTTATCCATACGGAGCATGGTGAACACCATAAATAAAAATCAAACATAACAAGAAAATAACAATGAAAATCGCTATTGAAGCCCAACGAATTTTCCGCACTAATAAACACGGAATGGATTTCGTTGCTCTTGAAACTATCCGGGAATTGCAAAAAATAGACCATGAGAACGAATATTTCATTTTCGTTGCTCCTGGTGAAGACAGATGCTTGGAAGAATCGGAAAATGTGCATATTATCGAACTAAAATGCCCCACTTACCCCCTTTGGGAACAAGTGGCTCTTCCACGCGCAGTAAAAAAAATCATGCCCGATTTATTGCACTGCACAAGCAATACTGCCCCATTGCAATGTCCCGTACCATTAATACTAACACTACACGACATTATTTATTTAGAAAAACGTTATTCTTCCAGCTTCACCTGGTATCAGGAAATGGGATGGTTTTACCGCCGGATGGTAGTACCACGCGTATTGGCCAACTGCGAGAAAATTATTACAGTCTCGCAATTTGAGCGTGAACGAATCCTTGACGTGCTGCATCTGCCGGAAGAACAATTAGTAGCCGTGTACAACGGTTTCAATAGTCATTTCCATGTACAACCCAAAGCTCCGGAGATCACCCGAAAATATATTGATGCAGACAATTATCTATTTTTTCTGGGAAACACCGACCCTAAGAAGAACACTCCCAGAGTGCTGAAAGCATATAGCGACTATCTGAAACAATCCACCCAAAAGTTGCCATTGCTCATTGCCGACCTCAAGGGAGATGTTATCGACCGGATATTGGAAGAAGAAAATATTACAGAAGTCAAGAGTTATATCCACGCTCCGGGATACATTGCGAATACCGACCTTGCAGCACTCTATTGCGGTGCATTCGCATTCCTTTATCCATCGCTTCGCGAGAGTTTCGGCATCCCGATGCTGGAGGCAATGGCTTGCGGAACGCCCATCATTGCGGGAAACACATCAGCCATGCCCGAAATTGCAGGCGAGGGAGCTTTACTGGCAGATCCGTTCAACTCCAATGATATTACAAAAAAAATACTGCAACTGGAAAATGACCAGACACTCTATCAGCAACAAGTGGAATATGGCATACAACGTAGCCAGTTGTTTTCATGGCGGAATACGGCAGAATCGCTGCTGAAAATATATAAAGAATTTGCCAAGTAAAATACCAAAAAGCAATAACTAAATCAAAAAGAGAATGTGTCAAAACTTCCCTTTTTAACGAAATCACCTTCGCCACAGATAGTTGTAGCGAAGGTGATTTTATCTAACCATCCCACTCGGCTTTCACCTCGAAACACGGACATGCCTTAATCCATTCTTCGGGTTCAATCTCTCCGTTTCCATTCAGATCGGGGCTCAAATCCCGATGTCCGCACACCCGGCAGCCGGGATAATCACGCAAGAGCGTAAGAATCAGTACGTGCATTGAATGAACCTGCCATTCGGTACGGGTATCGGCAGGATGACCGTGGCAGTCAAGTCCGCCCTCATAACAGATGCCAATACTGTTCTGGTTGTGTCCTTTTGCGTGCGCACCGATTCGTTCAATCTCACGGGTGGTCTTTATATCTCCATTTTTGCGGATATAAAAATGATACCCCGTCCCGTTGAAACCACGCCGACGGTGGCACACTTCCAAATCATCTTCCGTAAAATCCCTGTCCGCCCTTGTGGCGGAACAGTGGATCACAATCAAATTGATGGTTCGCATAAATTCATCCCTCCGTTTCAGTGACCATCTGTACTCGTTGCACACATTCCTTGCTGCTACACTGCAGAGCCGCAGCTTGCGTCAGCTGTCCTCTCAACGAGAAAATCTCCGCGTGCATCTCTTTCACTTTCGAGCTAAGGTCGAAATAATCCTTCAATACTTTCTCCAACTGCTGCATCAGAAAAGTATACTGGTCTTTCACTAGTTCACTGAACTCTTTCACTTCTTGCGCCATCATCTGGCGCTTCTTGCGGCTACTGCCCAGAAAAGGCAGAATCGTCATGATGATTTCGATAATTTTATCTAACATTTTAATAGATTGAGATGATAAATTAATAAATTGAGAACAGAGTCAATCAAAGCGGTTTATGCTGCCGGATCCGGAGCTTCTCCTCCACCGCTACCACCACCGGGTTCTCCCCCATCGCCTTTACCATCATCATCGGAGCCGTCACCGCCGTTTCCTCCGGCAACGGACTTCTTCTCCGTATACAATTCGAACATCATGTTATTATCCCCGCCACGAGTAGTTGCCGTGCTGTCATTGGCAAGACGCAATGAGTTGTCGACTTTGAAACGGAGATTGATGCGAGTGATATTTTTCACCGTACAATCCTTTTCCTGTTCCACACCCGGACAGGTCAGCGTGGTATAAAAAATACCCAGTCCATCCACTTTCACCTTATTCCCTGCCACAAGCACTTTTTTCATCGCACGGACAAAGGATTTCATCACATGCGACACGTCTTCCACCGAAAGCGACCCGATAGACTCGATTTCCTGTGCCAGTGAATCAATTGAATAGATTTTCGACTCTCCAGCCTTAGGCTTGAGAAGATACATCATCGGTGATTTATCATCACCGAGCCGTTTTCTGCGCTTGTAGCGCACAACTGTAACTGTTGCCATAATATAACTTGTTTCTACGAAAAGAAGTACATTCTCCCTTTCTGTTGATGAAACAAAGATACGACAACACATTGACGACTTACCGGATTGCACCGGACTACACCGGATTATGCCGGATTAAAACGGATTACACCGAATTATACAAATTATACCGGAATATGTGGAAATATGTAGGAATATGTAAGATCATTCCCTAGTTTTCAATGACCCATTCTCCAATAGTTCGCGTACTACTGTCGAAATTAACTCCCACTTTAACGACTTTCCGATGATCTGCCTGATAAGGAATCGCATACTGCTTGCTATTGATCTGCGCCAACGCTTCTTCAGGAGTACCGTCTACTTTGAATTCGAATACATAGATAGCCTCCTGCATCTTTATCACAACATCAGCCCTGCCAACAGCGCTCTTTACTTCTGCATCCACATATTGCCCCATCAACCGGAACAGGAGGTAGAAGATGGTCTGATAGTGTTTCTCCTCCTTATTATTCATATCATTGGGGATAGAGGCGAAAAATGATTTGATCCGCTCCATACATTGATCCAGATTGCCGACCCGTAAGTCTTTGATAAACGATACTACATAAAATGTATTCTCGCGAGCAGGCAAATGCACATAAGCCGGCATTAATGATTCGATAAAGCCTTTCCGAACTTCTTTGTTAGGATAAGCCAATGTATAGATCTGAAAATCCCGGTCATACTCTTTGATAGTGAGATAACCGCTTTGGTAAAGTACCGGAAGCGGGTCTGTAATGACATTGGTAGGTGCATCAAACTGCTCGGCAGTAGCCGAAACGCCATCCAGTTGACGAATATCGAAATCGCTTTGCTGCAAGATGTCTATCAGGAAAGTGGGAGTGCCGGTAGAGAACCAGAAATTGGCATATTTCTTTTGAGCAAATGCATTAAACAAACTAAACGGATTGTAAATGTCTTCACTATTTTCACTGAAATGATACCCATCATACTGTTGTTTCAAATGTATACACGCTTCATCATACGTTTCACCGTTCGCCTCGGCCATCCTTCTTATATCTTCTTCCAACTGTGTACGCAATTCATTTTCCGTTATACCGCAAATGGCACTATAAGCATCTTGCATACTTATGTTCTGAAGATTGTTCAATTCACTAAAGATGCTCATCTGACTAAATTTACTGATACCGGTCAGAAAAAGAAAACGAAGATATTCTCCCTGCGCTTTCAACGGACTGAAAAAGTCGCGCATGATGCCACGTATTTCAGCTTGCAACTCCTCATTGTTGTTGCTATCCAACATAGGAGAATCATATTCGTCTACAAGTAACACAACCTGACGTCCGCTCTGCTCGTAAGCACGTTTGATAATACCTTTCAGACGGAGACTGAAAGTGTCTTCGCTCGTGTCGCATCCGTAAATTCGTTCCCATTCCACCAAGCGATTGTTGATAGCGGAGCGCAGCATCCCCGCATTCATATACTTACTGATACTGAAATCAATATGCAACACGGGATAAACCGTCCAGTCTTTCTCCAACTGTTCCATCACCAGACCCTTAAACAGGTCTTTTTTACCAGAGAAATAGGCTGCAAGAGTGGAAACTAACAGACTCTTTCCAAAGCGTCGGGGACGGCTAAGAAAACAAGCCTTAGCCGAATTAGCCAAACGATAAATCAACTCTGTCTTATCAATATACACACAATTATCATTGCGTAGTCTCTCGAAACTCTGTATCCCTATCGGATAGCGTCTGAATGTTCCTTCCATCCTCTTTCTATGCTTTTAACGTGAAACATAAACAAAGATACAATAAATTTCAAGAATCGGCATTCTATTATTATCAATTCTTTTATGAATACGCCCGAACATCTGCTCTCAAAATTTGCCTATTCCACTAAAAATGAGTAACTTTACTTCAAATACAACAACCTAAAAGCACAACTATAAATGAAAACAAAAAACAAGATTCTCCCCGAACAAGAAGAAGAAAAAACATTCCAATACCGCACCTATGGGAAAGGCGAACTTGCCTTGTTGTACCTCCCCAATATCCTGCAACAAAGCGCAGTAGACCGATTCAACGAATGGATTGAAGCTGCACCCGGACTAAAAGAACGGCTCCTGGCCACCGGCATGAATCCACGCGCCAGATACTACACTCCCGCACAAGTAAGGCTCATCATCGAAGTGCTACAAGAACCCTAATTAAAGTATCAAGTATTAGGTATCAAGTATTAACCGTGGTAAACGCATCACAACAACGGATAACATCATAATGCTTAACATCATAATACTTAACATCTAATACTTAATACTTGATACCTAATACCCTAAAACAGTTCTTTTTCAGGTAGCCAGCAGGAGTTGTCGAACATTGTATTTCGGACACGCTGGTCAGCGGAGAGAGAAGGGTCATGAGATTCTTCACAGGGCAGGTATCGTCCGCTTACGGGATCGTAGACAAAGGATGCCATTCCACCGACACCAAGATGCTTGAATTTCACCTTGTCCACATATACGCGAGTGACACCAACCTCCTTGTCACGTTCCACAATGATACCGTAATCCGCTTTGTTATAGAAATCGGCAGAGCCGTTGATGTCGTACATTTCCACACGAGGGGTAATGCCCGTGACAGGATTACGGTTCATTTTACGAGGATGGACTACAACCACGAGCAGGCAATTATGTTGCACGGCAAATTCTGTAAATTTATTCAACAGGTTGGAAATATATTGCGTTTCCGTCTGTCCCGGTTGCGGGTTGTGGTCGAAACGGTTGAGCGGGTCGAAGACAATAATGCGGCAGCCGCGGCGGACAACGAGTTCATGAGCCTTGGCCAGTACACGATCCGGAGAAACATTACCTTTCAGAGAGATATGAGAGACGTTTTCAGTCAGAAAATCTTCCGAGTTCGCAAGGAGTCCCTCCGTCATGCCACAGCCGTTTTGAAAACGGTGTCCGGTGAGTTTCTCAATCAGTTTGCGGAGATGATAGACGATAGGGGTATTTTCCGGGCTAAAGAACCCGATTTTCCATTGATGCCGCAGGCAGAGACGCAACACCAATTCGTCCACCCACTCGGATTTTCCTGCACCGGGAACTCCGGTGACGTAGACACTTCGCCCACGTTCATACGTGCAGATCTTATCCATCTCCTCCCATCCCGTTTCCGCTCCGGGACCGAAGCCGTTGTCGAAAAGAGCCCGCAGATCGTCATGCAAGTCGGCAGCGGTGAAGATCCCTTCGAGCGGAACTTCTGCTGCCTGTTCGATGGCGATACGGAGACTGGCGATACCATATTTGCAGAGATGCTCGTTGGCATCTTTACACTCCGGACCGTAAGTCACCACCCGGCAGCGTTCAGCTCCCAGCCGGTTGATGAGTTCATTGCGCAACCGGATTCCGGCAGAATCAGCATCAACGGCAATGATGATTTCTTCCAGGTCCTCGAAGTGCGTCTCCATAAAACGGTCGAGCCAGGAGAGGTTCGAATTGGCTCCGGCCGGCACGGAGATGACACTTTGAAATCCGGCGGCGATGGAGGAAGCAGCATCCAGTTCGCCCTCGTGGATGATGCAGGAGGTCTGCCCCACAATGGAGTCGATGTTGTAGGGAATCAGTTCGGCACCCTGCACCATTTTGAAAAGTTTCGGGAGAGCGCGAAATTTGGTGTTTATCAGTTGTTCCCCTTCAAAATAGTTGAAGCAGATGCAACGTTCCTTTTTGCCGGATTGCGGCATAAATTCTTCCTGTTCGGTGATACGCAGGGCGGCTATGATGGACTGCGGGATGCAACGCGTCTCCACCAGCCAACGCTCCGTGTCTTCGGAAAGCGTGGTTTTCGAGACATCGAACATCGGACGCTGAAAATGCTGCGGAATGGCTGCCGCACGACGCTTGCGGGCTGCCACACGTTCGGCATTATTGCGCTCTTCCACATCATCGGGAACATAAAAATCAGCCCCACAATGATAACAGTGACAGTGGCCCGTGTCGACGTTGACACGTAGCGAACGGTCGCGCTTATTCTTGCGGGTAGGAAGACATTTTTTACAAATCGTCTTGAGGACTCCACTCGATTTACCGTGGATGTCGACATCATAGTTGGCAAAATTTCTCATAATTTTTTCCTTTTTTCTAATTAAAAAATAGTTTAAAATAATCATTCACACGCAGAGGACTTACCTGCCGGACGAGTGTCTGCCACCTACCGGACGAACTTCCGTTACCTACCGGACGAACATCGGCAACCTGCCGGACGAAGCCAGTCATCTGCCGGATTAATGCGCCCATCTTTTCTTCACATCATCCCACACAGCCGATGCATCGGGACGTGGCGGCGCATCAACCGGAATAAGATGTCCCAGATACGTTCGCCGCCCGTCGACGACGCTTTCAAAGCGGTTTACATCCTTGTCGACCGTATTCTCAAGCTCTTTCAGCAAGGTTTCCCTCAACGTGCGGCAAGTAACGGAACCGGCCGCGATATAATTTGAAAAATACCGTTTCACGTCCTCCGGGAAAAGCAGTCCCGCTCCTTTGTCATAAAGGCGGATATGTTTTTTAAAGATTTCCAAAATAAGTTTTTGATGGTCTACAAAAAGCTTTCCCAAACCGGAATGTTGTCCGGCCAATTCCATATACGACTGGAAAGTAGAAAGTTGGTCCACCAACTTTTCCCAAGGCAACACGGGTTGTAACGGACCATGATTGCCTTCATCCGCCAAACGGCTCACAAGAGACGGTGTTTCTATATTACTCCTATTATTGTTTACAACAGAAACACTTCCTTTACTCTCCTCTTCTCTCCTCTTCTGGTTTTCAGTGGGTTTTCTCCCTTTACTGACGGGCGTTTCAGCACTTTTTGCCACCTTTTTCGGACGCCCTCCTTTTTTACCGTTTTCGATGTCCATTTTCCGCTTCTCTTCCAAGCTTTTCATCACCCTATCCAAGTAAGAAGAACGAAACATCTGTCGTTCCTCATCCAGTTCGAAGAGATCGAATTCGCGAAGTACCCGCTCCACCGCAACTTCATCCACATCATACCGCCGGGCCATGGCCTTCAGTAAAACCGGTTTGCACGACGCCTCATAAGTATCTTTAGTGCGCAGATGCAACAGCAACATCACGTAAATTCCGAGTGCTTCCGCGGCATTCATCTCTGACATCATACAGGCAATATTGTCGTCATTCAACAAATTTACCTCCAAATTGAAATACTGATCTTTCTTCATTTTCATTTATCATTTATTATTCCACATTTAATATTTCCGGGGCGCAAAGGTGCGAAATGTATTTTATTCCAGCTATCGCAAAAATGAGAGGGGGATTATATATTTTTTATCAGACCTTTGCCAAAAATTATCAATAATCCCAAACAATATGGACACAAAACGCAACCAAACGTTGGAAGAAATAGAAGAAAATAAAATAGTGAACGAGCATTACCAGAACAGAGTAATGCTGATAAAAAAGCTCTTGAAAACGTCACGGCTAGCCACAGTAGACCTCTGCGTGCATATCAACATCAGTGAAGCCTCCTACTACCGTTACATAAATTTCACCAGCTATATGAAAGCAGACATTTTCATACATGCTTGTCTCTTCCTCAAGCAATATATTGAAAGTCACCACATTCCTTATACCCAAGAAGAAAAACGGCTTATAAAAACATTAGACCTGTTTCAGATTTCCTCAAATAGCAACTTAAACTGCAATTAAAACACAGAAAAGGAGAAACTTATCATAAGTTTTATTACATTTGCAATGTAATAAAAGTCTTTAAAACTTAAAAAATGATTGATAGCGAAACAGACAGCCCATCAATAAAAGCACTGATCGTTTTCAGAGAAAACGGAGAAACCGACAATCTATTTGTTCCTATCTTATGCGATGCTATCAGAATGGCTGGAATCGACGTAAGATGCTCCAAGAAAGATTTTTGGGAATCGGACACCACTTATGACATCATCCATTTCCAATGGCCGGAGGAGGTAGTGGGCTGGATATGCGAAGACCACGACGTCATCCGCCGTCTGAAAGAACGCATCGCTTTCTTCCGCTCACGGGGAGCCCATTTCGTATACACACGACATAATATCCGCCCCCACTACGCCAATGAAGTCATCAGCCGAGCCTACGACATCATCGAGTCGGAAAGCGATATCGTGGTACACATGGGACATTACAGCCTGACGGAATTCATTGAAAAACATCCCGGCAGCCGGAATGTTGTCATCCCGCACCACATCTACCAATACACCTACAAAGAGGATATCAGCATAGAGCGCGCACGTCAATATCTGAACCTCCCACAAGAAGCATTCATCGTCACCGCCTTCGGAAAGTTCCGCAACCGGGAAGAAAGACGCATGGTGCTCGGAGCGTTCCGTGACTGGGACGAAGAACAGAAACTACTGATAGCCCCTCGCTTATACCCCTTTTCAAGGCGCAATAACTATGGCAGGAATATCCTCAAACGATGGGCTTCCCGAATTGGCTACTATGTCCTCATGCCGTTGTTAAACCGTATGTTCAGACTACAAGCGGGAGCCAACGACGAACCGATAGACGAGTGCGACCTCCCTTATTATATGTCTGCCTCTGACGTGATATTCATCCAAGAAAGAAATGCACTAAACTCCGTAAATATTCCTCTTGCTTTTCTTTTCCACAAGATAGTCGTAGGACCAAATACCGGCAATATAGGCGAACTATTAAAAAACACAGGCAATCCGACTTTCAATCCGAATCATAAAGCCGATATCATACGGGCACTGAAAATGGCCTGGCAGTTATCTACTTGGGGAAAAGGAGAAATGAACTATACCTATGCACTAGAAAACATGAGTATAGATAAAGTGGGCAAACAATATGCCGAAGTATATAGAGATTTGAACAGCAGATTGTAATGCTGCTGCCAGTATCAATAATTTATCAGAATACGAAATGCATGAAATATAATGAAATAAAAGTCAGTGTCGTCATTCCTGTCTATAACACTGAAAAATATGTTCGTCAAGCAGTAGAAAGCGTGATGTATCAAAGCTTGAAAGAACTGGAAATAATAGTTGTAGATGACGGATCAACAGACAAAAGTTTAAGTATAGTAGAAAAACTGGGTGACACTGACAAACGTATACAAATATATACACAAGCGAATCAGGGACAATCAATTGCGCGTAACAGAGGGATCTCACACGCACACGGAGAATATATCTATTTTATGGATAGCGACGATCTGCTGGAAGAAGATGCTTTGGAATTGTGTTATCATAAATGCAAAGAAGAAAAACTTGATTTTGTATTTTTTGATGCTTTAGTTTTCTTT
>ERZ650918.2881-NODE-2881-length-11087-cov-3.967912_pt1 | contig 11087 bp, 7 predicted proteins | sample MGYA00514758_ERZ650918 | MGnify/ENA metagenome assembly ERZ650918 | reverse complement strand
GCAACTGTTTTACCGGCTCTACTACGGAACGTATCAGGATCGTTGCCATAATAATTGTAAGGATCAGGGCAGCGATAACAATTATGATCCCTACAATAAACAGGGTGCTTCTGGTCTGCATGGAAGAATTGAATTCCTGTTCAGAATCGGCATTTACCTGGCTGCTAAACTGATCCAGCGTCTGTGTCAGGGTATCCACTGCCGGCTTGTACTCATTGATAAGTGTTGTCTGTGCCTGTGTTCGTGCATAATCTGCCCCGATTTTCAGCTGATCCTCTATCTTATTCTGAATAGTTAAAGCATCCTGAAGCTGTGACTGGAACTGATTTACCAGTGTCATATCTCCCTTATAATGTTCGGTAAACCAATCTGTGTCATCCTGAAGCTTAGAAGCATACTCATCTGCACTTGCAAGATATTGTTTTGTATTTGTGGCATCGTTGTCGATGGTAGCCATCAGCATATTCTGGATCGCTGTTTCCATATTGATCTTTACCTGGTTTACATGTACGATCGCTTCATGGCTGTTTTTATAGAACTGGTTATAATGTACACTGATGTTGAACATTCCATAAAACAGTGCGCCAACTGTTATAAAAAAGCAGACAACTACTACTCCAAAAGCAATCGTGATCTTTTGCTTCATCGTACGGTTTTTCATGTTCCTTCCCTCTCTTTGTTATTTCTTTCGTGGAATATTGTGGAATTTAATCCCTATTTTTATTATTCGGCAAGTACAGGAAAATCATAAGGGATGTTTGATTTTTTCATTTTTCTTTTCTGCGGTTCATTTTTCCCTTTTTCTTCCGGTGTTTCTTTCATTTCTGCAGATCCTTTTTTATTATGCGCATCTATAAATGCACAAAACTCTTTAAATGACACAGGCTTTGAGATCAGATAACCCTGAAGAAAATCACAGCCCATATCCGAAAGTTCTTTCGCCTGGAGCTGGTTTTCTATCCCCTCGGCCGTGATCTGGATCCCATATTTGTGCAAAAAATATATGATCTCCGAAATAAGATCTTTTGAAAAACTCGTTGTATCTATAGCCCAGACAACTGCCTTGTCTATTTTCAACACAGAAAACGGCATCTGCATAAGCCGCAGGAGATTTGACTCTTCTTTTCCAAAATCATCAATAGCTACGTGGCATCCTCTTTTCATCAGTTTTTCTGCCAGCTTAATGACCTGCTGCATATCCTGTATTTGATTACTTTCTGTGATTTCAAAACATATAGCAGATTTATCTGATGTACATTCATCTAGTATGGCAAAGAGACCCCTTTCTGCTTCCACGCTGGAGCATGTGACCGAGGACAGATTTACATTTATTCTTTCAATGTTTCTTTTTTTCAGCTCTGGCAGCTGTTCTAACACTTTATTTAAAACCCACAGTTCAAAACAGCTGACACAGCCCATTTCCTCTGCTTTGCGGATCACCTGTTCAATATTCTGATGGTGTCCGTCATCATACCGTAAAAGTGCTTCTGCAACATTCAACTTTTTTTTATTTAAATCGTAGATCGGCTGATAAAAAACCTTAAGATAAGGCAATGCATTTTCAAAATAGCTTTTCATGATTCTTCTCTTTTCATCCATTTGCAAGCTTGCTTTTTACATAGTCCTTGATCATTTCTCCGCTGTGTCTATCATCTGGTACTGGCATCTGGATCCGGTCACAGAGAGAAAGCCATTTGTCCAGCGTAAGGACTTCATTTTCCCCCTCTACATAATACAGATCTGTAGGAAGGATATCCTTACAAACTGCTACTGACGGAGAATTCCATTCCTGATATTCCTGCTCTGTAAAACGGATATCACAGTTTTTTTCTCCTTCTGTAACTTTCCTAAATCTGCTGCCTAATACGGTCTTTTCTTCTTTCCGTTCCTTTCTCCAAACCACTGTTCCATCCAGACAAAACTTTAAATAGGTTCCTGATCCCAGATCATCTGCGATCACTTCATTTTCGGATACTGCATATAGCTGTATTTCGTTGCTGTCAATATATAAAAGCTCTTCTATTTTTCCCTCTTCTCTGGTTTCTTTCAGGATACATCCTGTTCTGGCATCGAAAAATACCAGCGTATCACCACAGACTGTAACTGAAGTGATTTCCCTCTCCTGGTCTGCAAAACTGCACCAGGATACTTTTCCTGTATCCGTGTTCAGGATCAGCCACCTCATTTTGTAAGTCTGCGGACATAAAATGTTTCTGCCTATGGAAACAGCCCCACCAAATACCCCCGGAATACCACGTACCCTATTCTTATCCGCCATTGTATAGGTCACATGTCCGGAAGTAAGATCTATGCAAAGGATGCTGTTATACCATGCTGGCATACAATATAGTACATTACCTCGCTGAAAGCCTTTCAGGAATAACGGCTGTTCTATAAAATGCTCTGCATCACGGATCTGTATGGATTCAAACTGATCCCTATCTATATGGTATATGGCCAAGTTTCTGGCAAAATATGGGATAAGATACAGTCTGTCTTCTACCCGTACAACAGAACGGAACAGATCTCCCTTAAATGCCAATTCTCCCGGAATCTTTCCTATGCAGGAAAGTCTGTCCATTTGTTTATCATAATGAAACAGCAGGTTTACTTTTCCGTGAACAAACCACACTTCTTTTTCATCTTCCCAAAAAGCTCCCGGCCAGCATGGGATCTTATATTCTTTTTCTCTTACCAGGGAATCCTGATATAAAACCGGTTTTCCTGTTTCCCAGAACAACTGGGCTACAGAGCTGTAATCTCCGTAATAGCAGTCACATGAAGCAATGGCAAGATCAAGATCGTATCCGCTGTCCAGGATTCCCCAGCCTTCTTCTTCATAAGAAGCCAGAAGTTCTCTATATTTCTGTAAAAGCTGGGGCCGCATCACCTTCAGTGTCTGTTCATACAGAGGATGAGGTCGGAACCACAAAGCTAGATCTTTTCTGTTTCTAAAATATTGAAGTACCTCTTCTATCTTCTGCATCATATCCGGCTGGTTCAGAAGTGCCCCTACAGACAGGCTGTAAAATACGGTCTTTTTCCTGGCTCCGTCAGGCCTGTAAAGACATTCCCTCCATTTCTCTGGAAGAGAACTGTCCTGTCTTTTCGTACTTCGGGCACGTTCAATCTTTGGTGATCCAAAGTTCTGCACTTTCTCTTCCCATTGCTCTGTTGGAACTCCTTTAAGTCCGGAACACAAAATATTGATAAACAGTTCTCTTTCCTGCTCTGTTGCTGTAACAATGCAGTCTGCATTAACAGCTCCCGGCTCAATGACAAAGCCAGCACTTCCCGCCTGGCGTTTCGCAGATTCTACGTTTCCAGTACTTGCTGTAGTATAATAAGGAAGATATATCAGCTGGTCTGCATACTTTTTCAGCCTGCTGCTGTAAAAATCCGGGTGGACACTGGTCAATCTATTGTTCTGGTCATAGGGATTGTGGATAAACACCGCATCCGGTTTTTTATTTTCCAGGCGGAATGTGCGGTAATCTGTGACCGGAACATCTGGTGGATATTGATCTCCCTCGTAGTGCTCTACTGCCAGATTCCCTTCCTGGTCTTTATCAAAATAGGGGATCGGTACAACATAGGCATCACAATCCGGATCCTTATCTGCCGCTTTCCAGACGGTTTCCATAGAATCCCACATAGACATTTTATATGGAAGAAAGACAAAACAGAGACGGTCTGTTTCCATATCATTCTCCATACGTTCATATAAAAGTTTCAATTCTTTCTTTATTTTTTTATACAGCCTTGCAATCTGTTTTTTACTGTGAAGATTCTGACTCATCTCATAAAGATCTTCACAATATACTTCCAGAAGGGGGACCAGATCTGCTTTTCCCACATTTTCCAGCTCTGTTCCCAACAAAAGGGCTGTTTCCTGAGATTGTGAAAGAGCATCGATCATCACTTCTTCTGTATTCTGACCGAATCCCATGAACACTCTTTCATTTGCCCGCATTAAGAGAGCCGCTGTCTGCAAAAGCCTTCTTTTTTCTTTTCTTTTAATCGCCATTTTTACGGTTTCCTCCGAAAATGATCATATAGTTTGTTTCACACAGATTATCGGCTTTTTATTGTTTTTAATAACTGCTTTATCAACTCACTGTTTCTTTTTTTGAAATCCCCTTATCCATTTTCAACCACTGCCGATAAAGTTAAAAGAAATACTATTCTGATTATTATGAAAAAAGGCGGTGTACAATATGAGCAGTGGTATGGACAGCAGTATTCTGGATACATACCTTTATGAAGAAAACAATCTTTTAGACCAGTTGGACGAAATGCTGGTTGCTGATGAGAAAAACGGTGATTTTTCCACCGATGACGTAAATGAGATCTTCCGTATCATGCATACGATCAAAGGCTCTTCTGCAATGATGGAATTTAATTCGATTTCCACGATCGCCCATCGTATTGAAGATGTATTTTTTTATATCCGTGATAAAGGGATCGAAACTCTGGATCCTGAGCATAAGAAAGAGCTTTTCAACCTGATGTTCCGTTCGGAAGATTACTTAAGGAGCGAGATTGAGAAAGTAGAACAGGGCGTACCTCTTTCTACTGATATAGATGCGTTCTCCAATGAGATCAATTCTTTTTTGAAGAAGATCAGTGGTGCTGCTCCTGCAGCACCGGAAGCTTCACAGGCTGCTCCTGCAGCTTCTGGTGCTGCTGCTCCTTCTTCTCTTCCTGATGATAAGGATGCAGCCTGCTTTTTCCATGTTTTTCTGGAAGAAGGCGTGGGAATGGAGAATCTGCGGGCTTATATGATCGTAAATGCAGTAAAGGAATGTGATGTAAACTTCCGTTTTTACCCCAGTGATATGGAAACAGATCAGGATACTTCCCAGACGATCGCAGAAAATGGCTTTTTCCTTGCTTTTGACTCCAGTGAAGACGCTTCTAAGGCTGAAGGGATTTTAAAAACCCAGAACCACATCCGATCTTATGAGCTTGTAAATGTCCCAAAAGCCGCTCCTCCTGCAAAAGCTGAGGGAAAAAAGGCATCTGTTTCCAAACCCACGGCACCAGCACCTGCATCCACAGATACAGCTGCCGGGAAAGCAGCTCCTATGCTTTCCCATGCCCCGGTCAAGCAGAATCTGATCAGCGTCAACCTGATGAAGCTGGACAGCCTGATGGATATCGTAGGTGAGATCGTGATCACAGAATCTATGGTCACATCTTCCCCTGAATTAAACCTGCTGCCAAGGGACAACCGGGATAATTTTATGAAATCAGCCCGTCAGCTGCGTAAACTTACTAATGATCTTCAGGATATTGCCATGTCTTTACGTATGGTCCCTATTTCCGGTGTATTCCAGAAAATGAACCGTATTGTACGCGATATGAAGCAAAGCCTAGGAAAAGACGTCCGTCTGACCATTGTGGGCGAAGATACTGAGGTAGATAAGACGATTGTAGATAACATTCAGGACCCGATCATGCATATTGTACGCAACAGCATGGATCATGGTATTGAAGAAACGGCCCAGGAACGTATTGATGCCGGTAAGGATCCCCAGGGCGAGATCGTTCTTTCCGCTTCCCATACCAGCAGTGAGGTTGTTATCTCCGTTAAAGATGACGGATATGGCATGGATCCCCAGAAGATTCTTGAAAAAGCCCGGTCAAAGAACATGCTGACCAAGCCTGATTCTGAATACAGCCAGAAGGAAATCCTTGGGCTGATCATGCTTCCCGGATTTTCCACCAATACAGCTGTAACTGAATATTCCGGTCGCGGCGTGGGAATGGATGTTGTAAAGAAAAATGTAGAATCCTTAGGCGGTATCGTTTCTGTATCCAGTACCTACGGTGAAGGAACTACCATTTCCATGAAGATCCCGCTGACTCTGGCTATTGTTGACGGCATGAAGGTAACAGTAGGTGATTCTATTTTTACTATACCTATCGCCAATATCCGTCAGTCCTTTAAAGTAAAAGCAGATCAGGTGATCAAAGATGAATATGGCAATGAAATGGTAGAACGTGTTGACCATTTTTATCCTATCGTCCGCCTCCATTCCTTCTATCACCTTCCAACTGAGGTTACCCAGATGGAAGACGGTATCCTTTTATGGGTGGAAGCAAACGACCGTTCTTACTGCCTGTTTGTAGATGATCTGATCGGTGAACAACAAGTTGTCGTAAAGCCTCTTCCTGCTTTTCTCAGTGAATTTAACCTGAAAGACCACGGCATCACCGGCTGTACCATTATGGGTGATGGCAATATCAGCATCATTCTGGATATCCTCAGCTTATATTCCATAGCTGTAGAGAATGCGTAAACAGGAGGTTTTAAAATGGCTGAAGTAACAGAAACAAATATCCAGACAGACGTACCGGCTGAAAACCAGTCCGTTGAACGCTGTCTTACCTTTGAGTCGGGAGACATGACTCTGTTTTTAAGTATCAATAACGTAACGGAGATCATCAATGACTGTGCGATCACTCATATTCCACTGGTACCTGATTATATTAAAGGAATCATCAATCTGCGTGGTCAGATCCTTCCGGTAGTAGATATACGGCTCTATATGGGCAAGCCTGCTTTGGAATATAACAGTAAGACCTGCTTTATCGTTTTAAATGTAGACGATCTTCCTGTATGTATTGTTGTAGATTCCGTACAGCAGGTGATCGACATTGACCTGCAGGATGTACGTCCAATCCCTATCAAACGCAGACAGAAGCTGTTAGATGGTATGATCACACTTGAAAATGGTACTGTGCTCATGTCTTTTGACTGCAAGTCCCTGGTCAGTCCTTAATGTTCTCCCACAATCTTTCTGTACCTGATTTTGTGATAAAATTTTTCGTCAACCACAAAAGCTGGTGCTGGAAAGACTTCTGGAGTAGATCCAATTCCTAAGGAGGTCATACAATGCTTACATTAAGTGACGGGGATTTTAACCGCCTTTATACCTATATCCAGCAGCGCTATGGTATCAACCTGAGCCACAAAAAACAGCTGATCACCAGCCGTCTTACTAATATGCTGCAGCAGAAAGGATTCCATAGTTTTACAGAATACGTAGATGAGATCATCTCCGGCAAAGATCCGGAGATGGTCTCTGTTATGTTGAACAAGCTGACTACCAATTATACCTACTTTATGCGGGAAAAGGAGCATTTTGATTTTCTCCAGAAGCATATTCTTCCCGAGCTTGCAAACAAGCATTCTATGGATCGTTCTATTGCTATCTGGAGTGCGGGCTGCTCCTCCGGTGAAGAACCTTATAACATTTCTATGTATCTGAAAGAATATTTTTCCGCTATTCCCGGAAGCTGGGATACCCGTATCCTTGCTACGGACATTTCCCAGCGTGTTCTGGATTCTGCCATGGAGCCCAGATATTCCCTTGAAAGCTTAAAAGAACTTCCGCCTTCCTGGCAGGAACGCTATTTTGTTCCCATAGGAGATAAAACCTATACTGTTTCAGATGCTTTAAGGAAAAATGTGATCTTTCGTTCCTTTAACCTGATGGATCCCATCCATTTCCGCAAAAAGTTTGACCTGATCTTCTGCAGAAACGTGATGATCTATTTTGATCGTCCTACGAAGGCGGCACTGGTAAGGCGCTTTTATGATGCTACCGCTCCGGGAGGCTACTTATTTATCGGACATTCTGAAAGCCTGGATAAGGAAAGCTGCCCGTTTTCCTATATTGAACCGGCTATTTACCGAAAGATCTGATCCCGTAGGTTATCTCATACGTTGTTACAGTTATCTTATTAAGGAGGCATTATGATCATGGATCATAAATTAAAATTAATGGTGGTGGATGATTCACCCTTGTTCCGCACCTGGCTGATCCGTTCTCTCTCTGAGGATGACCGCTTCCAGGTTGTAGGATATGCAGTAAATGCCCTTGACGCCCAGGAAAAGATCCCGCTGCTGCAGCCGGATATGCTTACCCTGGATATTGAAATGCCGGGAATGTCCGGCATTGATTTTTTAAAGCAGCTTCTTCCGGTCCACCCTATACCGGTAATCCTGGTATCTTCCCTGAACCTGAGGGTTTTTGATGCCCTGGAAGCCGGAGCTGTGGATTTTGTACGGAAACCGGATGAAGCCAATGGACTGTCTAAAGAGATCTTTCTTTCTATGCTCCGTTCCAAGCTTCTGGTGGCTGCTGCTTCCCATGTACATCTCCCATCCGTTCCTGCCAGTCCACAGGCAGCAAAAAAACGGATAGTCTCTCCTTTAACTGCGGCAGGTAATCCTTTTCTTAACAGACCAAAGACTTCTGCGGCAGCTTCCCAGGAAACCGTGATCGCCATCGGGGCATCTACCGGAGGTACAGAGGCCATTCTTGAAGTAGTAAAGAATTTTCCAGAAAACACCCCAGGTGTTGTGATCACCCAGCATATGCCTGCAGGTTTTACAGCTATGTATGCAGAGCGCTTAAACAGGATCTGCAAAATGGAAGTACGGGAGGCGAAAAATGGGGACCGGATCCGCAAAGGTCTTATGCTTTTAGCTCCCGGAGGTCTGCAGATGCGTGTGGTACCTCTTGGAAACTCCTATGCAGTCAGTGTACAGGAAGGAGAAAAAGTAAACGGACACAGACCTTCTGTGGATGTGCTTTTTGACTCAGTTGCATTACATGTGCGGGAACACGCCATCGGCGTTCTTCTCACAGGAATGGGAGCAGATGGAGCTGCCGGTCTTTTGCGTATGCGCAAAAACGGCGCCTATACCATCGGACAGGACAAGAACAGCTGTGTTGTCTACGGCATGCCTATGGAAGCATATAAGATTGGCGCTGTATGCCAGCAGTGTCCTTTAAATACAATTGGTCAGACTGTCCTGGCCCGTGTATCCCTTCGTTAACGGATAAGAAATGAATGGATAAAAAATGAAAGATAGAACTTTAAAGAATCAAAAAAAACATATAAATAAAACCTTGAAACAGTTCCAACTTGCGAAAACGATGATCCAACTTTCCATTACCGGTACAGTTTCGGTGATCACTGCCAGCCTGAGCTTTTATTTTTGCCCAGGCTTTTCTTCCCAGGTCGTAGATAAGGCCAGATCTGGCATTTACTTTGTACAGACTGCCAGCCACCGTAAATTTCAGGAGCTGGAAGACTTTCTTAAAAAGCAGACCCAGCCAAAACCAGAAATCCAGAAACAAACAGAGCTTTCAGAGGATACTTCCGGGACACAGGGGATCCCAGATACATCTTCTGTGACTGCAAATACATCTCCTGTGATCCTTGGAAAAGCAGAAAACCTGCATATGGAGGCTCAGACGGGATCAGATGGCAATTCTTATGATGCTGCCATCCTGGATACCAGTATGGGCCCGATGTACTACTATAATCAGGGAGATACCCGCTGGAGCAGTTATCTCTACGGCGGTTCAGATCCCATGCAGCAGTATGGATGTGGTCCTACTGCTGCAGCCATGCTCATCTCCAGCTTCACAAATGGCGGAGAAGCCATTACCCCGGTAACTATCGCAGACTGGTCTGCTGCCAATGGCTATTATGCCCCCCAGGGAGGTTCCTATCACAGCCTGATTCCTTCTGTCCTTGCAGCCTATGGCTTCCAGGTGGAATCTGTAACAGACCATTCTCCCCAGAATGCAGCTTCCCTTCTTTCTTCCGGTCATATCCTGGTCGCCCTTATGGGTAAGGGAAGCCTGACGCAAAACGGTCACTTTGTCCTGATCACAAAGCTCCTTCCTGACGGAAATGTTTCTATCGCAGATCCTAACAGCTTTGATAACAGCACCTGCGAATGGGAGCTTCCTCTTCTTATGGGAGAGTTGAAAAAAGTCTATGACAGCGGTGCCCCGCTCTGGGCCGTTTCCATGGCTGCATCAAACTCTTCCCTCTCCTGAGGAAGGAGGATTCCCCTGAACATCCGCTCCAGATCCTTTCTGCCCATTGCCATAGCCACCCGCAGAAGGATCACCTTGTCTTTTATATCAGAATAATCATAAATCTTCCCTAAAAACTGGACTACCTCTTCTGCGCTGACATTGCTCTCTGCAAAACAGTTGATCAGAGTCAGCAGCGCATTCATATCTTTGTGGTCAGTATTCAGTACGATCACACAATAGCGGACCGCTTTCTGGTAATCTCCCAGCCTTCTGCAGCCTTCTCCCAGACACTCATACATCTGGATCAGCATAGAGGTGGTAATGATCCCCCTGTTCACTGTTCCATAGGTTTCCAGCTTTGCTATAGCCAGTTCATACATCTGTACCGCTTTTTCATATTGCCCCTTTCTCCAGTACCAGTCCCCCATAACACAGTCAAAATCAGGCTCTTTCGGAAGCTTTTCCACTGCTTCTTTATAAATAGCTTCCACCTCAGCTTCCGGTGCGTTCAGGCACTGGGAGACCCTTAACAGGTTTGTATAGGTATAAGAACTTCGCTGATCATATACCTCCAGTTTTTCCGGCATGGCTGCCACCGCCTTTTTGTATGCATCTCTTGCTTCTTCATTTTTTCCATCTGAAGAATAGGTATCTCCCAGATATCCAAGATAATCACAATTTTCAGGATCCTGCTTCAGGATCTCCAGGATAATGTTCAGATTCCTTTCAAATTTGGACTTATCCTTCTTCTCCTGTTCCTGGTAACCGGTATGGAGGAAAGCCAGCTGCTTTGTAGCATCGGTCAGATGCAGTCCGGATCTTCCTTTTCTGACCAAGTGTTCATGTATTTTTCCTACATAGCGCAGGTCCGGCCGGTTTACAAAAAAGCGGATCATAGTACCGCCGCTTGTGATATTGTTATTTTCATCCAGATCTACGATCCCTGTAAGAAGACCATCTACATCTTCTCCAACATATTCCAATATCTCCGGTATCTTCTTTGTATCCTCCGGAGTAAAGCTTTCATCTGCATCAAGAAAGGCGATCCAGTCTCCTTTTGCCTGGTCAATGGCAAAATTTTTGGCAGCAGCAAAATCATTGATCCATGGAAAGAAAAATATCTTTGCCCCCATTTCCCTGGCAATCTCTACGGTACGATCACTGCTTCCTGTATCTACCACGATCTGTTCACACATGATATCCTTCCCCCAGGAAAGGGCACGGCGGATATTTTTT
>ERZ650918.2865-NODE-2865-length-11148-cov-4.418462_pt1 | contig 11148 bp, 8 predicted proteins | sample MGYA00514758_ERZ650918 | MGnify/ENA metagenome assembly ERZ650918 | reverse complement strand
GAATCTCAAGATCTGATACTCTGCCGATCCCTTCCGGCTCATCTTCTTCCCCGATATCACCTTCTGCCGTCACTTCCAGTATCTCAGCGTCTTTCATATTCATCTTGTCTCCGGAAAGTTCCGCCATTCCCAGTACATCATAATTCGTATGCATTGCATAATAAGAAATGTCGTTCTGAATCAGTTTAAGAATACGACCTCCTACAAAATCAAGATTATGAATTTTCTTGATCGGTGAAAAGATCATCGGATGATGTGTAATCAGCATATCTGCACCATTCTTAACCGCTTCATCTATTACTTCATCTGTTGCATCCAGTGCGATATATATTTTTTTCACTTCTTTATCGTCTCTCCCCACCAGAAGTCCGACATTATCCCATGAAAGTGCGTAATTCAGCGGATATTCTTTTTCAATTACATTCATTACATCTCTACACAACATCTTACATACTCCCTTTCTTCTACTCGTAATACTTCAATGCCTCTTGCGTCAGTATGATCTCCTTTTTCAGTTCTTCCATTCTTCTGGCAGCACTTTCACTGTTCTGATGTTTAAAAAGCTGCCCGAATACATGCTCCTTAATTGCCATCTCCCTGTCCAGATATTTCTTGAGTACCGGATGCCGCTGCTTCAGCAGACATTTTCCATATGTATATTCACATACAGTATACTCTTCTTTTTCTCCATGTATGACTTTCATCATCGGATAAAATTTCCCATCTTCTTCTACCATATTCTCCTCTATGATCTGAAGCCGATGTTCATTCAAAAATCGTCTGACTTTTCCAATCTCCGACTGTGGCTGCAGGATCAGCTCTGCAAATCCCTGTGCCTGTTCTCTTCCTTCGGTAAGAATCTTCTCCATGAGAGGTCCGCCCATGCCGGCACAGATCATCCCGTTCGCCTCTCCGGTCTTCAGGCCGTGCAGACCGTCGGAAAGTCTGGTCTCTATCCTGTCCTGCAGACCATATTCCCGGATATGCTCTCTGGCACGCTCCAGGGGCCCTGACCGCACATCCATGGCGATCACCCGTGGGGAGAGCCCCCTCTGCACGAGATAGACCGATACAAAACCATGGTCACACCCCACATCTGTTATCACAGTGCCGGGAGTGACCATGTCTGTTAATGCCTGCATTCGATTAGATAATATGATCTCCGCCATTAATCCAGATAATCCTTCAGCTTGCGGCTGCGGCTGGGATGACGCAGTTTGCGCAATGCCTTTGCTTCGATCTGACGGATACGTTCACGGGTAACGTTGAATTCCTTACCTACTTCCTCCAGAGTACGGGCCCGTCCGTCATCCAGACCGAAACGGAGTCTCAGTACTTTCTGTTCTCTCTCTGTCAGAGTACCCAGCACTTCCACCAGCTGTTCCTTCAGCAGGGTAAATGCTGCAGCATCGGAAGGAACCGGTACATTATCATCCTGAATAAAGTCGCCTAAATGGCTGTCTTCCTCTTCACCGATAGGAGTCTCCAGGGATACGGGCTCCTGGCTGATCTTTAAGATCTCACGCACTCTGTCTACCGGCATGTTCATCTCTTCCGCGATCTCTTCGGGGGTCGGTTCTCTTCCCAGCTCCTGCAGCAGCTGTCTGCTCACGCGGATCAGTTTGTTGATGGTCTCTACCATATGCACCGGGATACGGATGGTTCTCGCCTGATCGGCGATTGCTCTGGTGATGGCCTGACGGATCCACCAGGTCGCATAGGTGGAGAACTTATATCCTTTACGATAATCGAATTTCTCTACAGCTTTGATCAGACCCAGGTTACCTTCCTGGATCAGGTCTAAGAACAGCATTCCACGGCCTACATATCTCTTGGCAATGCTGACTACCAGACGTAAGTTGGCCTCTGCCAGACGCTTTTTCGCTTCCTGGTCGCCCTCTTCCATTCTCTGGGCCAGTTCGATCTCTTCCTCAGCACTTAGCAGGGGCACCTTGCCGATCTCCTTTAAGTACATACGGACAGGATCCTCAATGCTGACGCCTTCCGGTACGGACAGGTCGATGTTCTCCACATCCACTTCGTCCTCATCGGTCAGAATGATCTCTTCGTCATCCACATCATCGTCATCGGTAATACGCAGCACATCTACGTTGTTCTGGTCCAGATACTCCAGAACCTTCTCCATCTGTTCCTCTTCCAGAGGCATGTCCGCAAAGAAGTCACTGATTTCCTGATACTCCAGCACATTCTTTTTCTTTTTCGCCATATTCAGGAGTTCTTTTACCTTCTCCGCAAATTTTGCCTGTGTGTTTTCATCCATTTTCGTGGTTCCATCCTTTCATTGCCATTATTTATAGCCATATTTCGTATTTTTTATAACTGTCCCGAGCCGCAAACCCTATTATTCCAGAGAAATGCGGGCTCTTTGTAATTCTTCCAGTGCTTTTTTGCCTTCCACCGCTTTTTTGACCGCGTTGACATCTGTACCCAGCTGCGCCATATAGTACTGGTAGCTGTTGCGTTTGACTGACACCAGAATGTCATGGAAAGCTCTTTCTCTCTCCTGCTTCGTGGACAATTCGGGGAGCGTTGTATGGAACAGCTCCGCTGCCTGCCTCTGCTCCTCTTCATCCTCAAACATGCTGATGATCCCCGCCGGCTGAAACTGTCCGTTGTCCAGCTCTGCGAACATCTTCTCCGCCACCTTGCGATACAATTCCTCCGTGAAATCCTCCAGAGAAATGTACTTACGTACAATCGTATACAGAGAAGGATCATCTCCGATCCAGGTGATCAGCAGTCTCTGAGACTTCCGTCCGCTCTCCGAAGGATCGCTCTTGTTCTGCACTCCGCTGCGGGGACGGGGAATCGGTCTGGCGATTCCCATCTGGGAAGCATATCCTATGACCATTTTGCGCAGATCATCGGGACGGATCATATATTTTTCGGCAATGGCCTGCAAATAATTCTCCCGCTCCAGATCTTCCGAAAATTCGCACAATTTCTGTGCGATCTCCCGGTGGAACTTCGTCCGCTGTTCCGGATCACTCTGATCGTATTGTTCACTCAGGATACGGATCTCGAAGTAGAAACTGTTCTCCGCCTGATCGATTCTCTCCTGAAAAGCCTCTTTCCCCAGATTCTTGATAAATTCATCCGGGTCCTTATAAGGACGCATATTGATGACTTTACCGGTAAGCCCGGCCTCCCTGAGAATACCGATGCCCCGTAGTGCCGCCTTGGTTCCGGCACCGTCGCTGTCGTAGGCCAGCAGGATGTTTTCCGCATAACGGTGTAAAAGGTTAGCCTGTTCCACCGTAAATGCCGTTCCCAGGGATGCCACCGCCTGGGTAAATCCCGCCTGATGCATGGCTATGACATCCATGTAGCCCTCGCACAGGATAATATTGCCCGTCCGGGCAGTCCTTGCGAAATTCAGTCCATAAAGATTCCTTCTCTTATCGAAGATCATGGTCTCCGGTGAATTCAGGTATTTCGGTTCCCCGTCTCCCATGACTCTGCCGCCGAAGCCGATGACCCGGTGGTTGATATCCTGTATGGGGAACATGACACGATTCCAGAACTGGCTTCGCAGTCCCCGTTGTTCAGAAAACATTGCCAGTCCGGAGTCTTTGATCTCTTCGTCCGTAAAGCCCTTTTTCCGCAGGTACTGTACCACCTGCTCGCCGTTTTTCCCGGCATAACCCAGTCCGAAATGATGCATGGTCTCATCGGTCAGCTTCCGCCCCGTCAGATACCGCATTCCCACTTCGCCGCGGGGATCCCGCAGCATATAATAAAAATATTTTGCCGCTTCCTTATTGACTTCCAGCAGCCGCATACGTTTGCCGGCTTTTTTCTTCTGTTCCGGTGTCTCCTCCACTTCGGGAAGCTTTACCCCGGCGCGGTCCGCCAGGATCTTAATGGCCTCCGGGAAGGTATCGTTTTCATATTTCATAAGAAACGTATATACATTTCCGCTGGCATGGCATCCGAAGCAATAATACATCTGTTTGTTCGAAGACACCGAAAAGGAAGGTGTTTTTTCGTTATGAAAAGGACAGCAGCCCCAATAGTTGCTTCCCTTTTTTTTCAATGAGACATAGCCCGATATCACATCCACGATGTCATTTCTGGCTCTGACTTCTTCTACCAGTTCTTCGGGATAATACACGTTTTTTAACTCCTATTTTATCTTGTACCTATCTCTGCCAGGATTTCGGTATGTAAATATCCTCGTATACCGCTATGGCAAACCGATCCGTCATCGCTCCCACATAGTCGCAGACGACCTTCTCTCTCGGTTCTCCCACGGAAAGAAGATTGAGATATTCTTCCGGCAGATCATCCAGATGCTTCAGGAAATGCTGGTACAATGTCTCCATCAGCATCTCTGCTTTCCCCTCTTCGCTCTTCGCTACCGGGTTCTTGTAAACTCTCTCAAACATGAACTGTCGTATCTTCGCCATGGCTTCCGCCACCGGCTCCGACATCAGGATGTCTCCCTTGTCCATGCTGTTGGTCACGATGTCATGAATGAAATGATCCAGTCTCTCGGTGGGACTGCTGCCGATCACCTCACAGATGTCCTTCGGCACATCCGCTTCCGTGAGGATTCCTCCGCGGATGGCATCATCCATATCGTGATGAATATAGGCAATTTTATCGGAAAGTCTGACGATCTTGCCCTCCAGGGTGTGGGGCTTTCCAATGGTCTGGTGGTTTCTTATACCGTCTCGCACCTCGTAGGTCAGATTCAGCCCCTTGCCATCCTTCTCCAGAATGTCCACGGTGCGGACGCTCTGTTCGGCATGTTCGAAGCCAAAAGGGCATACTCTGTTCAGCGCACGCTCTCCGGCATGTCCGAAAGGTGTGTGTCCCAGATCGTGTCCCAGCGCAATGGCTTCCACCAGATCCTCGTTCAGCTTTAATGCCTTTGCTATGGTTCTGGCCGTCTGGGATACCTCCAGCGTATGTGTCAGTCTGGTACGGTAATGGTCACCCTCAGGTGTCAGAAATACCTGGGTCTTATCCTTTAGCCTTCGAAAGGCCTTGCAATGGATAATACGGTCTCTGTCTCTCTGGTATACGGGACGTATATCACAAGGTGCCTCCGGATAATCCCGTCCTTTGGAATTCTCGCTTAATGCTGCATAAGGGCTTAACATCTCATGCTCCATGCGCTCCATCCGTTCCCGAATTGTCATATCCTTATCTTCTCCCTTCCTGTCACATCACCATTTCATGATGTAAATGCACTGCCATCATCTTTACCATTATGAGGACGTCATTCGACCTCTGCTATTATAATTCTGTGTCCACCTTCAAATTTCCTTTATTTTTTACAAAATTTCATAATATTTTTTCTAATACTTTCCAATGCGCTTCGAAATCGCCCTTGCTACCTTATAAACCGGATTCTCCATCTTCTTTGCCACCTGTTTTAATTCCTGCCGGATGGCAATGGACTGCGGGCAGTGTTTCTCACATTTTCCGCACTGACGGCATTTTGAAGCATTGGTCGGATTTGTCTTTAAAGTGGTACACATAATATATGCCTTCATACCGGAATAAAAGCTGTCGGTATAGCGTGTATTATATGCTGCAAAACAGGTCGGAATATCTACTCCATGAGGGCATGGCATACAGTAGCCGCAGCCGGTACATGGCACTTTCATATGCTGATTAATTGACTTCTTCACTTTTTCAAAAATTTCCAGTTCTTCTTCTGTCAGTGCATTTGCTGTGGCATCTGATGCTATCCGCACATTTTCTTCTACCTGTGCAATATCATTCATTCCGGAAAGTACCACAGTTACTTCCGGATGATTCCATATCCAGCGGAGTCCCCATTCTGCCGGGGAACGATGTGGTTCTGCGGATGCAAATATACCTCTGGCATCCTTTGGCAGTGCGTTGACCAGTCTGCCTCCCCGCAGCGGTTCCATGATAATCACCGGAATTCCCTTTGCTGCTGCATATTTTAAGCCTTCTGTTCCTGCCTGGGTATGCTCATCCATATAGTTATACTGTATCTGGCAGAAATCCCAGTCATAAGCATCTATAATCTTCTTAAACTGATTTGCTCCTCCATGGAAAGAAAAACCGATATTTCCAATCTGTCCTGATTGTTTCTTCTCTGCAATCCAGTCCTGTATACCAAGTTCTGTAAGACGCTCCCATGCTGCAATATCATTCAGCATATGCATCAGATAATATTCCACATGATCCGTCTGAAGGCGTTCTAACTGCTCCTTAAAATACCGTTCCATATCCCCTTCTGCTTTTATGTAATAATGCGGCAGTTTGGTCGCAATCTTCACTTTATCCCGATAGCCTTTTGCCAAAAATTTTCCCAGACAGGCTTCACTTCCACCGTAAGTATATGCGGTATCAAAATAATTGACCCCGGCTTCCACTGCTGCTGCCATCTCCCGCTCTGCCTTTTCCTGGTCGATTGCGGTTCCCTTCTTTGAATAACGCAGGCAGCCGTAGCCTAAGATGGACAGCTGGTCTTTGTTTCCCGGATTTTCTCTATATTGCATGTTTATTCTCCCTTGCACTTGTTGTTATGGCTGCTGCGAAATGTTTAATGATAATAAGTCTGTCTTCACAATGTTTGACAAGATACTGCCTTCTGTTCGCCTGTAGGCGAATACATTTGTGCAGACTGTTAGGGGCTCTTAGAATTTTGGCAAAACCCGGCAACGCTGGTACAAGGATGTACCAGCGAGGTGCAGAGGAACATGGATGTGACTTTGCACCGTTTGCCATATATAAAATAGCTTTTTCAAAATTCTTAGAGCCCCTTGCAGCTGGAGCAGTATTCGCTACAGGCGTACAAAAGGCGTATCCAGTCAAAGCAGCGGTAAGACATCCTTATTATCATTTCTCCAGTTCGCAGTCACCGATTCTGCATAAGTTGCCGGGTGATGATATTTTCATACCACCACCCGGCACATATATTGTCATTATAAAGCTATCGGGAAAGTTTTGCAAGAATCACTCCCGCTCCTTTATCTTTTTAAATCCATCGGCCATGTCATAGGATGTAATGTTATCATTAATCCAGAGGTAAAATACATTGCCACTATACATTCCACGGACATTTTCGTAATTGACTCCGTTAATGCCCGGAATTTCTGCCTGTTTCTTAAAGATTCCATTTTCATAGGAATATATCTGATAGGTCTGTTTTATTCCGCTGCCGCTATAATCCTCACAAACCAGACCGATTAAATTCTTATCTTTTGAAATGATGACACTCTTATAATCATATAATGCTTCGCTATAATCTACATCCTTTAATACAAGCTTTGCCTCTTCGGTTACTTCTCCCGGATTTTCTATATTAAACATGGAAAGCTTAATGTTTTCTATATTTCCGGTCTTCTCATCAGATTCATAACCGATGCCCAGCAAATGTGTATCATCCCAGAAATGCAGATATTCGGAGAAGCCGGTCACCTTGAGTTCGCCGATAATTTCCGGTTTTGCCGGGTCTGATAAATCCACGGTAAACAGCGGGTCGGTATTCCGGTAGGTTACAAAATAACCAGTGTTTCCCATAAAACGGGCAGCATAGATTTCTTCTCCCGGTGCAATGCCCGTCAACTGTCCGGTTAATTTCAAGTTCTCATCCAGAATATAAAGTGCATTCACCTCATCCTCTGTACTATAATCGGTGGTCAATACCCTGAGATATCCATCACTGGCATTGATTGCAAAGGTATCTCTGACATAACCCCTTACTGCCGTTGCCGCCACACCACTGATTCTGCCCTCATCCAGTGCAAATTTTGCAATATTGGTAATCATTGCTCCATCATAATCTTCCTCATATAAATACAGGGCATCTTTGCTGATATAAGTCTGGGCATATCCAGAGATTACAAGCTTACTGTCCAGCACTTTATCCGGCTTATTTACATCCAGTGAAGAAACCAGTATACCACTTTCTCCTGATGACTCCGGCAGATAAATTTCACCGGCGGCAACCTTTTCTCCATTTACCTTCGGAATCACTGAGGTATATTCCTTTTCTACATATCCCACCACATCGGATGTCATATGATACTGTGTAAAAAGATAGACTACATCTCCGATTTTCCGGGAAGTATTATAATAACCATCCTGGATTAATCTTCCTTCAAATTCCGGATTCCTGCGGTCTACGATACTGTATACCTGAATCTGTGTGGTGCTTTTTCCATTCATTTTATAGCAGAATGCACTGTCTTCAGAAGCATCTGATACAGCAATTTCTTCATCTGAGCTTTCTTTATCTGAGTTTTCCTTATCAGAGCCAGCTTTGCTGCTTTCGCCCAAGGATGTCTCATAGCCCTGCACAACCAGAATCAGCTGGTCTCCATCCACATAAATTTCCATCACCCGGTCTGCTGCGCCACAGTCTTTCGGGAGAAATCGTGTTACTTCTTCTAATTTTCCATCCCGGATATCCGTTATAACAATGTATTTATCCTCTACCGTATAAATGTAACTGCCATCAATTTTAGCAATATCACTCTCGTCTACACCTTCCATCTGCAGATTTGTCGTAGAATAATCTTTTCCGCCTTCCTTGCTGCTCTCCAGCAAATCGGCATCGGCACTTCCGTACTTAGCTTCATCACTGTAGTAATATTCGTCACTGCCGGAATTCATTGCTCCCGATGCAGCTTCGCTTGTCTCCGCACTTGTTTCCAGATCTTCTATCCAATTCTGCTGATACCCCTTAAGAAGGGTCTGATATACCTCCTTATAATCCGATGCAGGATGATACATTGTTCCAAGAGCTGCCACATCCACATACCCTGTTTCATCTGCTTCTCCCACAGTCTGCTGCGTATCTGTCATTGCTACGGAATCCGTCTGCCCTGTACCGGAATTCTTATCGAAACGGGTCACTGTTATATAAATTCCGCTGCATACTACCAGTGCCAGCACTGCCACCATACTTCCAAGTCTGCGCCATGGAATTATTTTCTTCGATTTTTTCGGTTCCAAGTGCTGATTTTCCTGCTGCTGTTTTGCTTTCTGTTCCTGTAATTGTTTTTCTATCTGTTCCGGTTTCAGAGTCTCTGGTATCTCTATCTCTTCCGCCGCTTTTCTTAACTGGGTTAAAATCTCCTGTTCATTCATACCGGCACCTCCATCTCATCTGAATTTTCTGTTGTTTTTCAGACTTTTTGCATATCTTCCGTTTCTCACTTCCAATATTTCTCCACCATTTTCTTTATTCCCCGGCTCTCTTTTGAGCGGACGGTATTTTCGTTAAGGGCTAACAGTTTTCCGATTTCCTTGCTGCTATACCCACAGAATAAATGCATGGCGATAATCATTCGTTCCTCGGAAGGCAGCTCAAAGAACAGGCTCCGGACTGCTGCATGCTCATCCATTCCGGATTTTCCCAGATGCTCTAAAAGCTCCGGTGTCAGCTCTTCCGGACGGGTCGCATACTCTTTTAATTTACGTTTGCACTTATTACTTAAAATACGGAATATCCACGCCCGGAACGCTTCTGTCTTTCGAAGCTCCCCGATTTGTGCAAATGCATCTGTCACGGTATCGCTGACCACATCCTGTGCATCCTGCGGATGCTTCAGCACATATAACGCAAAGCGATACAAGTCCTGATAAACGCCTTCATATAATTGTGCAAATGCACCGGTATCCCCACTTTGTGCCCTGCGCACCAGCTGCAGTTCCTGCTCCATATGCTCACCCTATACCTTCCTATGTCCTTTCCTTTGACCGGTCTCATATATATAGTGTCGCTGAATTCCATTCTGTTGCATATATTTTTAAATTTTTAAAAATAGCAGTACTCTTCACCGAATACAGATGCTGTCTAAGTGCTGTAAAGGGCACTAAGAATTTCGAAAAATCATTTTTATATCCGGCAACCGGTGCAAAGTCACATCCATGTTCCTATGCACCTTGCCGGCACATCCTTGTGCCGGCATTGCCTAATATCTAACGAAATTCCAAGTGCCCTTAACAGCCCTTAAAATGCATCCGTACTTCGGCGAACCGGGCAGTTATCATGTCAAACATTGGAAAGACTGTTTTGATAACAGAAAGAAAAACATGTGCTTTAGAACTGCGGCATTTCATATCAAAAATAATCTTCCCTGCATACCCGGAACTATATTGGAAATCCTATATTTTTTACAATCCCCCCTACAAACCACATAAATTATATTTTCAAATGATTCCTACAAAACAAAAGAGGTATTTTATTATGACATTAGACTCCTACCGTAACTTTGTAACCATTGTAGATTGCGGCAGTATCGTAGCGGCTGCCAATAAGCTTCTGATTGCACAGCCTTCTTTGAGTAACCAGCTAAAAAATATTGAGAAAACCTATGGTGCGAAGCTTCTTCTCCGGGGAAACCGTTCTTTAGAGCTGACGGATGCAGGAAGAATCTTTTACAAACGTGCCAAAGAGATTTGCATGATGGAAGAGGGCTTACGAAATGAATTGCTGAATCAGAAAGCCGGCTTCTCTGAACTGTTGAAGATTTCGATTCCAGCCGGTAACTCTCCTTATTTTCTGCACAAATTTTTTGATGCCTTTATCGCAAAGCACCCGAAAGTAAATTATGACTTTTATGAGATTCCAAGCGAATTTGTTATTCCGAATGTCTTAAATGGAATTACAGAGATTGGGCTGATTCGCTCTGCCGCACCCGGACATGGTGCGCTTACACTTTATCCCTATGAAAGAGAGGATATTGTTGCACTGTTTCCAAAAGACCATCCCCTGGCTAAAATCAAAGGAAAGCTTTCTGTCCCGGACCTTGCCAACTACCCGCTGGCAATTCCTTTTGACTGTCTGGATATTGTTTATGCTTCTTTTGGACACTATCTTCTTTCGCCAAATGTTTCCATGATTACTTCTCCGAAAACCACTGCCATTGAATGGGCGCGTTCTTTTGGAAGTGTAGCCTTAGTCTCCCTGACGAAAGAGGACATACGTGAAATTAAGGATATGTGCATCAAATATATTTCCGATGAAAACCTCTATATTATGAGTGCTTTTATTATCAGCAAAGACCGGCACCTTTCGAAGATTGCGAAGGAATTTTTGCAGGTGCATGGTATTGAAGTTTCTTAAGGTGCTCGCCAACTACGAGAAACACGCTTTGCGAGTTTCTCGAGTTATCGCGGTGCTCGCCAAAT
>ERZ650918.2849-NODE-2849-length-11192-cov-7.849331_pt1 | contig 11192 bp, 9 predicted proteins | sample MGYA00514758_ERZ650918 | MGnify/ENA metagenome assembly ERZ650918 | reverse complement strand
TCCAAGGGGAAATCATTGGAGACGAAAACGCTACGGTACACACATTCGCTAAAATTGAAGAGGGAATGCCCGGAGCAATTTCTTTCCTGTCAAATCCCAAATATACACCTTACATCTACGAAACACAATCAAGCATTGTCTTGGTTAATAAGGACTTCACTCCCGAACACGAAATTAAAGCTACTCTTATCAAAGTAGACAATGCATACGAAAGTCTGGCTAAATTGCTCAATCTTTATGAGATGAGCAAGCCTAAGAAACAAGGGATAGATTCATTAGCTTTCGTTGCACCCAGCGCCAAAATTGGTGAGAATGTATACATCGGTGCTTTTGCCTATATCGGTGAAAATACCGTGATTGGAGATAATACTCAAATTTACCCCCACACTTTCGTTGGAGACGGCGTGAAGATAGGCAACAGTTGCCTGCTTTACTCCAATGTAAATGTTTATCATGATTGCCGCATAGGTAACGAATGTATCCTGCACTCGGGTGCAGTGATTGGAGCTGACGGATTTGGTTTTGCTCCCACTCCGAATGGATACGATAAGATTCCGCAAATCGGAATTGTTATTCTGGAAGATAAAGTAGATATAGGTGCTAATACTTGTGTAGACCGTGCTACAATGGGAGCTACGGTAGTGCATAGTGGTGTCAAATTAGACAATCTGATACAAATAGCACATAATGATGAAATAGGTTCACATACCGTAATGGCTGCACAAGCCGGAATTGCCGGTTCTACCAAAATTGGTGAATGGTGTATGATCGGAGGTCAGGTAGGTATTGCAGGACATTCCAAAATAGGAGACAAAGTTGGTTTAGGTGCACAGTCAGGTGTACCCGGAGACATTAAATCCGGTAGCCAGCTTATCGGAACTCCTCCTATGGAACTGAAGCAATACTTCAAAGCATCCGTCGCACAAAGAAGCTTACCGGATATGCAGAAAGAATTGCGTAATTTGCGCAAAGAAATAGAAGAATTAAAACAACTATTAAATAAGTAAATAAGTAACCAATGCTGAAACAAAAAACGCTGAAAGATAGCTTTTCACTGAGCGGGAAAGGTCTTCACACTGGACTTGATCTCACTGTAACATTTAATCCTGCTCCGGACAATCACGGATATAAAATCCAACGCATTGACGTAGAAGGACAACCAACTATCGACGCAGTAGCCGACAATGTAACAGAAACCACCCGTGGTACTGTATTGTCGAAAAATGGAGTCAAAGTAAGCACCATTGAACATGGTATGGCAGCCCTTTACGCATTGGGCATTGATAACTGCCTGATCCAAGTTAATGGACCGGAATTTCCTATTTTAGATGGTAGTGCACAATATTACGTACAAGAAATAGAACGTGTAGGAACAGTAGAACAAAATGCCGTCAAAGACTTTTATATTATCAAGTCTAAAATTGAGTTCCGGGATGAAACGACTGGTTCTTCTATCATTGTACTACCTGACGAGAATTTCAGTCTGAATGTACTGGTTTCTTACGATTCGACTATTATCCCGAATCAGTTTGCTACCCTTGAAGATATGCATAATTTCAAAGACGAAGTGGCTGCCAGCCGTACTTTCGTCTTTGTTCGCGAAATAGAACCGCTGCTCTCCGCTGGATTGATTAAAGGGGGTGACCTGGACAATGCAATCGTAATCTACGAGCGTAAGATGTCACAGGAAAGTTTCGACAAGTTGGCAGATGTGATGAGAGTACCTCACATGGACGCTGAACAATTAGGCTATATCAATCACAAACCGTTGGTTTGGGCAAACGAATGTGCCCGCCACAAATTGTTGGATGTGATCGGTGACCTTGCTTTAATCGGTAAACCGATAAAAGGCCGGATCATTGCTACCCGTCCCGGACATACTATCAATAATAAGTTTGCACGCCAAATGCGGAAAGAAATCCGTTTGCACGAAATACAGGCGCCAAGTTACGACTGTAACCGTGAGCCGGTAATGGATGTAAACCGTATCCGCGAATTATTGCCACACCGCTATCCTTTCCAACTGGTTGACAAAGTGATTGAGATTGGTGCTAATTACATTGTAGGTATCAAAAATATCACAGCTAACGAACCTTTCTTTCAGGGACATTTCCCACAAGAACCCGTTATGCCGGGAGTACTTCAAGTGGAAGCAATGGCACAAGTCGGTGGTTTACTCGTTTTGAATTCAGTAGACGAACCTGAACGTTATTCTACCTATTTCATGAAAATAGATGGAGTAAAATTTCGCCAGAAAGTAGTGCCGGGAGATACTATTATCTTCCGTGTAGAAATGCTGGCACCTATCCGCCGTGGCATCTCTACTATGAAAGGATATGCATTTGTTGGCGAGAAAGTTGTTTGCGAAGCAGAGTTCATGGCACAAATAGTGAAAAATAAGTAATAATTGATATATTAAAAGCATGATAAGTCCTTTAGCGTATATTCATCCCGAAGCTAAAATTGGGGAAAATGTAGAAATTGCGCCTTTTGTATTTATAGATAAAAACGTGGTTATCGGCGACAACAATAAAATTATGGCTAATGCCAACATTTTATATGGTTCACGTATTGGTAACGGAAATACTATTTTTCCGGGTGCCGTTATCGGGGCTATTCCGCAGGACCTTAAATTTCAAGGGGAAGAATCAACAGCCGAAATCGGAGACAATAACCTGATTCGCGAGAACGTGACAATCAACCGTGGTACGGCAGCTAAAGGGCGCACGATTGTGGGAAATAACAACTTACTGATGGAAAGCGTGCACGTGGCACATGATGCTTTGGTCGGTAACGGATGCATCATTGGTAACTCTACCAAGATGGCAGGTGAAATCGTAATTGATGATAACGCTATTATCAGTGGCGGCGTACTAATGCATCAATTCTGTCATGTAGGCAGCTATGTAATGATTCAAGGTGGTTCCCGTTTCAGTAAGGACATTCCTCCCTACATCATTGCAGGACGCGAACCAATCGCTTTCAGCGGAATCAACATTATCGGCTTGCGCCGTCGTGGTTTTACCAATGAAGTGATTGAAAACATTCACAATGCCTATCGTATCATCTACCAAAGTGGATTGAACACGACAGAAGCATTAAAGAAAATTGAAGATGAATTCGAGAAGAGTCCTGAAATCGACTACATCATCGACTTCATCCGTAATTCAGAACGTGGTATAATTAAATAAACAGTTCAAAATAGTCATATTATGATATACAGATTTACTATCATATCTGATGAAGTTGACGATTTTGTCAGAGAAATACAAATTGATCCGGAAGCTACTTTTTTAGACTTCCATGAGGCAATCGTAAAATCAGTTGGGTACGCAAACGACCAGATGACTTCTTTCTTTATCTGCGACGACGATTGGGAAAAAGAAAAGGAAGTGACTTTGGAAGAAATGGACGACAACCCTGAAATGGACAGTTGGGTGATGAAAGAAACTACTATCAGTGAACTGGTAGAAGATGAAAAACAAAAGTTGCTGTATGTATTCGATTACATGACGGAACGTTGTTTCTTCATTGAGTTATCTGAAATCATTACCGGAAAGGAAATGAAGGGTGCCAAATGCACCAAGAAATCAGGGGATGCCCCGAAACAGACAGTCGATTTTGAAGAAATGGCTGTTGCCGGTGGTTCTCTCGATTTGGATGAAAACTTCTATGGCGATCAGGATTTCGATATGGAAGACTTTGATCAGGAAGGATTCGATATTGGTGGTGACGCAGGCGGTTCATTCGAAGAAGAGAAATTCTAATTTAACGATTAGTGGTTAGTGATTAACACTATGCAGTATATTGTGCAATTGTTAATCACTAACCACTAATCATTAATCACTAATCACTTAAGTCCATTGCCTACTCTCATTGTTCTTATAGGGCCTACCGGCGTAGGGAAAACCGAATTGAGTCTACGGATAGCAGAGAATTTCCGGACAAGCATTGTATCTGCTGATTCGAGACAACTTTATGCTGAATTAAAAATAGGCACGGCAGCGCCTACTCCCGAACAATTGGCACGTGTACCCCATCACCTGGTCGGTACGCTTCATCTTACAGACTATTACAGTGCCGCCCAATACGAAGCGGAAGCACTGGAAATCCTTGAAAAGTTATTTACCCAACATGAAGTCGTGGTTCTTACCGGCGGCTCGATGATGTATGTGGACGCTATCTGCAAAGGTATTGATGACATTCCTACCGTTGATGCGGAAACCCGTCAACTCATGTTGCAGAAATATGAGGAAGAAGGACTTGAACAACTCTGCGCGGAACTCCGCTTATTAGACCCGGAATATTATCGTATTGTAGACTTGAAGAATCCCAAACGAGTGATTCACGCACTGGAAATCTGCTATATGACGGGACGCACATACACTTCTTTCCGTACGCAACAAAAGAAAGAACGCCCTTTCCGTATTATCAAAATAGGATTAACCCGTGAACGGGAAGAACTTTATGACCGTATCAACCGCCGTGTGGATATGATGATGGAAGAGGGTTTATTGGAAGAAGTACGTTCCGTACTTCGCTATCGCCATCTTAACTCTCTCAATACGGTAGGATACAAAGAACTGTTCAAGTACTTGGACGGAGAATGGGAACTCCCTTTTGCCATAGAAAAAATCAAGCAGAACTCCCGTATTTATTCACGCAAACAAATGACTTGGTTTAAGCGGGATGAAGAAATACGCTGGTTTCATCCGGAACAAGAAACGGAGATACTTGCGTACCTCCGTCAGTCTTTATCCTAAGCATTCCGGAATATTACTTTTCACTCACCAAACGAATAACAATTCTACCATCAACACGGTCTGCTGAAGCCGATTTAATAGCCTTCGCCGACATTTGCTGTAACTTACCGGCATTTACCTCTTTTCCATCCAAAAGGTAAATAACCTCCCCTTCCATATCTTTCGCAGCACTTTCAGCTAGTTGCCATGCGTCAGTATAAGCAGGTTGGGGATTATTCTTTTTAGCCTGAAATTCTTCATCAGTCAGCATTTCTATTACAATCACCCCATTCTTTGCCTTATCCCCATAAACAACTGCTGCCGATTTATCTTTCAGTATAGTAATACTTTTAATACGGTCAGGAGCAATCTTGGATAAAGCATCTTTTTCCAAAGCTTCCTTACCATCAACAATAACCAATGGTTGTTCACCCTCTTTCACTCCATGAACATTAATGCCATTAATAAGGCCGACAGGTTTTGTTTCCCGAACCCTCACAAACCTTTTGGTAGTTTCCGGCAATAAATTAACCACTTCCTGTTCCATCCGTACTGACATCGTAGCATTTACAGGAACTTTCATGGATTTGTATCCGATAAACGAAAATAGCAGATTACCACCCTTTACAGCTTTCAGGCTGAAACGGCCGTCTATATCCGTGATTGCACCATAAGTCGTATTAGGCACAAGTATGCTTACACCAGCTTTCGGACGCCCCTGTTCGTCAACGACAGTCCCACTAACTTGGAAATCGGGTACTACGTTTTCCTGATTATCCACTTTAGAAAAATTAAACTGTGTTGTCGTACCCGGCTTTTTCGTGGTTATAAGAATCACTCCATTTTCGCCACGTTTACCATATATTTTTATAGAAGCACTATCTTTCAGGACAGACACGCTCTCTATATCCGACGGATTCATCCTTTCCATAGCATTCATGCTGATTTCCTTACCATCAGCAAGAATCAACGGCTGCTTATCCAATCCAAATCTGATATTACCGAATCTTACAGGAACAGAATACTTCACAGGAACAGGCTTACCACGTTGCTTTCCCGGAATCCAGTCCGGCATTTCACTAACGATCCTTTCGGCTTCCTTGTTCAACGAAGGTTGGTCAGACTCAAGTACTTGCACATTTGTAACTTTTCCGCTTCCAGTGACTGTAAAGCCAATCGTTACCAGTCCACCTGCCTTACCTTTCATAGGGGAGTCGGCCACTTTACTTTCCAAGTACTTGCTCAATGCATCCATACCGCCAGGGTATTCCGGCATCTGCTCCACCACCTCAAAGATAACAATTTCTTCTTCCTCTTTCTTTTCCGTCGCAGCCACCTTCGAATCAACCTTCTTCACGGCTTTCGATACTTTCACTGTATCTTGCAGCACCTTTTCTTGCACAATTTCCGCCAAATCATTAACTTTGACAGCAGAAATCTCTTCCATTTTTTCAGAGATTTCAGGACGGGCAAAAGCAGTTACTGCAATAGCTGCCAACGGAAGTACATACAAGTACTTCAACCGTGCCCACGGATTCGATTTTTCTTTTAACATCATAGTGATACGTTTTTTAAGTTTACTGTGATTAAAGCTGTTGGCCATAGAGTAGAGCCTTGTGCCAACGGCTTTTTTTATTAATAATAGTTGATATTCCTTCGCGTTTACTCCTTCATTGATAACCGTCTCGTCCGCTTCGTACTCATGGATATTCTGCAACTCCTGTTTCAGCAACCATGCGCCCGGATTGAACCATTGGAAGAAAATACAAATATCCGCCAATAATAAATCTATGGAATGACGGTGACGGATATGCGCCGTTTCGTGAATCAGAATCTCCCGTCCATTCTCTTCCATATCTTTCTGACTGATAACGATATACTTCATCCAACTAAACGGAGCGATTGTCCGATTATGCACCACAAGAATAATACCCTTCTCCAACTTCTCATGTCTGCCCGAATATATCAGCCTGAAAAGACAAATCAAAGAACAGATATTGCGACAAGCAAAAAAGACTATGCCTGCCAGATAAACCAATAAAACGATTTGTATCCAGGAAACAGAAGGCGCTTCCTGTACCATTGCCCCCACTTCCGGAGCCGTCGCGTTCAGTTCCGCCATCATCAACAACTGCTCGATAGAAAGTACAGCCTGCTGCACTTCAACCTGATGACGGGTAGTCATCTCAATGCAAGGGATGAGCAACGAGAAGAACAGCACTCCCAATAAAGCAGCACGGTTGAAACGGTGAAACGTCTCCTTGCTCAATAATAACCGGAAAAACAGGTAAAACAAGACAAGGCAGACAGATGATTTTAATATATAAATAAAGAATGCTCCCATAGTGTAGATTGTCGTTTTATTAATTAGTCTTTCTTGTCTGTCTTCTCTACTTCCTGAATCAGTTGTTTCAGCTCATCCAAAGAAATATCTTCCTCTTTGACCAAAGAAGAAACAGCACTCAAATAAGAATTATTAAAATACTTGCTAATCACATTCCGAAGCGTCCCTTTACGAAAATCTTCTTCACTGACCACAGGATAATATTGATAGGTATTACCAAACGTATTGTGAGCCAGAAAACCCTTGTCTTCCAACCCGCGCACGATAGTAGATAATGTATTGAAATGTGGTTTCGGCTCTTCATAGAAAGCCAACATTTCTTTCACGAACAAGGGGCCTTTTTCCCAAAAAAAGCCCATGATTTCTTCCTCTTTTGCTGTTAATCCTTTCATACTTGCAACATTGTTTGCTGCAAATAACGAAAAGTTTTAGTTCATAAACTAATTTTTCTAGTTAAAGTAAACTAAAGCATCTAGTTTATCCCCACAGCTTATCTACAATAAAGTTGCCGATAAAGAATAAATCACCCATAAAAACAATGCTGAACACTAAAAAAGTGAAGCAGGTACTCCAGCGTGCGCCACCTTCTTCTTCGCCGCGCTTGATACGCAACAGGGAACTATACAGGCAATCGCCCGCAATGAACAGTACAAACAAACCTGGTATCAGGTCGCCCCATGACACCAACCAAAAATTATCCCCCTTCCCCAACAGGAAGGTCAATGCCACCGCCAACAAGAAGACAGAAGCATACTGCAAGTCTTTCCTTTTTGAATTCATAGTGGTAATATTTAAAGTCCTTTTCACAAAGATATTGAATCTCACCCAATAATCCTTATCAAAACCGCATAAAAATCCATCATGTTTTGTCGAATCTAAGTTTATTGTTACTTTTGCAAGTACGAATAAAAACCAAAACTGAATTATAAAAGCAATAATAAAAGCAGATGAAAAAAATCAGCATCACATTATTACTCTGCCTTATCTGCCTGACCGGAATGGCACAGGGTCAAAAGGCTCTTGATTTAAAAGACATCACATCCGGACGCTTCCGGCCGGAAAACATCCAGGGGGTCATCCCTACGCCTGACGGTGAACACTACACGCAGATGAACGCCGAAGGCACGCAAATCATCAAATATTCTTTCAAGACAGGCGAAAAGGTAGAAGTTATTTTCGATGTAAACACTGCACGAGAATGTAACTTCAAGAACTTCGACAGTTACCAGTTCTCACCCGACGGACAAAAATTGCTGATCGCTACCAAGACAAATCCGATTTACCGGCATTCATATACAGCTGTACATTATATCTACCCTTTGAAACGAAATGATAAGGGCGTTACGACAAACAACATTATTGAACGGCTGTCTGACGGCGGACCTCAACAGGTCCCCGTCTTTTCACCGGACGGCACGATGATTGCTTTTGTCCGTGACAATAACATCTTCCTTGTCAAGCTGCTCTATGGCAACAGTGAAAGCCAGGTGACCGAAGACGGCAAACAGAACTCTATCATCAACGGTATCCCCGACTGGGTGTACGAAGAAGAATTCAGCTTCAACCGTGCTTTGGAGTTCAGCGCTGACAATACACAGATTGCCTTTATCCGTTTCGATGAATCGGCAGTCCCCTCCTACTCTTTCCCGATATTTGCCGGAGAGGCTCCCCGCATAGATGCTCTCAAGGATTATCCGGGAGAATATACGTATAAGTATCCGAAGGCCGGCTACCCGAACTCAAAAGTAGAAGTACGCACGTATGATATTAAATCGCGCGTCACCCGCACCATGAAACTTCCGTTGGATGCAGACGGATATATCCCCCGCATCCGCTTTACCAAAGATGCCAACAAACTGGCAATCATGACGTTGAACCGTCATCAGGATCGTTTCGACCTTTACTTTGCCGACCCGCGTTCCACGCTTTGCAAACTGGTATTGCGTGACGAATCTCCTTACTATATTAAAGAGAACACCTTCGATAATATCGAATTCTACCCCGAATACTTCAGCCTGCTCAGTGAACGCGACGGTTACAGCCACCTTTACTGGTATAGCATGGGGGGTAACCTTATAAAAAAGGTGACGAACGGAAAGTTCGAAGTAAAAGACTTCCTGGGATATGACGAGGAAGACGGTTCTTTCTACTACACCAGTAATGAAGAAAGCCCGCTTCGCAAAGCTGTCTACAAGACAGACAAGAAAGGCAAAAAGACGAAACTGTCCCAACAGGCAGGAACGAACACGCCGCTTTTCAGCAAATCAATGAAGTATTATATGAACAAGTTCACCAACCTGAATAATCCGATGGTGGTGACATTGAACGACAATTCGGGCAAAACGCTCAAGACATTGATTACAAATGACAAGCTGAAAGAGACTTTATCAGGATACGCAGTACCGCAGAAAGAGTTCTTCACCTTCCAGACTACGGACGGTGTAACCTTGAACGGATGGATGATGAAACCCGTAGATTTCTCCGCATCGAAGAAATACCCGGTGCTGATGTATCAATACAGCGGCCCGGGCTCCCAACAAGTATTGGACAACTGGGGCATTAGCTGGGAAACCTATATGGCAAGCCGCGGATTCATCGTTGTATGCGTGGATGGTCGCGGAACAGGCGGCCGTGGAGAAGCCTTTGAAAAATGCACGTATCTGAAAATCGGCGTAAAAGAAGCCAAAGATCAGGTAGAAACCGCTCTTTACCTCGGCAAGCAACCTTATGTAGACAAAGACCGCATCGGTATTTGGGGATGGAGCTACGGCGGATACATGACCCTGATGAGTATGAGTGAAGGAACTCCCGTATTCAAAGCAGGAGTAGCCGTTGCCGCACCGACCGACTGGCGTTTCTATGACACGGTCTACACCGAACGCTTCATGCGTACTCCGAAAGAAAACGCGGAAGGCTACAAGGCATCATCCGCTTTCACCCGTGCCGACAAGCTTCATGGTAACTTATTGCTCGTACACGGTATGGCAGATGACAATGTACACTTCCAGAACTGTACCGAGTATGCCGAGCACCTGGTTCAACTCGGAAAACAGTTCGATATGCAAGTATATACCAACCGCAATCATGGCATATACGGCGGTAACACCCGCCAACACCTGTACACACGCTTGACTAACTTCTTCCTGAACAACTTATAATGGCGGACAGAGTACGTAAGCCTGAATGGCTGAAAATAAATATCGGTGCCAACGAGCGATACACCGAAACCAAACGGATTGTCGACTCCCATTGCCTGCATACCATATGCAGCAGTGGGCGTTGCCCTAATATGGGGGAATGTTGGGGAAAAGGCACTGCCACCTTTATGATTGGCGGTGACATCTGTACCCGCAGTTGCAAATTCTGCAACACGCAGACCGGACGCCCGCACCCACTGGATATCAATGAACCTGCCCATGTAGCGGAATCCATTGCATTGATGAAGCTGGACCATGCTGTTATCACTTCCGTAGACCGGGACGACCTTCCCGATTTGGGAGCGGAACATTGGGCACGTACCATCCGTGAAATCAAACGGCTGAATCCCAAAACTACCATCGAAGTACTGATACCCGATTTTCAGGGCAGGATGGAATTGGTAGACCTCGTGATAGAAGCCTGCCCCGACATCATCTCGCATAATATGGAAACCGTCCACCGCATCAGTCCGCTGGTACGCAGCGCGGCCAACTATGATACGAGCCTGCAAGTGATCGGACGTATCTCCGCCAAAGGTGTCAAATCCAAAAGCGGTATCATGGTCGGACTGGGAGAAACTCCCGAAGAAGTAGAAATGTTGATGGACGATTTATTAGCAGCCGGCTGCCAGATTCTTACTATAGGACAATACCTGCAACCCAGTCACCGTCATTATCCCGTAGCGGAATACGTGACTCCACTACAATTCGCAAAATACAAGACCATCGGTTTAGAAAAAGGATTTAACATCGTAGAGAGTGCCCCCCTTGTCCGCTCATCCTACCATGCAGAGAAACATATTCGTTAGCAAACAAAACACAGACCCTATTTGTTTTATTAAGTAGAACCGACAAATAAACATAAAGTAGAGATGAACCATAAAGGAACACTTTCTTCCGCATTCAACA
>ERZ650918.2848-NODE-2848-length-11194-cov-2.774396_pt1 | contig 11194 bp, 19 predicted proteins | sample MGYA00514758_ERZ650918 | MGnify/ENA metagenome assembly ERZ650918 | reverse complement strand
AGCCGGAGCCTGCCGTAAAACCCGTCGGAATGCCCGGACCGGACGAGAAAGCGGTATTCGCGAGGATCCAGAAGTACGCAGCGGAGAACATGCCGGACGGCGGAAACCTGGGTCAGCTCAACAACGAGCTTATGGCGGCGTACGGAAAGAGCTACATTGACGATATGGGCTATGGGGATTTCAGGGCGCTGTTATCTTCCGTTCCGGATATAAAGATCAGCAAGAATCGCGCGTTTTCTCTGGTTCAGCCGGTGATAAACGCGGTTGCCCCCGCTGAATCGGCGAAGTCCGCAAAGCCTGAAAAGCCCGAGAAATCGGAAACTCTGCCCCGGGATACTAAGTCCACAGCGGAAAAGGTGGCTGAGGTCATCGCGGAGGTCAATGCACCGTCAGCAGCCGAAGGCTCCGAAAACTCAGTGATGGTTGAGGACGCAGAGAAAGCGGAGAGCGCAGAAAATGCAGCTGCTGCGGAGGATTCCGGAAACATTTCAAACAACGACAACCCTGGGCGTTCTAAGAAGGACAAGACGGCAAAGTCCGCTAAGTCTGACGATGAGGAAAGCGCTGAAGATTCCGCAAACGCCGATAACGCTTCCGAATCCGCAGAGCCTGCCGGAACTGAGGATCAGACGGAAAAGCCCGAGATAAACGCAGTCAAGCGCGAGGTGCTTCAGTTCGTTGCGGGTTCGGAAAAGGGCGGTTCGCTCTCCGGGCTTGGAAGAGACCTTTCCGGCAAATACGGCAAGGATTTCCTCAAGGAGCTTGGCTTCACCTCAATGAGAAAGCTTGCGGCTGAGATAAGCGGAATAGTAATCAGAAACAACAAGCTGTATATCAGCGATGAATTCGCGAAGCAGACCGAGGAGATCGAGCAGTTCGTCAACGAGTTCGCACGCGCCGAGGGAAGCCACAGCATAAGAGCGCTGGGCATACAGCTCAAGGAGAGATTCGAGGGCTTCGATTTCAGAAATTACGGTTTCGCGAGGTTCACGGATTTCATCAATGCGATAGACGGCGTGAAAGCAGACAGATATCACGTCCGCGCGGTGGAGCAGGGATAAATAAATTACCGTGAGGTTTTTGGAATGAAAAAGGACATCATTTTCAGTCTGTCGTCGCCGTACCGCGATGATTTCAGAGTGACGGGCTACCGCTTCGGCAAGGGCGAAAAGTCCTGCTGTATTATAGGTTCTCTTCGCGGAAACGAGATACAGCAGCTCTATATGTGCAGTCAGCTTGTCAAAACGCTGGAGGCTCTTGAGCGTAAGGGGGATATCGCCTACGACCGGGAGATACTGATAATACCGTCGATAAACAGTTACGGAACGAATATCGGAAAGCGGTTCTGGTGCCTCGACAACACGGATATCAACAGAATGTTCCCCGGCGACCCTGACGGAGAGACCACGGAACGCATCGCGGCAGGTATCTTTAAGGAGATATGCAAGTATCAGTACGGCGTGCAGTTTGCGAGCTTCTATATTTCGGGAATGTTCATTCCGCACGTCCGCATGATGAAAACCTGCAAGGAAAACACCAGCCTTGCAAATCTGTTCGGACTTCCTTACGTGGTGCTCAGGACCCCGATAGCGATGGATCAGTCCACGCTGAATTTCAACTGGCAGGTCGGCGGGACGGCGGCGTTTTCGGTCTACACCAACGCCACCGAGAGTATAGACGAGGCTTCCGCTGAACTGGGAGTTTCCGCGGTGCTGAGATTCCTGTCCAGAATGGGAATAATCAAGTACAAGTGCCACGGCGGCTACATGGGAACCATCATCGACGAGGACGACATGATGAACGTCACCTGCGGAGCGGCGGGAATTTACCGCAGTCTCCACAAAAGCGGCGACGAGGTGGAGAAGGGCGATATCCTTGCCCAGATAATTCATCCGTACGAGGGAAATGTAATCAGCGAGGTGAAAGCTCCCGCCGATGGCATACTGTTCTTTGCGCATGAAAGCCCTCTGGTAATGGAGAATACCATTGTATTCAAGATGATAAAGCGGCTTCACAAATAATGTTTAAAGGACTGCGTTCGCAGTCCTTTTTGTTTCGGGTCAAGAATCCTTAGCGCGAAAGAGTATAATTATATTATATAGTATAAAATCGGGTTTGGTTTGTATACTAAAAGTTGATTGCACCGCCATTTATGCGCTGAGTTCAACAATTGAATATGCTTTTGTGCAAAATATATAACAAATAGCTGCAAAAGGCTGCAAAAATTCTACACTGAATTTTTCTCAAAATCCTTGCAATTGGCGTTGTTATGTGGTAAAATAACTGTTGGCGGCTGTACTGATGATGTAATTCGATCGGTAACAGCCTATTACAAGAAGGCATAGCGATGATGCCGGAGGTTGCGCGGCTCTGACCGCGGTAATTTCGGCGGAGTATGTCGGACATGCTAGTCCGGCGGAAGAAGATTTACAGAAAACGTGAGTTTCTTCCCGGTGTCGCTGTTAAAGTGTCCGGGATATCCTGGATAACTAACAAGCGGGTGTCGGTCAAAAGAAACACACGGCACAGTGGATTTTTCAAAACAGCTTTTGCCAGCACACTACTAACAGAAGGGGTTGAAAAATCATGGCAGCAAATGAGAAGGTAAGGATCAAGATCAAGGGCTACGAGCACAGCGTAGTTGACGCAGCAGCCAAGAAGATCGTAGAGGCAGCTACACACAACGGCGCGAGAGTTGCAGGTCCGATCCCGCTTCCTACAAGCAAGGAAGTAGTTACTATCCTGAGAGCGGTTCACAAGTACAAGGATTCTCGTGAGCAGTTCGAGCTGAGAACTCATAAGCGTCTTATCGACGTTATCCGTCCCTCAGCAAAGGCGATCGAAGCTCTCCAGACACTGGAGCTTCCCGCAGGCGTAGAGATTTCAATGGATATCTGATCATAGAGAGCATTGGAGTTATGTTGGGCAGTAAAACGCTCAACCACTAACCACGCACCATTCCGGTGCATGGTCATGTCGGGAGTTATCCCGACCAATAACCAAAGGAGGATTAGCCGCAATGACAAAGGCAATCATCGGCAAGAAGATCGGCATGACACAGATCTTCGACGAGGCAGGCAAGGTCGTTCCCGTAACAGTTATCGAAGCGGGTCCCTGCGTAGTAGTTCAGAAGAAAACTACTGAGAACGACGGCTACGAGGCAGTTCAGCTCGGCTTCGGAGATGTTACTCCCAAGCACCTCAACAAGCCTGAACAGGGCCACTTCAAGAAGAACGACGTAGCGTTCAAGAAGACACTTAAGGAGTTCCGTCTGGACGACATCAGCGCGGTAAACGTTGGCGATGTTCTGAAGGCTGACGTTTTCGCTGAGGGCGACGTTATCGACGTTGCAGGCGTAAGCAAGGGCAAGGGCTTCACAGGTGCCATCAAGCGTCACAACCAGCACAGACTCAAGGAGACCCACGGTTCTGGTCCTGTTGCAAGACAGGCAGGCTCCATGGGCGCATGCTCCAGCCCGTCCAGAATCTTCAAGGGCAAGGGCATGGCAGGTCACATGGGTGCTGAGAACGTTACTGTTCAGAACCTGGTAGTTGTAAAGGTTGACGTTGAGAACAACCTCATCGCTGTTAGAGGCGCGGTTCCCGGCCCTAAGGGCGGCGTTGTTACTATCGTCAACGCAGTTAAAGCATAAGGGAGGAGGACGATAATTATGCCTAAGATCAATGTTGTAGATATGGCGGGTAAGGTCGTTTCCGAGCTTGAGCTTAACGAAAACGTATTCGGTATCGAGCCGAACAAGACCGCAATGCACTCCGTTGTAGTCAATTACCTCGCAAATCAGCGTCAGGGTACTCAGTCCACACTTACCAGAACAGAGGTAAGCGGCGGCGGCAGAAAGCCCTGGAGACAGAAGGGAACCGGTCATGCAAGACAGGGTTCCACAAGATCTCCTCAGTGGAGACACGGTGGTATCGCCCTCGGCCCGAAGCCCCGTTCCTACAGATTCACTCTGAACAAGAAGGTAAGAAAGCTTGCAATGCTCTCCGCTCTTTCCGCTAAGGTAAGCGCAAACGAGATGGTAGTTGTAGACGCTATCAAGACCGACGAGTTCAAGACCAAGACTATGGTTGCTATGCTCAAGGCTCTCGAGGCTGAGAAGAAGACTCTCATCGTTCTCGACGCTGTTGACGCTAAGGTTATCAAGTCCGCTGCAAACATCGAGGGTGTTAAGACTACTCAGTACAACACTCTCAACGTATATGACATTCTCAACTGCGACAAGTTCGTAATCGTTGAGGGCGCTGTCAAGAAGCTCGAGGAGGTGTACGCATAATGAAGGCTGCTCAGGATATCATTATCAAGCCCATCATCACAGAACACAGCATGGAGGCTCTTGCTTCCGGCAAGTACACTTTCAAGGTTGCCAAGGACGCTAATAAGATCGAGATCGCTAAGGCTGTCGAGACACTCTTCAAGGGTGTTAAGGTAGCAAAGGTGAACACCATCTCCGTTCGCGGCAGACTCAAGAGAATGGGCAGAACTGCTGGTTATACTTCCGATTGGAAGAAGGCAGTCGTTACCCTCGCAGAAGGCTCCAAGACCATTGAGTTCTTCGACGGAATGATTTAAGTAAGGAGTGAAACGAAATGGCTATTAAGAATTACAAGCCCGTCAATAACAGCCGTCGTGGCATGACTGTTACTGATTACAGCGGCTTATCAAAGGTAGCTCCTGAAAAGTCACTTCTGGAGCCCGTTAAGAAGACCGCAGGCCGCAACAGCTACGGCAGAATCACCGTTAGACATATCGGCGGCGGCAACAGAAAGAAGTATCGTGTTATCGACTTCAAGAGAGATAAGCAGGGCATGAACGCTACTGTTACCACTCTTGAGTACGATCCTAACAGATCTGCTTTCATCGCTCTCGTTACCTATGAGGACGGCGAGAAGAGATATATCATCGCTCCTGACGGCCTGAAGGTCGGCGACACCGTTCGCGCAGGCAGCGACGCTGATATCAAGCCCGGCAACGCTCTTGCACTGGCTGATATCCCTGTTGGTACCGTTATCCACAACATCGAGATGCACCCCGGTAAGGGCGCTCAGATGGTTCGTTCTGCTGGTAACATGGCTCAGCTCATGGCTAAGGAGAACGGCATGGCTCTTATCCGTCTTCCCAGCGGCGAGCTGAGAAACGTTGCAGTCAACTGCATGGCTTCCATCGGTACCGTTTCTAACCTCGACCACGAGAACGTTAACCTCGGTAAGGCTGGTAGAACTCGTCACCTCGGCGTTCGTCCGACTGTTCGCGGTTCCGTAATGAACCCGAACGACCACCCGCACGGTGGTGGTGAGGGTAAGTCCCCTGTTGGACGTCCCGGCCCTGTAACTCCTTGGGGCAAGCCTGCTCTTGGCTACAAGACCAGAAGCACCAAGAAGTCCTCTAACAAGTTCATCGTTAAGAGAAGAAACTCCAAGTAATCCCGGTTCGCTTTGCTCCCCTGCCCCGCGCAGGGTGAGAAAGCACCATGATACCATAACCCAAAAGTTGCTGTTAATAAGAACAGCGTTGCACATCATTAATAAGGTTGTGCGTAAAACGTCATCGGCGAGTGCCGCTGCTCATTAACTTGCAGCTAAACTTGAAAGGAATTATTTAGACATGGGAAGAAGTATTAAAAAGGGACCTTACGTCCAGGAAGCTCTCTACAAGAGAGTTCTGGCAATGAACGAAGCAGGAGAGAAGAAGGTTCTCAAGACATGGAGCCGTTCCTCTACAATATTCCCTGACTTCGTAGGTCACACATTCGCAGTTCACGATGGCAGAAAGCATGTTCCGGTATATGTTACCGAGGATATGGTCGGCCACAAGCTCGGTGAGTTCGCTCCCACCAGAACCTTCAAGGGTCACGTTGGAAGCAAGACCACAGGCAAGAAGTAAGGAGGAGAAATAATGGAAGCTAGAGCTGAACTCAGACAGGTCCGCATTTCTCCGAGAAAGGTCGGCATCGTTCTCGACCTCATCAGAAACAAGCCTGTTGAAATCGCATTCGCAACTCTCAAGAACACCCCCAAGTCCGCTTGTGAGCCTCTCGAGAAGCTCCTTAAGTCCGCTGTTGCTAACGCAGAGAACAATCACAACATGGACACCAGCCGCCTTTACGTTTCCGAAGCATTCGTAGGCGCAGGCGTAACACTCAAGCGTTTTAGACCGAAGGATCACGGACGCGCTCACAGAATTCTCAAGAGAACGTCTAACATCGTGCTGGTTGTTAAAGAAGCGGAATAAGGAGGAGAATAACAATGGGACAGAAGGTTAATCCACATGGTCTCAGAGTGGGTGTAATCAAGGATTGGGATTCTCGCTGGTTCGCGAGCAAGGCAACCTTCGGTGATACACTCGTTGAAGACTATAAGATCCGTGAGCTTCTGAAGAAGAAGCTTTACAAGGCTGGCGTTCCCTCGATCGAGATCGAGAGATCCGGCGATAAGGTAACTATCTGCATCTCCTGCGCAAAGCCCGGTATGGTTATCGGCGCTAAGGGCGCAGAGGTTGACAAGCTCAAGGCTGAGATGGAGAAGTTCACCGGCAAGAAGGTAGACATCAAGATCATCGAGGTAAAGAACCCCGATATGAACGCTCAGCTCGTTGCAGAGAACATCGCGCAGCAGCTCGAGGGCCGTGTTTCCTTCAGACGTGCTATGAAGTCCGTTATCGGCAGAACCATGAAGTCCGGCGCTAAGGGTATCAAGACCATGGTAGCTGGCCGTCTGGGCGGTGCCGAGATCGCTCGTACTGAGAGCTATCACGAGGGTACCATCCCGCTTCAGACTCTCCGTGCCGACATCGACTACGGCGTAGCAAGAGCAAACACAACTTACGGCGTTATCGGCGTTAAGGTTTGGATCTACAAGGGCGAAGTCCTCAAGGGCGAGCTTCCTGTTCAGAGAGCAGAGAGACCCGACAGACGCAGACGCGACGACAGAAACAATGGCAGAGGCCGCGACGACAGACGTCCTCGCAGAGAAAGAGCACCTAGAAGAGAAGGGGGTAACGACTAATGCTGCTTCCTAAGAGAGTAAAGTACAGAAGAGTACAGAGAGGCCGCCGTACCGGTATCGCCACAAGAGGCAACAAGGTATCTAACGGTGAGTATGGCCTGCAGGCACTTGAGGCTGCATGGATCAAGTCCAATCAGATCGAGGCTGCCCGTATCGCAATGACTCGTTACATCAAGCGTGGCGGTCAGGTATGGATCAAGATATTCCCCGACAAGCCCGTAACTGATAAGCCCCTCGGAGTTCGAATGGGTTCCGGTAAGGGCGCTCCCGAGTACTGGGTAGCTGTAGTAAAGCCCGGCAGAGTTATGTTTGAGATCGCCGGCGTTCCTGAGGAGACCGCACGCGAGGCTATGCGTCTTGCAATGCACAAGCTCCCGATTAAGTGCAAGTTTGTTAAGAAGGAAGACGGAGGTGAGCTTTAATGAAGGCTTCAGAACTGGTATATCTCTCGGAGACAGAGCTCGACACTAAGCTCGCTGAACTCAAGCAGGAGCTTTTCAACCTGCGCTTCCAGCTTGCCGTTAACCAGCTCGACAACCCCACAAGAATCAAGGCTGTCAAGAAGGATATCGCACGCATCAAGACCATTCAGCGTCAGCGTGAGATCGCGGCAAACAATTAAGGAAGGAGGATAAGAACTAAACATGGAAAGAGCTTTAAGAAAGACCAGAGTTGGTAGAGTAGTAAGCAACAAGATGGACAAGACTATCGTCGTAGCCATCGAGGACAATGTTCGTCATCCTCTTTACAAGAAGATCGTGAAGCGTACAATCAAGCTGAAGGCTCATGATGAACAGAACACATGCGGAATAGGCGACAGAGTTGAGATCATGGAGACTCGCCCCCTTTCCAAGGATAAGAGATGGCGCCTTGTTAACGTCATCGAGCGCGCTAAGTAATTCTACGAAAGGAGTAGCATAACATGATCCAGATGCAGACACTGCTCAAGGTCGCTGACAACACCGGCGCCAAGGAGCTTATGTGTATCAGAGTGCTCGGCGGTACCCGCAGAAAGTATGCGAATATCGGCGACGTTATCATTGCTTCCGTCAGAAAAGCTACACCCGGCGGCGTTGTAAAGAAGGGCGACGTAGTTAAGTGCGTTGTCGTTCGTTCCGCAAAGGGTCTCAGACGTGACGACGGAACATATATCCGCTTCGATGAAAACGCAGCGGTTATCATCAAGGAGGACAAAAATCCGAAGGGAACTCGTATTTTTGGGCCGGTAGCAAGAGAGCTGCGCGACAAGGACTTCACAAAGATCCTGTCCCTCGCTCCCGAAGTACTTTAAGGAGGACCTGCCGATTATGAATAGCTTAAATATTAAAACCGGTGATAAGGTTCAGGTTATCAGCGGCGCTGATAAGGGCAAGCAGGGTAAGATCGTTACCGTTTCCGCTAAGGAGAACAAGGTTATCGTCGAAGGCGTTAACATGGTAACAAAGCACGTTAAGCCCAAGCAGGCCGGTCAGCTCGGCGGCAGAGTTCAGGCTGAGGGTGCGCTCTACGCGTCCAAGGTTCAGCTCGTTTGCCCCAAGTGCGACAAGCTTACAAGAGTCGCTCACAAGATTGAGGATGGCAAGAAGATCAGAGTTTGCAAGCACTGCGGCGCAGAGCTCAAGTACTGATATTGCCTGAGATCGGTCGGATACAAGGAATGCTCCCTCGCTGGAGCGGAGCATTAAAATCCGGCTGTCAGATAGGAGTATTGATATGGCAAGAATGAAGGATTTCTACAAGGAAACCGTTGCCCCCGCGCTCTTCAAGAAGTTCGGCTACAAGTCTGTTATGCAGATCCCGAAGCTTGACAAGATCGTTGTAAACGTTGCTTGCGGCGAGGCAAAGGAAAATCACAAGATCATTGAGAACGTTATGTCTGAGCTCGCTCAGATCACTGGTCAGAAGCCGGTTGAGTGCCGTTCCAAGAAGGCAGTCGCTAACTTCAAGCTCAGAGAGGGTCAGGTCATCGGTGTTAAGGTAACACTGAGAGGCGAGATCATGTACGAGTTCCTCGACAGACTGTTTAACGTTGCTCTCCCCCGTGTACGCGACTTCAGAGGTATCAACGCTAATTCCTTCGACGGCAGAGGTAACTACGCACTCGGCATCAAGGAACAGTTAATTTTCCCGGAAATTGAATATGATAAAGTTGACAAGGTCAGAGGTATGGACATCATCTTCGTTACAACCGCTAAGACTGACGAGGAAGCTCGTGAACTGTTAACATTATTCAACATGCCGTTTGCAAAGTAATTAGGAGGATTTATCCATGGCTAAAACTTCAATGAAGATTAAACAGCAGCGTCCGGCAAAGTTCTCCACAAGAGAATACAACCGCTGCAGAATCTGTGGTCGTCCACATGCATATCTGAGAAAATATGGCATTTGCCGTATCTGCTTCCGTGAGCTCGCTTACAAGGGCGAGATCCCGGGCGTAAAGAAGGCAAGCTGGTAGGATTTAGCTGCTTAGAAAAGCGTCAGAAGTCAGGTGGGAACATCGTGTTTCCCCGCCTGGCCGTGCAGAGAAGCGCTTAATAGGCTGACTGGTCCCGTTCTTCGACCACAGGGAAAAGAACTTCCCTATACATCGTAACAACGCCTATAAGGAAAACTTGTTTTCCCCAGGCCGAACAACACTCCTGTGCAGCGCGAATGATTCGCGAACCACAGTGACAAACCAACAATCCATTAGGAGGAAATATAATCATGACAATGAGCGATCCGATTGCAGATATGCTTACAAGAATTCGTAACGCAAACACTGCTAAACATGATACAGTAGATGTTCCGGCTTCCAAGATGAAATTAGCTATCGCTGATATCCTTGTAAGAGAAGGCTACATCAAGAAATATGACATCGTTGAGGACGGTGCATTCCAGACAATCCGCATCTCCTTAAAGTATGGCGCTGACAAGAACGAGAAGATCATCTCCGGAATCAAGAAGATCTCCAAGCCGGGCTTACGTGTATACGCTGGCAAGGAAGATATGCCGAAGGTACTTGGCGGACTTGGTATCGCTATCGTATCCACAAACCAGGGAATCATCACTGACAAGCAGGCTAGACAGCTTGGTGTCGGCGGCGAAGTTCTTGCATTTGTTTGGTAATTATTCCCATTGATGTTATCGCACCCCGCCTGCAAAGCTGAACATTGATCCAGCAGGGCGGAGTTTGCGTGCGTCTGGAGGCAACTTCAGACCAGATATAACATAGAAACTGAAAACAGAAAGTGTAAAAGCACTTTCCGAGAATCTAAGTAGGAGGTAAAAGGCATGTCACGTATTGGTAGAATGCCGGTAGCGATTCCAGCAGGCGTAACTGTAACAATCGCAGAGAACAACAATGTGACCGTTAAAGGTCCGAAGGGAACACTGGTAAGAGATTTACCGGTAGAGATGGAAATCAAAGAAGAAGATGGACACATCGTCGTAACAAGACCGAACGATTTAAAGAAGATGAAATCATTACACGGTCTTACAAGAACGCTAATCCATAACATGATCCAGGGTGTTACTGAAGGCTACGAGAAGAAGCTTGAGGTAAACGGTGTTGGTTACAGAGCTCAGAAGCAGGGCAAGAAGCTCACACTTTCCCTTGGTTACTCCCATCCGGTAGAGATGGAAGATCCGGAAGGTATCGAGACTGTTCTTGATGGACAGAACATCATCATCGTTAAGGGCATCAGCAAAGAGAAAGTCGGCCAGTATGCAGCTGAAATCAGAGAGAAGAGAAGACCGGAGCCGTATAAGGGCAAAGGTATCAAGTACGCTGATGAGGTTATCAGACGCAAAGTTGGTAAGACTGGTAAGAAATAACGGATAAGGAGAGTGTAAAAATGGTTAGTAAGAAATCAAGAAGCGAAATCCGCAGAAAAAAACACTATAGATTACGCAATCGCTTTGCTGGTACAGCAGAGAGACCGCGTTTAGCAGTGTTCAGAAGCAATAATCATATGTATGCTCAGATCATCGACGATTCCGTTGGACATACTTTAGTATCTGCTTCCACTCTTGAGAAAGAGATCAAAGCAGAGTTAGAGAACACAGATACCGTTGATGCAGCTGCATATATCGGAACCGTAGTAGCTAAGAGAGCAATCGAGAAAGGCATCAAAGAGGTCGTTTTCGATAGAGGCGGTTTCATTTATCAGGGTAAGATTCAGGCATTAGCA
>ERZ650918.2843-NODE-2843-length-11206-cov-4.136938_pt1 | contig 11206 bp, 8 predicted proteins | sample MGYA00514758_ERZ650918 | MGnify/ENA metagenome assembly ERZ650918 | reverse complement strand
TATAGAACGTATTACATGTTGTAAATGATCACATATTTTATATTTTTTACTTTAGTATCTACTGAATCTGCCACTGGAAGTACTTGATACTGGCAGATTCTTTCGAATATCTGGCAACAAAAAAGCAGCATACCGCAAAATAATCATGCTGTATGCCACTTCTTATTTATGTTTTTACAAATATCAATTTTTCAAATTCTGTTGCACAAAATTCATTTACACAAAATTCGATTGTCCAAACTCTATTTGATCTTAGCAATGTCAATCAGTGTCAGCTTCTGGATATCTGTATTCTCCAGACTGGTGATCAGAGCCTTTGCTGTATCGATCGCTGTCAGTACATTGACACCTGTCTCGATCGCATTTCTACGGATCACGAATCCGTCTCTTGAGTGATCAGCTCCCTGCGGAGGTGTGTCGATAACCAGGTCGATCTTATGTCCGAGGATCAGGTCCATAAGGTTCGGTGATTCCTGCTCGATCTTATTAACTGTCATTGCTTTTACGCCTGCATCTGTCAGAACCCTGGCAGTTCCTTCTGTAGCAAAGATCTTGTAACCAATCTTCTCGAATCTGCGTCCGATCTCAACGGCTTCTTCCTTATCTTCATCACGAACTGTCATGATCATGTTCTTGTGTTTTGGAAGTTTGACTCCGGCACCGATGAATGCTTTATAAAGAGCTTCATCAAATGTCTTGGCAATTCCCAGACACTCTCCGGTAGATTTCATCTCAGGTCCAAGGCTGATATCAGCACCGCGGATCTTCTCGAATGAGAATACCGGCATCTTGATTGCAATGTGTTTTGCTTCCGGCTGAAGTCCCGGTTCATAGCCCATGTCTTTCAGCTTGTATCCAAGGATTACCTTCGTTGCAAGAGGAACGATCGGAATTCCTGTTACCTTGCTGATGTACGGTACAGTACGGCTGGAACGAGGATTAACCTCGATCACATATACATCATCTCCAAGAACAATGAACTGGATGTTGATCATACCGATAACATGCAGTGCTCTTGCAAGACGTCTGGTGTATTCTGCAATTGTCTCTTTTGCTTTCTCGCTGATGGTCTTAGCCGGGTATACGGAAATACTGTCACCGGAGTGGATTCCGGCACGCTCGATATGTTCCATGATACCAGGAATCAGGATATCCTCGCCATCGCATACAGCATCTACTTCGATTTCCTTACCCATCAGGTATTTATCAACAAGGATCGGGTGCTCCTGTGCGATCTGGTTGATCACACCGATATACTCTTCTACGTCCTCATCGCTTACAGCGATTCTCATGCCCTGACCACCAAGTACATAGGAAGGACGAACCAGAACAGGATAACCCAGCTCATTTGCTGCTTTCTTAGCTTCCTCAGCAGTAAATACTGTCTGTCCCTTTGGTCTCGGGATCTCGCATTTTTCAAGAATCTCATCAAAGAGCTCACGGTCCTCTGCTGCATCTACGTTCTCCGCAGATGTTCCGAGAATCTTAACGCCCATCTTTGTCAGTGCTTCTGTTAATTTGATAGCTGTCTGACCACCGAACTGTACAACTGCTCCGTCCGGTTTCTCGATATTTACTACATTCTCAACATCTTCCGGTGTCAAAGGCTCGAAATACAGTTTATCTGCAATATCAAAGTCTGTACTAACTGTTTCCGGGTTGTTGTTGATGATGATGGTTTCATAGCCTTCTTTTGCAAATGCCCATGTACAGTGTACGGAACAGAAGTCGAACTCGATACCCTGACCGATACGGATCGGGCCGGAACCAAGTACCATGATCTTCTTGTGGTCTCTTGTCTCCTCAACCTCGTTGCTTCCATCAAAGCAGCCATAATAATACGGTGTCTCAGATGCAAACTCAGCCGCACAGGTATCAACCATCTTAAATGCTGCGGTAATGCCATACTCATAACGGAGCTGCTTGACCTCTTCCTCGGTCTTTCCGGTCCAGCGTGCGATCACGTTGTCCGGGAACTCCATTCTCTTCGCTTCCTTCATGAGTTCCCTGTCGATATTGCCGCCACATGCCTTGAGCTTCTTCTCCATCTCAACAAGGATCGCAAGCTTATCAATGAACCACTTGTCAATCTTTGTAATCTCATGGATCTTGTCGTAGGATGCGAGACCACGACGAAGAATCTCAGCAATCAGATAGATACGGCGGTCATCCACGATATCCAGCTTCTCAAGTACATCCTCATCGGACATGCCATCATAATCACCGGTTTCCAGACAGTCTACATGCTGTGCCAGAGAACGAATTGCTTTCATCAGACCACCCTCGAAGTTTGTACAGATACTCATAACCTCACCGGTTGCTTTCATCTGTGTGGTCAGTGTACGCTTCGCATTGATAAACTTATCAAACGGAAGTCTCGGAATCTTTACAACACAGTAGTCCAATGCCGGCTCAAAGCTTGCGTAAGTCTTTCCGGTAACGGCATTCGGAATCTCATCCAGTGTATAGCCAAGCGCGATCTTCGCTGCCACCTTGGCGATCGGATAACCGGTTGCCTTTGATGCCAGTGCGGAGGAACGGCTTACACGAGGGTTTACCTCTATGACACAATATTCAAAGGATGTCGGATGAAGCGCAAACTGTACGTTACATCCACCTGTCACACCAAGCTCGCTGATGATCTTGAGTGCAGAGGTACGAAGCATCTGATACTCCTTGTCAGACAGTGTCTGTGAAGGAGCCACAACGATACTGTCTCCGGTATGTACGCCAACCGGATCAAGGTTTTCCATGTTACATACGGTAATGCAGTTGCCATTACTGTCACGCATTACCTCATACTCAATCTCCTTCCAGCCGGCGATACATCTCTCAACCAGAACCTGACCGACACGGGAAAGACGAAGTCCGTTGGAAAGGATTTCCTCAAGCTCCTCCTGGTTATGCGCGATTCCACCGCCGGAACCACCAAGTGTATATGCTGGTCTGAGCACAACCGGATAACCGATCTTATCCGCAAATGTCACACCATCTTCAATATTCTCTACAAGTTCGGAAGGCGCACATGGCTCACCGATACGCTCCATCAGATCCTTAAACTCCTGACGTCCCTCTGCGTTACGGATCGTCTCTGCTGTTGTTCCGAGAAGCTTTACATTATGACTGTCCAGAAAACCGGATTCTGCGAGTTCCATACCAAGATTCAGACCAGCCTGTCCACCCATGTTCGGAAGCAGACTGTCCGGCTTTTCTACCTCAATAATATGCTGAAGCACCTCAACGGTCAGCGGCTCAATATAAACCTTATCGGCGATGTCCTTATCAGTCATGATCGTTGCAGGATTGGAATTGACAAGGATAACCTCCATTCCCTCTTCCTTCAGAGAACGGCATGCCTGTGTTCCCGCATAGTCAAACTCGGCCGCCTGTCCGATAACGATCGGACCGGAACCAATTACTAATACACGTTTAATTCCCTCTAATTTTGGCATTACTGATTACCTCCCATCATTTTGATAAATTCCTCAAACAGCACTTCTGAATCCTTTGGCCCTGCATTTGCCTCCGGGTGGAACTGTACGGTTTTAACCGGCTTTCCGATATATTCAAGCCCCTCAATAGTCTTATCGTTTACATTGACAAACCAAGGCTTTGCCTTTGTCTCATCAAGTGATTCGCCATCCACAACATATCCGTGGTTCTGGGAAGAAATATATACTCTTCTTGTATGCAGATCCATAACCGGATGGTTCGCACCACGGTGACCGTATTTCATCTTGTATGTCTTAAAGCCATGTGCCAATGCCATAAGCTGATGTCCCAGACAGATTGCAAAGATCGGAATGCTTGATTCTGACAGCTTCTTAATCTGCTCAATGATCTCCACACACTCTGCCGGATCTCCCGGTCCGTTGGTGATCATGATACCGTCCGGCTTTGCAGCGATCACATCGTCTGCATTAAAATCACATGGATACACATCGACCTCACAGCCTCTGTTTAACAGGCAGCGGATGATGTTATTCTTTGTTCCGACATCAATCACTGCAACCTTAAACTTTGTCTCGGTCTTTGCAGAACCGAGATCACCCGGCTTGAAGGACTCCTTCTCGCTTCGCGAAACCTTCTTCACAACACCTGTTACGGTATATTCCTTCAGCTTTGGAAGAATCTCATCCAGATTGTAATTCTCATTGGTTGTGATCATTCCGTTCATGGTTCCCTTCTCACGAAGGATCTTCGTAAGGGCTCTGGTATCAATACCGTAGATGCCCGGAATGTCCTGATCCTCCAGGAACTTCTGTAAGGTATCTTCACATCGGAAATTGCTTGGCATACGGGAAATTTCTCTGGTGATAAAACCGTCCGGCCATCCCTTTCGCGACTCCATATCTGCATAGGTAACACCATAATTACCGATCAACGGATATGTCATCGTTACCGCCTGTCCCGCATAACTCGGATCAGTCAGGACCTCAAGATATCCGGTCATTGACGTATTAAATACGATCTCACTGATCACTTCCTTGCGGGAGCCAACACTCTTGCCCTCAAATACTGTTCCATCCTCTAAAATAAGAAACGCTTTCATCTAAATTTCCCATTCCTTTCCATTTAGTTCTAGTATCATTTCAGCAGTTTCAACTAAATTTATCGCACTGTCCATGCTTATTTTTTGTATGTATCTATGTGCTTCTTCCTCTGTCATCTGGTTTCTCTCCATCAACAGCTCTTTTGCTTTCTGAATTATTCTTTTCTCACCTTCTGACCGTACCTTCGGCTTGTTCTTCTGCTTTTTCTTCCAGCGCCGGTACTGCACCATCATCATGTTCAGGGTGTCAAGCAGATCCTGTACCTTTAGCGGCATTGGCAGCGACACAATCTCACTGATATCGCTGTCCTCCAGCTTTGCCGGCGATGCCATCAGAAGCATTTGAAATCCCTTCGGCAGATAATCAAGTATCTCTGAGAAATGCATATCGCTGAAGCGATAGCCACAGATCACTACACCGCCATCCAGTTCGTTCACCGCACCGACAACCTGCGCGCCATTATCACATACCAGACTGACATCATACCCGTTTCGAAGCAGAAGTTTTTTAAGATTTTTTGCATCGTCCAGTTTTGGAAATGCAATGATGATATCTGCCATAAAAACCTCCCGTGTATCGGTTACTTATCAGCGGTACTGCTTATACTGTTCCAAGATAACGCTCTGTCTCCCAGTGGGTTACCTGTCTGCAGTATTCTTCCCATTCTGCATCCTTTGTAGAGATCAGATAATTCGATACATGTGCTCCCAGCACCTCCCGCAGGAACTCATCATTTTCAAAACGCTTCACAGCTTCATAAAGCGTCCTTGGAAGTCTCTCACGTTTAGCAAGCTCTTCCTTTGACATTTTGTCCATGCATACCGGCGGCTCAAGCTGCTTACGGACACCATCCATTCCTGCCGCCAGACAAGCCGCGATCACCAGATAGGGATTCGCCGCACCGTCCGGATTACGAAGAACGATCCTTCCGCCATCTCCACCAACCGATGTCAGACGGATCAGGGGGCTGGAATTATGTACGGACCAGCTCACCCTGAGCGGTGCAAGAAATCCCGGAACCAGGCGCTTGTAGGAGTTTACCAGCGGATTGGTTACCAGAGACATATCTGCAATATGTTCAAGCATGCCCGCCATAAAAGCATATCCTTCCTTGCTCACACCGGCTGAGTCCGATGCATCCGTAAAGACATTCTGACCGTTCTTTGATAAAGAAAATGTATAATGCGCTCCGGAGCCCTTGGAATCCTTCTTCGGCTTCGGCATAAATGTCGCATGCAGTCCGTGACGCTTTGCTACGGTCCGGATAACCAGACGGGATGTCATAATGTTGTCTGCCATCGCAAGCGCATTGGTGTATGACATGTCAAGCACATGCTGTGCCGCCTCATCGGAATGATAGGAGGACTCGGTTGAAATCCCCATATCTGCAAGATATAAGACCATGTCACGTCTTGCATTCTCACCGCAGTCCGCAGGCCCAACATCAAAATAGCCGCCCTTCTCGCTGGAATTATGGGTCGGCTCTCCGTTTTCGCCAAGGTCAAACAAGAAAAATTCATTCTTAAGGGCAACGTCAAAATCGTACCCCATCTCCTTTGCCTGCGCAATTGTTCTTTTCAAAATGTAACGGCTGTCGCCGTCGAAAGGTGTTCCATCCGGTTTCACGATATCACAGATAAAACGAGCTACTTTGCCATGCTGTGGACGCCATGGAAAAATAACAAATGTATCTAAATCAGGAATTAAGAATAACTCCTCCATATCGCCATCAAAGCCATCAACCGCCGCACAGTCAAACTGACATCTGCCGTCTAAGATCTTATCAATCTGATCAACGGTCGTCGCCATGTTTTTAAGATTGCCGGCAATATCCGTAAACTGAAGACGGATAAATTCGATATCTTCCTCTTCGATCATGTCCAATATGTCGTCTCTGGTATAATTTGCCACGCTGCATCCTCCTATTCGCCATGATAATTCATCGTTCATATTGTATCAACGCATTTCTCCTTATTATATATCGTATAGAGTGGGATGTCAAAGATAATTTTCAAAGATTTACTTCTTACATATAGCACAACAGACGAAGCCATAAAACCAGGTCTAATATATTATTTTATTGATGTGAAATATCTTATCTTCCATTTCTATATTCCACAACATCCTCCAAGCGTTTCCGCGGTCTCTTATCCGGAGCCTCGTCCGGGTATCCAACTGCAACAATCCCTGCAAAGGGAGTCTTCCGGTCGACCAATTTGTCTTTTTCGTCCCCCTGATATACGATGAACTTCCAGGGCTGCCTGTTTTTGGCAGATGGTGTGATGGTCGCGCTGTATAGTATTTCTTCAATAATTTTTCTATCAACCTTATCGATTCTGTATTTTCTAATACTTCTTCGGTTCTCTATTTCCTGAATCATCCTTTTCCCACATTTACAACTTATATTGCTGATTTTTCACACAAAAATTATCTCCTAAATCATAATACAATTCAGGAGATAATTCAATAAATGCATAGAATGCACTGTATTCTAATTTTCTCTAGGCGTTTCGGCTGATCCACCTGCTCATCTGTGACATTTATGATCGATAACTTCTTTTTAAGAAGTTGACCAGACCATTTTTCCAGACCTTTTCTTCATGTGTCCCACCCGGATACTGATACCAGATATGATCCACTTTATTTTCTTCCAGCGACTGATGATAATTAAACGGATTATTTCCTATCGTGCTATCTGCGTCACCGCTGCAAAGAAGTACCGTTTGCGGTTGATACGTCCAGCCGTCCAGCGTCAGAATACTTCGATCCAGCGTTGGTGCCGCAGAAAATGAACCGATGTAATTAAAATGATCCTTAATGGCAAATCCCAGTCTGAGAGCCTCCATGCCACCCATAGAAAGACCACATACTCCGGTATCCTCCCGCTTTACAGAAACCGGATAATTTTTTTGAATATAAGGCTCCAGATCGTTCAAAAACTCTTTCTCAAATATGGTAAACGCTCCAATATTGTCGCCGGAAAATGTGTCCTTGTTCAATCCATTCTTTGGCACAACGCTTGGAAGTACTGCGATCACCGGTGGAACCTCTCCGCGGTTGATCATGTTGCTGAGTATCTCATTTAATGACATATACCGCCACTGTCCCCTGTCGCAGCCGATTCCATGAAGCATATAAAGCACCGGATACTCTTTGTCTTCGTCGTAATTTGGCGGCAGATATACAGATGCTTCCCGATCCGCTCCAACCACTTCCGAGTAATAGGTGATATCCTTGATCCTTCCCTGCGGTGCATTCTTTTGCCGTTTTGTATACTGCTTCATATCGGGATTAAAATATGTTTCAAAGTCCTCCTTCGTACCACTGAGCTTACCAGCCTCCCATGCCGGACCATGCTCATTTTCCGGTGCCGGCATCAAAGTTGGTACCGATACCACCGTTGGAGTGACGGTCGGTGTGCTTGTCGGTTGTACTGTCACATCAGGCTGCACGGTTTCTGCTGCCGGACTGGTCATAACCGGTGCCGGCTGCGTATTTGCCGGAAGTACATCTGTCCCCGTGGCTGCTGTCGTCATTGGCTGCTTTTCCTTCTTCGTCACTTTCACCGCACAAATGTATTTTTTCTTTTGGATACGCGCAACAATTTTTGTCGTTCCCACATGTTTTCCGCACACAATTCCTTTCTTGTTCACAGTGGCAATCTTTTTATTTCGGGAACTCCATATTACTTTTTTATTTGTCTTTTTCATTGAAAGTTTTTTCTTTTCGCCGACACGAAGTACCATCTTTTTGCAGCTCAATGCCGGTTTATTTTTTGCAGATACCCCCATCGTCGAAATGCTTGTCACCAACATCACGGCGATCAGGCAAAGAGACAGTGCTTTTCTTATCATACATTGTTTTTTCATCGCAAACCCTCCTATTCATCCGTCATTTTCTTGACATTTTTATAATAAAAGAATAGCATAGAGTGCATAAGAATAACATATCATCCGTCGACCATTATATATATAATAGCGATTTTATCATTCCATCGGATCAAAAAGGAGTACTTCAATGCAGCCAAACAACTATATCACGGGACATCCGGACAGTCTCCCCTCATTTCTGCTGGCAGGCGAAGTCCATGTTCCTGCCCCTAATAAGCATTTCCAAAGGACGACAAAGGACTGGATCATCTATGTGATCACAGACGGCACAATGCAGATTTCGGAAGGGGAACAAACCTATACTCTGACCGCCGGCGATATTATGATCTTTTCTCCGGACCGATGTCATTTTGGTCATCTCACGAACGATCATATTGATTATTACTATATCCATTTTCAATGGGAATCTCTCAGGGATATCTCTATGTCCACAGAAGCATATCTTCAGGCAATGAACCGTCATCCGTTTTCTCCGGAAATTTCTTCCAGACAGAAGCCGCTTCTTCTCCCCAAATATTTCCACCCTGCACATGCCTCCTTTCGTGGAATTCTTCAGCAGACACAATATCTGGTCAAAGATTCTTCAAGGAATTTTCTACACCAACAAAGAAAAAATGATGCCCTGTTACTTCTGCTGCTACTTCATATGTCCCAGTCGGAACTGTCCCATATTTTGCACACAGAAACAAACAGCGCATCCTTATCCTTTCAGATTTTGGAGTATCTGCAAACAAACCACTCCCAAAAGATCACCAGTGCTTCCTTAGAAGAAGTCTTTCACCATAATTTCGATTATATGAACCGCCGTTTTAAGCAGTACACCGGAACCACGATCTTTGCATTTCTGGAGAAATACCGGATCGAGCAGAGCAAAAAGTTACTCAAAAGCCGCCAGTTTACTATTGCGGAAATTGCAGAAAATCTAGGCTTCTGCAATGCTTTTTACTTCAGCCGGGTGTTTAAAAAGCATGAACACATTACACCACGGGAATACCAGAAATCCTGAGACACCGGATACTATGATTTCCTGACAATCTCCTCCGAGTCAAGCATCACCGTAAACGGTCCATCATTAACAAGGGACACCTTCATATCCGCACCAAATACTCCTGCCCCGACTTCAAATCCACGCTCCCGCAGGGTTTTCAGCACATGCTCATACAGTTCATTGGCAATCTGTGGGTTTCCTGCCTTTCCAAAGGATGGACGATTTCCCTTTCTGCAGTCCGCATACAAAGTAAACTGAGATACGACGAGAAAGTTTCCCCCTGCATCGGCAATGGCTTTGTTGGTCTTGCCGTTTTCGTCCTCAAAGATCCGAAGCTTCACCATCTTGTCGATCATCTTATCAGCAATTTCTGTGGTATCCTTCTCTGACACACCCACAAATACCAGTGCCCCGTGTCCTACACTTCCTGTCACCACTCCATCCACCGTGACAGACGCTTCCTTTACCCTTTGAATCAATAATTTCATAAATTCTATCCTCCATTTTTTTAATCCTGAAGCTTGCTGTGTTCCTCTTTTCTATGACTTATTTCTGTTGTTCTGTACATACATATATACCTTAAATATCGTTCTATGTCTACCCTCATACTGCCAAAATGCATTTATGGCATACTAAGATGCAAAAAACAAGGTACGATGTGTCCGTTTTTCCGTACACATCGTACCTTGTCTGCTCCCACCAAAACGCAAGACTGGTCAGTCTGTCAATGATTAATGATTCGCTGTACCAGGATCAATCCAGATTCGTATATCCCATCAGGAATTTGTCTACTTCTTTTGCCACATGACGTCCCTCGTTGATGCCCCATACGACCAGTGACTGACCTCTGTGCATATCTCCTGCCGTAAATACCTTGTCAACGCTTGTCTTGAACTCACCCGGAGCTGTCTCGACATTGGTACGTGCATTGAGCTTCACGCCAAATGCCTTTGCCACATACTCCTGTGCGCCAAGGAAGCCTGCTGCGATCAGGACAACATCTGCCGGCATCTCAAATTCACTTCCGGCAATCTCTGTCATATTCATACGACCGGTCTTTGGATCCTTCTTTGCCTCCAGCTTCACAAGCTTCACCTTCTTGAGCTTGCCGTTCTTGTCTGCGATAAACTCCTTTACGGTTGTCTGATAGATTCGCGGATCATGTCCGAATACCGCAATCGCTTCTTCCTGGCCGTAATCGGTCTTGCAGACTCTCGGCCACTCCGGCCAAGGATTCATCTCTGTACGTTCATCCGGAGCTTTCGGCATCATCTCAAGCTGCAGTACACTCTTGGCACCATGTCTCATCGATGTTCCCACACAGTCATTTCCTGTATCTCCTCCACCAATGACCATAACATTTTTTCCTTTTGCGGAAATGTATGTGCCTTCCTTCAGACTCAGGTCATAGGTTCCATCTGCATTCTGTTTTGCATTTTTCCAGAGTGCTTTTGTTGTTGATTTTAAGAAATCTACTGCGAAATAGATGCCTTCGGCTTCTCTTCCTGGTACTTTAATATCTCTTGGATTTGATGCACCGCAGCAAAGTACTATACGGTCAAATTCTTTTAATAATGTAGCTGCTTTCTTATCTTTTCCGATATTACATCCTGTCACAAACTGAACCCCTTCTTCTTCCATGATTGCAATCTTGCGATCAATGAACTGCTTTTCCAGTTTCATATTCGGGATGCCGTACATCAGAAGTCCTCCTACCCGGTCTTCCCGCTCAAATACAGTGACGCTGTGGCCACGTTTATTTAACTGATCGGCTG
>ERZ650918.2842-NODE-2842-length-11207-cov-9.145445_pt1 | contig 11207 bp, 8 predicted proteins | sample MGYA00514758_ERZ650918 | MGnify/ENA metagenome assembly ERZ650918 | reverse complement strand
CGTTTCTTATACCCTGCCAAGGGCTACGGGATTATTTCACTAACTCTCAATTTAATATACAATTTTACAATTTTGTAAATAGTAAACGGTTTGACAGAAGGGGGAGAAACGCTTACAATTCAAGTAGTTATACAGGCTGTGGCACAAAGGAGACGGGCAGGAATGGAGAATCGGCGAGAGGAATTTCTGAAAACAGTATGTCAGATCTATATGGCTGCCGTTCTGGTCGTGTTGCCGCTGTACTATATTCCCGGAAATGGATATTACAAACTGGGCGATAGCAAATATTATTTATATCGCAATATCTCTCTGATCTGTATGGGGATTTGTCTGGCGGTACAGATCATCGCTGTGGTAAGAAGCTGCCGGATGGAAAACAGCAGTAGTTCCGGTATGTATATGAGAAAAACCGGGGGAAAAATAATCAGATGGTGCAGAGAGCATAGTGTTGTGACGGCCGTCTGCTTATATGGATTTTGCGCATTATTGTCTGCCATCTGTAGTTCTTACGGAAGGACCGCCTGGGTCGGAGAACGGGAATGGTACATGGGCGCTGTCACCATCTGCCTGATGGTAGGCGGATTTCTGATGGCAGCGGATTACAGAGGACAATGCACCCGGATTTTATATCTGGGAGGAGCAGCGTCTGTCATAGTGGCACTCATAGGATTACTCCAAAAACTGGGTTATGATCCTCTGGGACTGCTGAAGGGCTATGTGGTAGGGGACTGGGAATATACACATATGCTCAGTACTTTGGGAAATAATAACTGGCTCAGCGGGTATTACAGTGTGATGCTTCCTCTGTCACTGTCACTTTTTTGTAAGGCTGCGGAAGAGGGGAGAAGAGCTGCTTCCATTTTGCTTGGAGGCGGTAATGTCCTTGTGGTGATGATGTTGTTTTTACAGGGAAGTGACGGTGGTGTGATGGTGGCATGTGTAACACTGTGGATATGTTTTTGGAGCAGTCGTAAAAAAAACGGACTTTGGGAGCCGTTGCTTGTTCTGTTGTCCGGAGCCTGCGTTGGAATGTTATTGTGGGGAAAGGTGATGCAATCCCTGGGAACCTATGATATTTTATTACAGGATGGTATTGCAAGAAAAATGGCAGTATGGCAGGGATGGTTTCTGCTTGCAGTAGTGTGCCTGTTATTCTGCGGGATACATTATGCTCTTCCGGAAAAGAAAAAGAGGGCGCTACAGATCGGAGCACTGTGCGGCAGTCTGTTGTTGGCTGCGGGTGTGATAATATGGTATATTTTGAAACTGCAGGGCAGCGATTTTGCGGAATGGGGCAATCGCCGGGGAATGTTATGGCAGATGGCATGGCAGGGTTTCTGCCGTGGAGATCTTAAGCAGAAGCTGCTGGGGGTCGGACCGGATTGCTTTGCAGCTTATTTGGAACAGGTGTTACCGGGAGGCACGGTACTATTTGACAAAGGTTATTTTGCCGGTTCGATTTTTACGAATGCACACAATGAATGGCTTACCACGTTGATCAACCTGGGGGTGCTGGGAACTACTGCTTATGCAGCCGTATTTCTTACCGCATTGCGGAAATACCGCAGAAATTCCATGGCGATCATGTTGCTTTTTACTTATGGAATGCATTCCCTGATCAGCTTTCAGCAGGTATTGAATACCCCTTTCTTTTTTCTGTTGCTGGGGGTATGCGAAGCTGAACAGCGCATGAATCAGCAATATAATACAGATACACATGAGGAGTCTATAGAAGTCGGATGAAAAATATTTGGAAAATTTTCACAAAAGATGTCAAACAATTAGTGAAGCAGCCTTTTGCACTGATCATAATTATTGGGTTGTGCGTGATCCCATCACTGTATGCCTGGTTTAATATTTTTGCCAACTGGGATCCTTATGCCAATACCGGCGGGATTCCCGTAGCAGTGGTGTCATTGGATCAGGACTATACGTTAAAGGACGGTTCCGTGGTAAATATGGGAGAATCCGTTTTGGAGAGTCTGCATTCTAATACCAGCGTAAAATGGACTTTTCCGGACACAGAGGAAGAAGCAAAAGAGGGTGTGGAGTCAGGAAAATATTATGCTGCTATTGTGATCACCGATAAGTTTACATACAGTATGTATAATGCATTTTCGGATGATTTCGAGAATCCGGCGCTGATCTATTATCAGAATCAAAAGAGCAATGCCATTGCTACGAAGATCACGGATACGGTAGCGGGAACGCTGCAGAACACCATTAACGAGACATTTATTAAAGTGGCAGCCACTACCATTTTTGAAGAGAGCAATTCCGTATCGGCGCAGGTGCAGGGCGGCAGTTACGTGGATGAATTTCGTGCGGATCTCACGGAACTTAACGACAATCTGAAAGAATACAGCGCGATGATCGATTCCTTCCGCGCGGGGAATACCCGACTGGAAGCTGCGATCACCCATGTAAATTATGAAATCCCGGCAATGCAGAAGAAACTGGATGCGACGACTGCCAGCCTGAACCAGAGCAGTCAGAATCTGTCTTCGACCCGGGACACGCTGGCTGATTTCAGCAATAATATTGATACTTCCATGGCAAATATCAACAATTCCCTGGAAAATATGAAAAAGACGCTGGATGCCAGTAAACTGGCGGATGATACAGCGCAGATGACCAAAGATCTGAACAAAGTGGCGAGGGATACCAATACCCTGAACGGACAGGTGAATGATCTGCTGGCAGTACTGTTGCAGCAGAAATTACAGGGCAGCGTCTCCGGAGGGGATGCTTCTGTCTCCGGAGGCAACGCAGGTGCCGGCGGCAATGGAGGAAGTGCGGCTTCTGACGCGGCCATTGAGGCACTGAAGGCAATGCAGAAGGAACTGGATATGATGAACACCGTGGTGGGCAGTGTGCTGGAAGCTACGGATGAGCAGGCGGCGGAGAAGGCAAAAGTCAATGTCAACAATGCCATGAATAACCTGAAGAGCGTTATCGACAGCTGCGAAAATAATGTAAGCAATATGCAGGGCATTTATAAAAATAACCTGGTACCGCAGATGCAGAGAGTACTGACCAATATGACAGATTCCCTGAATCAGGTGACAGGACTGGTAAATACTCTGAGTAACACGGTGAAAAATGTGGGTGTGGTCATGGAAGGCGTAGGTGACGCAGTGGACGGCACCAGTGAAAGCCTTGGCCAGATTCAGAGCGTGGTAGACAGCATCAGCGACAAACTGACAGACCTGACGGAACAGCTGGAAGGTGCTTCCGAAGAAGAAATGATGGATATTCTGGTGCGTTTCCTGGGCGGTGACCCGGATAGCCTGGGAGCTTATTTTGCATCTCCGGTGACCATGGAGACTGTTGCTATGTATCCTGTGGCCACCTACGGATCCGCTATGACTCCGTTTTATTCTACACTGGCCATCTGGGTAGGGTCTACGATACTGGTGGCACTGGTGAAAGTAAAAGCCTCTCCGAAAGGATTGGAAAATGCACAGAGTTATCAGTTGTATTTCGGCAGATATCTGCTGTTTTTCCTGCTGGCACAGATTCAGGCAGCTATTATCGTAGCGGGAGATCTGTGGCTGCTGAAAGTCAATATTGTGGAGCCGGCATTGTTTTTCCTGGCGGCAAGCTTTACGGCAACTGCATTTTCCCTGTTGATCTATTCGCTGACACTGGCATTCGGAGATGTGGGTAAGGCTGTCTGCGTCATTGTCATGGTATTGCAGATCGCGGGATCCAGTGGCACGTTCCCGATTGAACTGTTGCCGGATACTTATCAGAAAATATATATCTTTTTCCCATTCCCCTATGCCATTACGGCAATGCGTGAGGCGCTGGCGGGAATGTACGGAACGGCCTATATGGAAGCATTGGCAAAGCTGATCCTGTTTATGCTGGAGGGCCTGCTGATCGGCCTGGTGATCCGGATCCCTTTCGTCAAACTGAATCACTTTGTGGAAGAGAGAATGGAAGACACGGAACTCATGTGATACCTATCCGGAGCCATGTAAACATTGCAAAAGGAAAGCTCCGCAGGAGCGGTTTTGCGAATGAAGTACCGAATAGGCAGAAAGTAAGGCAGAAAATAAGACAGAAAGTAGGACAGAAAGGAAATTTCATGGAAAGAGACTACGAAGAGATTTTTCAGAAGGTGTTGGACTATGAGCAGACCCTTCATGAAAAAAACAGAAAAAGAATCAAGATCGGTCTGAAGTGCATCTGGATCGTGCCCCTGTTTTTCCTGGCATTGTTGTTCCTGACCGGCAGCAATAAAGTGATCTTCCTGATCCTGTGGATCGTGTCACTGTTCGCCCTGTCGATCTATCTGATCGTTGTGGAATATATGGATCATAACTTGCAGGAAAAGATCATGGAACTAAAGGGGGAAGAGGGAACGATCGAAGCAGTAACCCCTGCGGATTTTGACAGAGCGGCACAGATCATCCGCAAGACCCGGGAAATGATCGGTGAGGGACTGAACTCCCCGGCGGAGACACAGGCAGAAGTGACAGAGAAAAAAGACGAAGCAGAAGAAATAAAAGAGACAGAAGAAATACAAGAAACAGAAGACGGGGAGGAAGGCGAGTAATATGCGTAACATCTGGAAAATATTTACCACCGACATCCGTCGGATCAGCAATAATGTGGTGGCAGTTGTCATTATTATGGGACTGAGTATTCTCCCGGCACTGTATGCATGGTTCAATATTTTCTCCAACTGGGATCCCTATGAACCTGCGGCTACCAGTCAGCTGAAGGTGGCGGTGGCTTCCGATGATGCCGGAGCGGAGATCATGGGACTTTCCCTGAATGTAGGAGACAGTGTGTTGGAGGCTTTGGGGGCCAATACCACTATCGGCTGGGTATTCCCGGGGACTACCGAAGAAGCCCTGGAAGGAGTTAAGAACAGTGATTACTATGCGGCATTGATCATTCCGGAGAACTTCACACAGGAGATGTTGGGATTCCTGGACGGAGAAGTGGATCATCCTACCATTTACTATTATGAAAACGAGAAAAAGAACGGTATCGCACCCAAGATTACCGGAAAAGCGAAAAATGCCGTGCAGGAGCAGGTGAATGCCACATTTGTCAGCACCTTGGCAGAAGCTGTCATGAAAGCCGGAAATGGACTGTCCATGGCGAATGCAAGCGGACAGGTCAGTGTGACAGGTTCACTGGATTCCGTACAGGCACAGCTGCAGGATTATGTGGTAATGCTGCAGTCCTTCCAGAGTATTATGAGTTCTGCGGAGATGATCATGGCCACCAGCCGGAATATGCTTCCGGATATGGACAATATACTGGAGAACGGACGAAATACCATGATCGGTATGCAGACCATGATCAATTCCAGCGTAGATGCAGTGGATGTTATGGGGGATATGGTGAGCAGCAGTATGGACATGGTGACGGAAGCGTTGCAATATCTGTCTGTGTTCTCGGATGGGTTGCTGGATCAGATGGGCAGTAACAATATCGGAAGTACTACCGATACCGGACTGGGAATGGCGATCGGTCTGGTACAGGGAATGCAGGCCAACATGGATGTGCTGGGAAGCCTGGTCACCGGACAGGATGCGCAGATTCAGGCGATCAACCAGTCTCTGAAAAATATCGAGGCGGATTTAAAACAGCTGCAGAACAGCAAGGGTCAGGTAGACACGGATGTGAATACGCTGCGGGCACAGATCCGGGAACAGATTCAGATCTGCAATAAGCAGCTGAACAACCTGATGAATGATTACAATAATAATGTCAGACCTTCTTTCCGGAATACCGGGAAATCCATGCAGCAGGCATTTTTAAATGCCGCGGCTATGATGAACGGAACGGATGTGAATATGGATGAGATCTCAGATATTCTGGGAGAATATGAGCAGACCATCCGGGAAGGCAATTTAAGCCTGCAGGATTCCCTGACAATTGCACAGGAACTGCTGGACAAGGTAAGTAAAATAGCGGATAATATAAAACGGATCACCGGAGCGGATTCTTATGAAGATATTCTGAAAGCCATGGCCAGCGATCCGACTTCCGTGGCGGAATTCGTATCATCACCGGTGAAGCTTCAGACGGTACCGGTCTATCCGGTGGAGCACTACGGCTCCGCGGCATCGCCGTTTTACACGATCCTGGCGATCTGGGTGGGAGCACTGTTTTTAGTGGCTATCATCCATGTGGGTGTGAAACCCATTGATCCCGGAGATCATTACAAAGAATATGAAAGATACTTTGGCAGATATCTGCTGTTTTTCCTCATCGGACAGGCACAGACACTGCTGACGATCCTGGGCAATCTCTACTACATTGAGATCCAGTGCCAGCATAAATTTCTATATTGGCTGGCAGCAGCTGTGGCAAGTGCGGCGTTCAGCTGTTTCATGTATTCCGTGACGTTTGCTTTCGGCAATGTGGGAGAAGCACTGGCCATCGTGGTCATGGTCATTCAGGTAGCGGGAAGCGGAGGAACCTTCCCCATTGAGGCGCTGCCGAAGGTGTTTCAGTGGATCTATCCTTTCCTGCCGTTCCAGTTTGGCATGAAAGCGTTTAAAGAATGTATTGCAGGAATGTACGGCGTGGATTATTGGATCAATGTAGGAAAAATGACACTGTTCCTGATCGTAGCATTGCTGCTGGGACTGGCACTGGAACCGCCGTTCCGGAAGCTGAATCACAGGATCGAGAAGAGCAAAGAAAAGACGGGATTAATGATCTAATGCAGGTGATAAAAATAACATCAGAAAAGAAACATAAAATTGAAACGATCGCTTTATGGATGATTCTCATTCTGAGCACAGCAGTACTTTTCTCGCTGTGTCTCAATGAGGGAATAGACTATGATGAAGCATATAGTTATCGCACTGCCCATGATAATACTATGTTGGGGATCATTCGTGTGGTATTGGATGCACATGATACAGACGTGCCGGTATGGTATATGGGGCTGCGGCTGTGGTCATTTCTTGTAGGGGATGGTATTATTGCTTACAAGATGTTTGCACTGTTGGGAACCGTATTATCCATGCTGTTGGGTCCAACGGTGATACGTAAGCAGTGGGGATCGAAAACAGCAGCTCTCTATATGATTTTGGTCAGTTTGTCACCGGCAATGATGAAGATCAGTGTAAACAATCGAATGTATTCCTGGACGGTGTTCGGAGTTACTGTCTGCGGATTGACTGCTTATTTTTTGCGAGAGCACATGAACAGCAGAATTTTATGGATGATATTGTTTTTAACTACTTTTTGCGGTATTTTCAGTCATTACTTCACAGCGTTCAGTTATCTGTTTATTTATCTGTATCTGCTGGTTGTAATCTGGCAACAGGATAGAAAACAGATATGGAAACCTCTTGTGTGTGGTGGATCGGTGGTAATACTTTTCGCAGTATGGCTGATAAGATCGGATTTTTTTCATCTGCTAACATCTGATGGAAATCCGGGAAATCAGGCAAAACTCCGCATTTATGAACTATTTGATTTTATTTTTGGTACGGAAGTGAAATATGCGACTCAGATGGGAGAGGTTCTTTTTGTTCTGACATTACTCTGCGCTATCCTTTTTTGGAAGCGTCTTGGGAAACGAGACGGTATCTTTGCGGTTATGTGTACCTGTATGTTCCCCATAAGCTATCTGATGGCGGCGCTGTTGGCATTGCATGCTTCACATTTCTTTACTTATCGGCATGTCATGCACAGGGACTTTTTTGGCTGGGAATGGCTATTATTTTATCACGAATCAATTTACAGGAATGGATTGCCTGTGTTTCTTTTACTGTATGGATGGGGGCATCTGCTTACAGGATCTCTTACAACGAGGAATATGATACGATTCCGTATCTGGAAGAGACTAAGGAATTCATTGCGGAGAATATGGAGCCGGGGGATGTGATCGTGTATGATACCGACTGGCGTTTTGGACAGCTGTTTGGATGTTATATGCCGGATCAGACATTTTACACTATGGAAGAAGTGCCGGACCTGGCAGAATTGGCTGGAAAAAGAGTCTGGTATTTCCAATGCTTTGGTCATTTGTTGGACGAATCCGACAAATATACCGTTACCTATGAGAATATGGGACATTATGGATTCCAGTATATGGACGGAAACACAGATTTTGATATTTTGAAGGTGGAAATCACGGAGGAAACGGGAAATGATTAAATGGATGGAAAGAGGAATCCTGTTGGCAATGATACTTTCCATGCTGTTTGTCTGGCCGTATGGAGGAATCCGTGAAGATAAAAAGGACAGCTCTTTAAGTGAGGACTATGGATATACAGAACCCTTACAGGTAGGAGAATATGCTTCACAGTACTTTATTGCAGAGACGGATTTTTTGAAAACACTGGAGATCGCGGTGAACTATAATGAAGAGGAAGCCCGAAACGGACTTCTGGGTCTGGAGATTTGGAAAGAGGATCAGAAGATATATGAGGGAGTGATCCCTTATGATGCCATGGAATCGGCAACTTTTTTCCCGGCAGTTATCGAGACCCGGCTGAAAAAAGGCGCTGTATACGAATACCGGATCGTGAATCAAAGTATTTCTGAAAATCTGCCACAGGTTGTATACACTACTACAGAAAAGGCACATGTGTTGGAAAATCAACAGTTGGTTGTACATGGAACAATTGTGAACGGACAGGCATTAAATCGTTATACCTGGAGAAAAAAGCTGGATGTGGTCAGCGTGTTGGAAATTGACAGTTTTATTGCTATATTGGCTGCAATGATATATGCTGTATTGGAACAATGGAAAGGAAAAAAGAAACAATGAAGTGGGTGAAATTCAGAATAAAGACCGTGACAGATGCGGAAGATATTATTATCAGTACCCTGTATGATCTGGGACTGGAGGGTGCACAGATCGAGGACAAGGTGCCTCTGACTGCGATGGAGAAGGAGCAGATGTTCGTGGACATCCTGCCGGACGGACCGGAGGATGATGGCATTGCATACTTAAGCTTTTTCGTAGAGGAAAAAGAAGACGGCAGTCTGGAAGTAGCTGGTGAGAAGACTACCACCGAAGCAGTGCTTGCCGATGTGAAGCAGGAATTGGAAGATTTACGTCAGTTTATGGATATTGGAGAAGGTTCCGTCGTCGTGGATGAGACGGAGGACATTGACTGGATCAATAACTGGAAGCAGTATTTCCATCAGTTCTATATTGATGACATCCTGGTCATCCCTTCCTGGGAAAATATCAAGCCTGAGGATACCGATAAAATGGTGCTCCATATCGATCCCGGCACGGCGTTCGGTACCGGGATGCATGAGACTACGCAGCTGTGCATCCGTCAGCTGCGCAAGTTCATTACCCCAGAGACGGAGCTTCTGGACGTAGGAACCGGCAGTGGTATTCTGGCAATTTTATCTCTGATGTTTGGTGCAAAACATGCTGTGGGAACCGACCTGGATATCTGTGCGGTGGAAGCTGTGGCACAGAACTGTGATGTGAACGGCATTGATCCGGCACAGTTCGACATGATGATCGGCAACATCATCACCGATAAAGAAGTACAGGACAAAGTGGGGTATGAGTGCTATGATATCGTGGTAGCCAATATCCTGGCAGATGTGCTGGTGCCACTGACTCCCGTGATCGTACATCAGTTGAAAAAGGGCGGTATCTACATTACCTCCGGAATTATTGATGACAAGGAGCAGACTGTGGTAGAGGCAGTGAAGGCAGCAGGCCTGGAAGTACTGGAAGTCACTTATCAGGGAGAATGGGTCAGTGTGACCGCAAGGAAGAACTAGAAGTCGGAAGCGGGAGTGTTTATGTATCAGTTTTTTGTAGAACCGGAGCAGATCGATGTGGCGGGAAAAAGCGTCATCATCCGGGGAGCCGATGTCAATCATATCAAAAATGTACTGCGGATGCGTCCCGGTGAGGAAGTGGCGGTCAGCAACGGAATCGACGGCAGGGAATACCGTTGCGGGATCCTGGCATTGGAGGAAGACTGTGTTCGTCTGGAACTACGTTTTATCAAGGAAGATGGTGTGGAGCTTCCCGCAAAGATCTACCTGTTCCAGGGGCTGCCCAAGGCGGATAAAATGGAACTCATTATTCAAAAAGCAGTGGAACTGGGAGCTTTTCAGGTGATTCCTGTAGCAATGAAACGCTGCGTGGTGAAATTGGATGAGAAAAAAGCGGACAGCAAAATAAAGCGCTGGCAGGGAATTGCGGAAGCAGCCGCCAAGCAGAGCAAACGGGGTGTGATCCCGACGGTGGCACCTGTAATGAGCTATGCACAGGCAGTGAAAATGGCATCAGAAATGGATCTGAAGCTGGTGCCCTACGAACTGGCAGAGGGGATGGAACAGACGAAACAGCTGATCGAAAGTGTAAAGCCGGGTCAGCGGATCGCTATTTTCATCGGTCCGGAAGGCGGCTTTGATCCGGAGGAGATCCGGACCGCCACAGAGGCCGGAATCCACCCCATTACGCTGGGTAAGAGGATTCTTCGTACAGAGACAGCCGGATTTACGACTATCGCATGGCTGATGTATCAGTTGGAAAATTAGCGGATGGGCGGCACAGAGTATCTGCCTTTGGCATATTTTAATCATAAGAAGAATATAGTAACTGTTCAGAGTAAACGGAAAGTTTTGAAAGAGCGATCCGGCGAATGGACTTTGAGTAGCTGCTACACAGATAGATAGCAAGGAGAAGAAGAGAATGGAAGTCTATTTGGACAATTCCGCTACGACCAGAACTTTTCCGGAAGTAGCCGAATTGATGACAAAGATCATGTGTGAAGATTACGGAAATCCCTCCAGCCTGCATATGAAGGGAGTGGAGGCGGAGAAGTACCTCCGCTATGCCAAGGAGACTCTGGCAAGGATCCTGAAGGTGGAGGAGAGAGAGCTGTTGTTCACCTCCGGCGGTACAGAGTCTGATAATATGGCATTGATCGGCTGCGCCCTGGCGAATTGCCGCAGGGGCAACCATCTGATCACGACACAGATCGAACATCCTGCCATTCTGCAGACCATGCGTTACCTGGAGAGCCAGGGATACCGTGTCACGTATCTGCCGGTGGATTCCTGCGGACGCATTCATCTGGAAGACCTGCGCAGAGCCATGACACCGGAGACGATTCTGGTATCCATTATGCATACCAATAATGAGATCGGTGCCCTGCAGCCTATTGAGGAAGCCGGAGCACTGATCAAACAGATGAACCCGGATACGCTGTTCCATGTGGATGCGGTACAGGGAT
>ERZ650918.2834-NODE-2834-length-11242-cov-2.625548_pt1 | contig 11242 bp, 22 predicted proteins | sample MGYA00514758_ERZ650918 | MGnify/ENA metagenome assembly ERZ650918 | reverse complement strand
GTTATTTATCAGATTCCGCATTGATGACGAAAAACTCTATAAGGTGCTGGATGATTTGGAGAAAGCAAGGAAAATCATCGGGGAGTGCTACAGCACATTAGGAGCAATGGGAATCGTGGAAATCAAAAAAGAGACTGCCACCGGTCGGCAGCAGTCCCAGGAAGATTAACTCATGCGGTCAATCTCTTCGAGTTTAACTATAAACTCATTCAAGATATTTGCTGTGTTCTGAACGATTTTGCGAGCATCGGAAACAGAACAGGGTGCTGAGGAATCTGAGTTCGCTGGCATTGTATTTTGTACATACTCTGCCAGAAGTTCTCGAAGATGTTGAGTGTATGAAATTTCTTTCCACTGACCCATAAATTCACCCCCTTCCTGTGCTGATTATAGCACGAAGGAGAGAGAAATAAAAGAAAGGAGAACAGCCATGACAACACCATTATTTCAAATCCCGAAGCCAATCATGGAAAACATGGAAAAGTTGAATGAATTGGTGGAAAAATACCCTTTGGATATTCCGGTGCCAGAAGTTGCAAAGCTGATGGGCATGAACCCAGAATGTCTGAGAGCAGCCATCGACTGCGGGACATTTAAACCGGGATATTCGTGGAGAAAGGGAGTTGCCCAGAACAAGGGTTACAAAATAGCAACCATTCCTTTTTATCTTTGGTATACCCAGAGCTGGATTTCGGCGGAATTATTTTAAAACAGGTAGGAGGCGAAAGGCGTGAACAAGGAAATCCTTGAAGTGATGAAGGAATCAGAAGATTTTATCGCCGCAGTAGCAAGTGCTATGAAAAGCTCAAAAGAAGAGCAAATCAGCATTACAGATTGTCCATGTGGCGGAAAAATAAAGTTTTGGTACAGCAACTACAACGGACATAAAACCGTTATAGCCAAATGTAACCAATGCCGCAGAGAAATCAGAGGCAGTAGCGGTGCTTTGGAAGCTTATGAAAGGGAGAATGGAAGATGAAGCTAAAAAATATCGCCTCCCTGTGCAAGAGCAGAAAAACAGCTGATATTTGTACTGATACATATGGCAATCAGTATCTCGGAAACGGGAGTGCTTACTACCTGATGCCATCAGAGCTGGAACTGGACGAAGAGAATATCCTATTTATCTTCGATGTGCCGAAGGATAAACAGGCGGACTGGATGGTTAAATGCATGGAAATCCCGCAATACCTTCCGGTGGCGGATATTGAAAAGGGAGAAACTCAGGCAGAAACCGTTCCAATCGAGCTTGTTTTGTATGATGGAAGCTACAAGCTCTTAAAAGATGAAAGAGGAATCATCATATTTAACGAGAAATATCTTGCACCTCTTGCGGATATTACCGAGCCAATCAACTACTATATCCGCTGGATAAGCGCCAGCGAAGCGTTTGTTGCAGTAAAAAAAGGCTTGATGCTACAAGCTCTGATTGCAGCATCAAATGAATCGATTTTTACCCCCTCTTTTCTGGAAACTTTCAGAGAAGTCGAGGACAAAGTAGCGGATTGGATGAATCGAAGACAAGGACCCAAAATCAACCTGGAAACAGGGGAAGTGGAGGACTAAAAGTGATTACAATTACAGCATTTATAGGAAGTGCGCTGGTGTTCAGCGGCTTAATTTTGGCAGGGATTGCCGGCTGGGTGATTGAGATTATCTGTTACTGGCAAGAAGCTCGTGAAAACAGAGAAGAGGCGAAAAAAAGTGAGAGTCGCAATCGGAAAGCGTCGTGAGTACAAACCATGCATACAGAAGGTAGAACGCACTGCTTGTAAGGACTGCCCCAAAAAAGGCAGTGAATGCGCAGAGTGTGATTATCTGGCGATATACGATGGAGCGGATGAGGCTATAAAGGCAGAGTACTATAAGCAGTACCGGGCAGTCCGAGATAGCCAAAGCGAACGAGCGACAATGAACATCTGCCGAAAGCATCAGGAGCGCCGCCGCAGGGGATAAAATGAAAATGAGCATAAAAAAGCGCCGAAATCAGCGGGAACTGATTTCGGCGCAGGATGCAAACGCATCCGCTCATCGTGCGTGAGTTAAGGATAACACCTTTAGGCAGAAAAATCAAGGGGGAAGGAAAGATGCTGGACGTTGGCTGCTGTGTGCTGCAAAAGAGTAGAGAAAAAGCGGAGCTTTTTCCGAAGTTGTATCCACCATTCGGCTCAATCGGGGTGATAGACCATATATCGCCGGGAGGATATTCCGTGCAGTGGAGGAAAGAAGGCTTTAAAAACACAATGTACATCTACACCGAAGATGACCTCATCTGCACAGGAAAGCCAAACCGGTACGGGTATCGGTACAATCTCAATCAGCCAGTGGTTTCCGGTTACTATCAAAGGTATTTGGAAAAACACCGGTTGCATCGATGCTTCCCTTTGAGCGACCAACAGCGCTTTGAATTCGAGCGAGGAATGGACAAGCTCCTACTAATGGGCAAGGTCAGCCCGGAGGAAGTCTTTAAATAATGAAATAAGCGGTTGCAAAGTCGGTATTTTCCGCAGCAGCCGCTTTTTCGCACCAAAATTAAGAAGGGAAGAAAGGCAGTTGCGAAGAGTTAAAAAAAGAACATTTTCCGGGGTAGTATGCGAGCAGGAAGTGTATGACATCCCGGATAGAATCAAGGATGTGCGCAATGCCAGACCTCCGAGACCGAGATTTAAAACGGAAGAAGAGCGGGAACAGCACAAACTGGGGATTTCCCGCCGTCGACACGCAAGGTTGGTCAATGCCAACTTTTCCCCGACTTCGCTGTACAGCACCCTGACCTTTTCCAATGAATACGAAGTACATACCTTTGAGGAAGCAAAACGCATCCGGGACAACTTTGTGCGCAGGCTCAAGAGGGCGGCGCCGGAAGCTCGCATCATGGTTTATATGGGCAGAGGCAAGGCAACCCACCGCATCCACCTGCACATGCTGTCCGAGGGTGTGCCGGAGGAGCAGATCCGCCGCCAGTGGTATCTGGGCAGCGTGGTGCGCATCGAGCATCTGAAGGAGCACAACTACTATGATGGTGTTGATCACGGGCAGGACTACACCGGTCTGGCAAATTACCTGTTTGACCACTGGACACCCGAGCAGGGTGGACACCGCTGGAAGCCGACCAAAAATCTGAAACAGCCGGAGCGGGAAAATCCGAAGGAAATCAAGCGCCAGTATACCGAGCAGAAGCCGCCGCGGGCACCGAAGGGGTATGTCCTGGTCGAAAGCAAAGCAACGGGGTATGGTTATCTTTATTTTAAATATGTAAAGATTCCGGCAAAAAGAACCAGAAAAAATTTGAATACGAAAAAATAAGGAGCTGAGATAGAATCGGCTCTGGCAAGCCTTGTAAATATGTAACGTTTTAGGGCGAAGGAAGGGGAGATGGTAGGATGAGGGTCGGTAGAACCGAAGCTGATGAGCAGAAAGCAGTGCTCCAGTGGTGCGTCCTAATGCAGGGAAGGTGGTCGGAATTGGAATATCTCTATCATGTACCAAACGGAGGCAGCCGAAACGCAAAAGAAGCAGCCAACTTAAAGGCACAAGGAGTAAGACCAGGTGTCCCTGATCTGGAACTGCCAGCAGCCAGAGGAGCCTATACCGGATTGCACATTGAGATGAAACATGGCAAAAACAGAGTATCCAAAGAGCAGGACCGATTTTTGACAGCTCTGAAGGAAATGGGAAGATGTGCGGTTGTTTGCTATGAGGCAGAACCTGCCATGCAAGTAATCCAAGAGTATATGCAGCTGAAGCCAGGACAAAGGCTGGCTTGTGATGTGCTACCCCAATATCCAGTTTTAAAATAATAAAATCTAAAGGAGTGTCAAGCTATGACAAAGCAGACATTGGAGAAACTTATCGAAATGCAGGAGGCAATCGCTATTTGTGAGTGCATCATCAACGATATTGCGGACGGATATGAGCTTCAGCTTGTGACGCCCAAAACGGAAGAAGAGGTTCCAGATTTTATGAGAGAGGACCTGAAAAATATGCTTGCAATTTTGCTTGAAAGCTACCAAGCGGATTTTGAAAAAATTTAGGGGGAGATCAGACATGAAAGCAATCATCAAAAAGCCGGGAGAAAAACCAAGAGTAATCGAAATCGAAAACGAGCTTTCCGCTCTACAGGAAGCAGTGGAAGGATATATCCAGGCAGTGCCATTGGCTGCCGATGCCTGTATCATCTGCAACGAGGAGGGGAAACTTATCGGACTTCCATACAACACAAGAATCCTGAACGAGATTTTTGTGGGGAATATTCTCTTTGTGGGAGTAGCGGGAGAAGAATTTTGCAGCTTGACAAACGAGCAGATCAGCCTGATCGCCGAGAGAGTTTTGAACAGGGAGGGGAATTAAATGAGAATCCGCGTTGCAAGGAAGGTGTATAATCCGGTTGTAGAAGCAGGACAGGGTGCCTACTATGGGGATCTTGTAAATCCAATATCCGAATCAATGGGAGATACGCCATATAGGATTGTTTTCGCAATAAATCCTTTGAAGAGCGGAGAGATAGACAAGGTGCTGGTATCGGAAGAGGATGTAGATAAAATAAAACAACTTCGTGAGATTGCAATTTATCCAAACGGGAATGTAATCACCAGAAAGATAGGCAAGAACAGTACAACGCCGCTGGTATATTATTTGACAAAAGAGTATGCCCGATATATAGAGCATAAAAACGACAATCCGCTGGATTTTAGGAGAGAAAACATAATATTCCTTCGAGAGGAAACTCCGAAAGAGGGGATAGGAAACTGGGACATGAGGTTTGGAGGAACAACACGAACGTTGATCTCGCTGTGCATCCGAGAAAACCCAAAGCAGAACTGGTACGAACTGGTAAAAAAGGTAGCGGAAATGAAAAATTGCCCGATGGATGAGGTAAACAAGAAGCTTAAAGAATTTCAAGAGCTTGGTATGCTGGGGTATCACGATCAGGGAAACTGGAGGAAATGGGGAATATGAAATACAACCAATACGCGATAGAATCATTGAAAGATAAGCTGATCGAGCTATCGATGAAAAGCAGCACACCGAAGAAGTATGCAGCCAATATGTTTGAGGCTTATGAGGTAATCAAACAGCTGCAAAACAACCAAAGATGGTACAATCCAAAAGATAAACCGCCTGAACCAGATTGTGGGGTGTTGGCAATCGTATCTGGCAAGCCCCGTCCAAATATCACTCTGGTGGAAGCTTACTGTATAGCGGAGTACGATGTGCAGGACGGGTGGATTGTGAGCGATTATCCAGAATGTACATCTCTAAAAATCGAAGCATGGATGCCGCTACCGTACTATCAGGGAGAATGGGAGGAATCACGATGAAAACCCAAGAAATCATCAAAGCCCTGCGCGCAACGCCCAGCCGGAGCAAGAGAGCGCCGCTGGATGAGGCAGCGGACAGACTGGAACAGCTGCAGAAAGAAAAAGAGGCTTTAGTAGCGGATTTGAAAAAGTTGGAAGAAACAGGAGAAATGTGTATCCTCTGTAGCCATTGCTGCGCTGGAGGAAAACCAGTCTATCAGCAGAGCGACGATTATCTGGAATACTGTACATCCTGCGATGAGGGTTACAGCAATTTCGAGTGGAGGGGAGCGCCAGAGGAAAAGACTGACTCCGGTTTGCTGGAGGAATAACCATGAAAAATAAAAACCTTCGCCGTTTATCCGTTTTGGTAAACTCGCAGACAGAATATCACCTGTATCAACTCGCCCAGATGGCAGGATATAAAGAGATCGGGCGGGTGATTGATAAGCTGGTGCGGGAAAAGATGATTGCGCTGAAAGGAGGTAGCACCGATGGAATATCAAGAAAAAGTCGAGCGCCTGAAGAGGTATCGGATGCTCGATGCGAAAATAGCAAATCTTACAGAAGAGCTGCAGGTGTGGCAAGCCAGGGCAACCAAAATCACAGCCAGCATCTCACAGGAACCAAAAACACCTGGTAGCGGGAACCAGATGCAAAAATGCGTAGAAAAAATGTGCGCAATCAAAGATGAGCTGGCACAGGAAACGGCAAATTTGCAGCAGAGCAAGCATCAGATCGAGGAGGCAATCCGCTCACTGGAAGACAAAACGGAGCAGGATGTACTCTGGTATTACTACATAAGGGGAATGACGTTTGAAAGAATCGCCGTTGAAATGAATTATTCTTGGCGACAAATCAACCGGAAGCACAAAAGTGCAATGAAAAAATTAAAGATGTCATAGAATGTCATATTCATCCTGTGATATGATTAAGCTGCAGGAACTGGGAACGAAGAACGTTTTCTTTCATTTCAGGCTTGACACTCCTTAGTTGCAGAAAACCCGCCTACCGAAAGGTAAGCGGGTTTTCTGTTGGGGTTATTCTTCAGAGTGTTTGTTGTGAAGATATTCCGTTATTGCTCGGCGGATAAACTCAGCCTTGCTGATACCGTCGGCTTTGAGTGCATCTTCCCATTGAGCAACAAGGTTTTTTTGCAGGCGGACAGCGATTTGAGAATAGGCTTTGTCCAAATACCGCTGTTTGACCTGCGTGGATGTTTTTCCCATAAAGCACCTCCTAAAAGAACGAACGAAGGACGAAGTACAGAGCAAATAAAAGTCCTGCAACGGTTAGTATTTTGGCGACAAGGGTCAGAATATCTTTTTTCATGGTTGCATTTTGGAAAGCAGTTTGGTATACTTGAGATAAGGGAAGGGGCTTGCGCCCCCGCCCTTACTGTTCCTTATCGGAACAGTTTGACCAGAATCATAATCCAACCTACCAGACTGATGATTCTGATGATGAGCTCTTCGAGTTGTGCCACCAACTTGATGAGCTCTTTTATTTTGCTTTCCACTTTGTTCACCTCCCTTCATTGCTTATATTATATCATACTGATAGCAGTATGTCAATAGCTTTTTGATAAAAAAGAAATTTTTTTAATTTTCAGCCGGATTTCCAAACGAGAAAGCCGGCTTTTTTTATGCCGTTTTCCACCTTTAGCCCCGAGAAAGGTTGAAAAATAAATGCTGGAAAAAAACAAAATTTACAACACAGACTGCCTTGCAGGAATGGAGGGAATAGCAGATAAATCAATCGATATGATTTTATGCGATTTACCGTATGGAGTCACCGACTGTCGCTGGGACAGTGTGCTGCCGTTTGATAAGCTCTGGAAGCAATATGAACGCATCATCAAGGATGATGGTGCAATCGTACTTACAGCAATCCAGCCATTCACAACGGCGCTCATCCAGAGCAATCGCAAGTTGTTCCGCTACTGCTGGTATTGGCATAAAAACTGTCCAACAGGCTTTGCCAACGCCAAGAAGCAGCCGATGCGCTGCATTGAGGATATTGTGGTTTTTTACAAAAAGCCACCCGTCTACAATCCACAAGGGCTGATTCGGCTGGATAAGCCGGTTCACCATAAGGGTAGCAAGAAGTGCGGGGAAGTCTACAGCCACGGACTGGAATCCGATTTTGTAACCGAGTATAGAAACTATCCCCGCAACCTGCTGTCCGTAAAATGCGAAAGAGGATTGCACCCAACGCAGAAGCCAACAGCCCTGTTCGAGTATCTGATTCGTACCTACACCAACGAGGGAGCGCTTGTGCTTGATAACTGCATGGGCAGTGGCACAACCGCAGTAGCCTGTATCCGCAGCAACCGTGATTTCATCGGCTTTGAGCTGGATGCAAAGCACTTCGACACAGCTCAGAAGCGTATTGAGAGCGAGCTTGCGCAGAAAAAATAGGTACTTCCTGGACCCGCCGGGCGTGCGGGTGCGAAAGTAGCGCGGAAAATGCCTCTGGATAGGGTAAAAAAACTAGGGTAAGAAGGTAAGAATTCGCAGAAAATAGAAGAAATACGTATATTAAGAAGTACAGAAGAAACGAAACGGTAAGAATTTAGGGTAAAAATTTGTTACCTTGGAGGTGGTTGTTTGGGTAACAATTTTAGAGTGAAAAAAATCAACGGAAAAACCTGTGTCCAAACAGCACTTTTAGCGGAGCTTTTTGGGGTAACACAGAAAACGCTCGCATCCTGGGCGAAAGACGGATGTCCGAAAGCAGATCGCGGTTGGTGGGCTTTGCAGGATGTGATTGCCTGGCGGATTGATGGCACCGGAGCAGATGCAGACTTGGAAAATATGTCGCTCAAGGACCAGAAAACCTACTGGGAATCTCAGCTCAAAAAAGCTCAGACAGAAAACCGTGAGCTGGAAAATGGAATCAAACGCGGAGACTACATTGAGAAAAAGGTGGTAGCGGATGAGCTGACCGCCTTTTTTGTTGCCCTTAAACAGGCGATGATGCTGTTACCGCGCAAAATCGGTATCCTGGCATCGGCATCAGTGGATATAGATACAGCAAAGAGTATCGAACATGAGGTAAGGGAGGTGGTGCATGATGCACTCGCGGAATGGTCGCAAGGTAAATTATCCGAAATGGATGCAGGAAGCGATGACGACTTTGAAACCGCCAGAGAAGTTGACAGTTAGCCAGTGGGCGGACCAGAACAGAATCATACCATCGGGAACATCCAACCAGCCTGGACGATGGAAAACCGAAAAGACCCCATACCTCAAGGGAATCATGGACGCTTTTTCCGATGACCGAATCGAGGAAATTGTTTTTATCAAATCCACCCAGGTGGGCGGAACAGAAGCGATCCTCAACATCATCGGCTATATCATCGACCAGGACCCTGCATCCACGCTGGTGGTATATCCATCGGAGGTGCTGGCGGAGGATATTTCCAAAAACAGGATTCAGCCGATGCTTCGGGCGACCCGTCCGCTGGCGGCTCGCTTCCGGGAAGCGGACAGTAAGCTGCTGGCGTTGCAGTTTGACGATATGTACCTGCCGCTGACCGGTGCAAACTCGGCAGCATCCCTGGCATCCAAACCGGTGCGATTTGTGCTGATGGATGAGGTGGATAAATATCCGCCACGCTCTGGAGGGGGGCGAGAGGCAGATCCAATCTCTCTGGCAAAGGAGCGTACCAACACTTTTTCCTACAACAAAAAAATCTTTATCACCTCCACACCGACCTTGAAAACCGGCTCGATCTGGAAAGAGTGGGAGAGCTGCACCCGGAAACTCTTTTACTATCTGCCATGCCCACACTGCGGGAAATATCAGAAATTGAGATTCCACCAGATAAAATTTGCCAAAGAGGGCACCAAAACCCAGCGGGCGGAAACCGCCTACTATGAGTGCCCATACTGCCAGGGGCATATCACCGATGCGGATAAACAAAAGATGCTACGACAAGGGAAATGGATGAGTGAGGAAGAACCGGAAGGGGTAAAGCCCAGCCGGAAGAAAACAGGATTTGCAATCAACGCAATTTACTCCCCTTGGTTATCGCTATCGGATGTGGCTTATAAATGGCTGGATGCCCAGGGCGACCAGGAGAAGATGCAGAACTTTGTCAACTCCTGGCTGGGGGAACCGTGGGAGGATGTCGGCAGCACCGCCGGGGCACAAAAAGTGCTGGACAACCGTGGGGTGCTAACCCGTGGTATCGTGCCGGACTGGGCACAGATGATTACCTGCGGGGTGGATGTGCAGCAAAACTGCCTGTACTATGCGGTGGATGCCTGGGGACAGGGAAAGAAAATCTATCACCTGGACCACGGCTGCATCAAAGGGACCGATTTTAATACCTTGTGGGACATCATCAACCAGACCTATTACAACGAAAAGGGACAGGATTGGTACATTGATTTGGCACTGATTGACTCAGGCGACCAGACCGACCTGGTATATGATTTTTGCTATCTGCATTTCCCACTGACGGTACCGGTAAAAGGTTCATCCCGTCCGATTCCGGCAAGATTCCGCCGGAGCGAAATCCAGAAAGAGGATAGTGTGGCAAAAGGGCTCAGCTTAATCATGTGTGATGGCAGCTATTACAAATCAATGCTCTACGCCAAAATCAACGCGGTGGACGGCAGCTTCCAGGTGTTTGATGGCGTGGATCAGGAGTACTGCGAGCAGGTAACCAGCGAGCATAAAGTGTTTGAGCGCAAAAACGGAGTAGAGAGCTGGGTATGGCAGAAGAAAACCAGCGATGCCCAGAACCACTATCTGGACTGTGAGGTGTACGCTTCCTGCGCCGCCGATCTGATGGGAGCCTTTGCGCTGCTGGAAGAGCCGGTGGAGCAGCCGGAACCGGAGTTTCAGCCGGAACCGGAGGAGGACAGCTGGGAAGAGGATACCTGGGACAATGACGATTGGGAGGATGATTGGGATTGAGCGAGTTAAAAGCAAGATATGATAAGCTGCTGGCAGCAGTGGAGGCAATCGAGTGCGGAGCCCAGAGCTACAATATCGACGGGCAAAGCGTTACAAAGGCAAACCTTGCCACACTGTACAAGCGCCTGCAAATGCTGGAAAGCCAAATCCGGCAGGAAAACGGAGAAAATCTCTCGGTAGTTTCCTTCGTGGACAGGGGGTAAGGAGATGGTTTTGGAATTGTTTTTTCAAAACACTGGTGTTCCATCTCCCGAAGCTCAAATGTTTCCTTTGAGCTTCCTCGAAAAAGAGGAGAGTGAGAAAAATGGGTGTATGGCAAAACCTCAAGATGCGATTCTCAAAGCGTAGCGGATATGATTCCGGCAGCTTTGCCCGAGGTGGAGAAAACTGGACACCGGTAGATGGTAGAGCCGAGGACATCAATGTGATGTCCCGCGATACCATCCGGCATCGCGCCCGGGATTTGGAGCGCAATGCCGATTATGTAGAGGCTGCCATCCTTGCCATGGAGCGCAACGTTGTTGGTTCGGGCATCCGGCTGGATTGCAAACTGGAAGATACCGAGCTGGAACAGAAAATTGAAAATCTTTGGGAAAGATGGTGCCACGCAGAAAACTGCGATGTTACCGGGAGACTGTGCTTTTGCGAAATACTCAAGATGGCGGTGCGCCGGATGATGGTGGATGGAGGGCTGCTGTTGGTAGCTACCTACACCGGAAACAAAAAATTTCCGTTGCAACTGCAAATCAAAGAGGTGGATGAACTCAACGCCGGCATTTTGTTCCATGGGAAAAATCAGGTGGTGGGCGGCATTGAAATCGACGCCAGCAACCGCCCGGTAGCATACCATTTTACCGTATACGATGTGTACGGAGAAACGGGAAAAACCGTGCGGATTCCAGCCGACCGAGTAATCTACCTCAACCGAATCAAGCGAACCTCTCAGGTGAGAGAGGTATCCAGCTTTGCAAATGTCCTTTCCCGCCTGCGGGACCTCAACCAGTTTCTTAATG
>ERZ650918.2831-NODE-2831-length-11244-cov-23.266780_pt1 | contig 11244 bp, 8 predicted proteins | sample MGYA00514758_ERZ650918 | MGnify/ENA metagenome assembly ERZ650918 | reverse complement strand
TGGATCACATCAACGCCCACGGCACCGGCACCCACATGAACGATGCCTGCGAGACTGCCGCCATCCACGCCGTGTTCGGCGCACACGCCAAGGAGATGACCGTGGTCAGCACCAAGAGCATGACCGGCCATCTGCTGGGCGGCGCGGGCGGCATCGAGGCCGTGTTTACCGCGCTGGCACTGCGGGACCAGTTTGCACCGCCCACCATCCACTACGCCCAGCCCGACCCGGAGTGCGATCTGGACTATGTGCCCAACACCGGGCGGCAGCAGGAGATGCAGTACGCGCTGAGCAACAGCCTGGGCTTTGGCGGCCACAACGCCTGCATCGCCCTGCGCAGATGGGAGGGCTGACCCATGGCAGAGCCCCGTACCGTGCGTGAAAACGCCAACACCCTGAGCAGTGTACAGATCGCGGAGATCCTGCCCCACCGCTACCCCTTTGCCCTCGTGGACCGTGTTCTGGACTACGAGCCGGGGCAGTGGGCCATCGGCCGCAAGTGCGTCACCCGCAACGAGGAATTCTTCAACGGCCACTTCCCGGCGCAGCCGGTCATGCCCGGCGTGCTGCTGCTGGAAGCATTGGCACAGACCGGCGCTGTGGCGGCGTTGAGCCTGCCGGAAAACAAGGGCAAGCTTGCGCTGTTCGGCGGCATCAAGAGTGCCCGCTTCCGCAAGCAGGTCACCCCCGGGGACGTGCTCACCCTCCACTGCGAGCTGGTACAGCAGCACGGCGCTGTGGGCGTAGGCAAGGCCTCGGCATGGGTGGACGGCAAGTGCGCCGTCACCGCAGAGCTGACCTTTGTGCTGACCGACGCAGCAGAATAAAATGAATGCAAAAAGAGATAGGCGATCCCTTTCGGGAAAGCCTATCTCTTTTTTTGTGTCTGTTCCGGTCGGTTTACTCTGCGGCAGCTGTCCCGGTGTCTGCTTCAGCAGTGGGGGCAGACTCTGTCGGGGCGGTCGCCGCCTGTTCCTTTTCCATCCACTCCCGCACGCGGTCGGGGCGGTTGGTGATGTAGGCATCGGCGCTGGTGCGCAGCAGGCTGCGGACGGAATCTTCCGTGTCCACCGTCCACAAAGACACCTTGATGCCCATCTCGTGCAGTTTGTCAATGAAACCGGCGTTTTTGTAGGCGGTGTGGTACTCACAGCTGACCCACTCCGGCGCAAAGTCCAGACTGCGGATGTAGGCGGGCAGATCCCGCTGCGACAACAGGTTTTTGTAGATCTCGTTCAGGCTCTCGCCGGGAAAGCTTGCCCGCAGCATACTTACCTTATCGCTCATCCATCGGGTCATCCAGCTGCAATTTTCCTCGTCTGCTGCGCTCTCCGGCAGGGCGGCATCCATGGCTTCTATGTCCTCTATGCCGTTGGTCAGTCCAAGATCCTTCCAGATGATGGGCGGCGGCAGCAGCATGCTTTCCAGCTCGCCGTATACCAGTGCACCCACCCGCAATTCGGGCATCAACTGCTTTGCCTGCCGCAGCAGCGCGTGGTTGAAGGAAACAAGGATCACCTGTTCTACCATCTCGGTCTGCTGCAGCACTTCCAGCACCCGGGGTACAAAGTCCGGGTCGTTGTCCATGGTGGATTTCAGTTCCAGATGCACGGTGCATTCCGGCATCTGCCTGCACAGTTCCATGGCCTCCTGCAGGGTGGCGATCTTCTCGTCCTGAAAGATGGCGTCCTTCCAGCTGCCGAAATCCAGTTCCTTTAAATCGCCCATGGTCATATCGTAGATCTTGCCGGAAATATCCGTGTGCAGATCGATCATATAGTCGTGGTGGATCACAAGCCCGGCGTCAATGGTCTGCTGTACGTCCATCTCTACGCCGTCCGCGCCAATCTCCATGGCTTTTTTAAAGGCAGTCAGGGTATTTTCCGGTGCAAGATAGGAAGCACCGCGGTGTGCAATGATTTGTGGTGTCATAAATTTTCTCCGTTATCGGTTCTTCCTCACACTTTTACGCCCCGGCGCTGCCATACCGCAAACAGTGCCGGGGCGCTTGCTCAGGTCAGGTCCTCGCCGTCTGAAGCGATGACCTTTTTATACCAGTAAAAACTGTCCTTCCGGCTGCGGGCAAGGGTGCCGTTGCCGTCGTTGTCCTTGTCCACATAGATAAAGCCGTACCGCTTTTTCATCTCGCCGGTGGAGGCGCTCACAAGGTCGATGGGCCCCCATGTGGTGTAGCCCATCAGCGGCAGACCGTCCTCGTTGATGGCCTTTTCCATCTCTTCGATGTGCGCCCGCAGGTAGTCGATGCGGTAGCTGTCGTGGATGGAGCCGTCCGGCTCTACGGTATCCACCGCACCCAGACCGTTCTCCACGATGAACATGGGCTTTTCGTACCGGTCGTAGATGGTGTTCAGGGTCACCCGTAGACCCACCGGGTCGATGGCCCAGCCCCACTCGCTGACTTTCAGGTAGGGGTTCTTCACCGATGCAGACACGGCGTTGCCTTCCGCATTCTCTGCCGCCATCAGCTCCTTATCCACCGTGATGCAGCGGCTGGAATAGTAGCTGAAGGACACAAAATCCACCGTGCCCTCCCGCAGCGTGCGGTCGTCCTCCGGCTGTGTGTGCAGCTGCACCCCGGCGCGCTCCATCCGCTTTTTAGCCCACACGGGGTAAGCGCCGCGCACCTGTACGTCGGTAAAGAAGTAGTTGTCCCGGTCTGCCTCCTGTGCCGCCCGCACATCCTCCGGGGCGCAGGTGCGGGGGTAGAACTGCCCTGCCGCCAGCATACAGCCCACCATGGCATCCGGCATTTTTTCGTGCGCCAGCTTTACCGCCTTTGCGCTGGCCACCAGCTCGTGATGGGCAGCCTGATACTTGACCTGCTCCACATTTTCGCCGGGGTAGAATACCAGCCCTGCGCCGGTAAAGGACAGGTGCAGCAGCATATTGATCTCGTTGAAGGTGAGCCAGTACTTCACCTTGCCCTTGAAGCGGTCGAACAGCACCTCGCAGTAGTGGACGTAGGCGTCCACCATGCGGCGGTCTTTCCAGCCGCCGTATTTTTTGATGAGGGCAATGGGAGTGTCAAAGTGGCAGATGGTGACCAGCGGCTCAATGCCGTACTTATGGCACTCGTCAAAAATGCTGTCGTAGAAGGCCAGTCCTGCCTCGTTGGGCTGAGCATCATCGCCGTTGGGCAGGATGCGGGTCCATGCAATGGACAGCCGGAAGCACTTGAAGCCCATCTCTGCAAACAGGGCGATATCCTCTTTATAATGGTGATACAGGTCAATGGCCTCGTGGCTGGGGTAGAAATGTGCGTCATCGCAGCCCAGCATTTCCATATAGCCCGTTGCCACCGGAAAACGGTCCGGGCCGAAGGGGGTTACATCCACCGTAGCCAGACCCTTGCCGTCTGCCTGCCATGCACCCTCGCACTGGTTGGCAGCGGTAGCGCCGCCCCACAAAAAGCCCTTGGGAAATTTGCCCATACTCTTTACCTCCTTGTTTACTTTTGCGCCCCTGCGGAGCGCAGATATACGCATACTACTATGATACCGCAACTGGCGGCGCTTGTCCATGACTGCATTTTGCAAAGGTGCGTGCATTTGGGGATAAAGTACGACTTTTATCGTCAAAACGCTGAAATTTCCTGCTGTTTTTTGCGCACTTTTCACGATAAAAACACAAAACTTGCCCGTTTTTCTTTTATTCTGTTCCTTTTAAACCGCGCGGCAGTATGGTAGAATAGTAGGGTAAGAACTGCGCTGCGCTGCTGCGCTGCTGAGAACATGGAAAAATGGAGTGTTTGATTATGACTGAGTTCAAACCCATCAAAGAAGGCAAAGTCCGCGAGATCTACGACAATGGCGACAGCCTGATCATGGTTGCCACCGACCGCATTTCTGCGTTTGACGTCATCCTGAAAAACAAGGTCACCAAAAAGGGCACCGTGCTCACCCAGATGAGCAAGTTCTGGTTCGATTACACCCGCGATCTGCTGCCCAACCACATGTTGAGCGTGGATGTGCAGGATATGCCGGAGTTCTTCCGCCAGCCCCGGTTCACCGGCAACAGCATGATGTGCCGCAAGCTGACCATGCTGCCCATCGAGTGCATTGTGCGCGGCTACATTACCGGCAGCGGCTGGGCAAGCTACCAAAAGACCGGCAAGGTGTGCGGCATCCAGCTGCCCGAGGGCCTGCAGGAGTCCGATAAGCTGCCCGAGCCCATCTACACCCCCTCCACCAAGGCAGAGATCGGCGACCACGACGAGAACATCTCCTACGAGCAGAGCATCGACGTGCTGGAGAAGCAGTTCCCCGGCCACGGTTTGGAGTACGCCACTAAGCTGCGCGACTACACCATTGCCCTGTACAAGAAGTGCGCCGAGTATGCACTGTCCCGCGGCATCATCATTGCCGATACCAAGTTCGAGTTTGGTCTGGACAAGGACGGCAACGTGGTGCTGGGTGACGAGATGCTGACCCCGGACTCTTCCCGCTTCTGGCCGCTGGAGGGCTACGAGCCGGGTCACAGCCAGCCCTCCTTCGACAAGCAGTTTGTGCGCGACTGGCTGAAGGCCAACCCCGACAGCAACTACGACCTGCCGCAGGATGTCATTGACAAGACCATTGCCAAGTATCTGGAGGCCTACGAGCTGCTGACCGGCAAAAAGCTGTAAGCGTATCCCGTATCCATAAAATCAAGGCTGCTGCGGAAAATTTTCCGCAGCGGCCTTTTTTGCGCCCTGCCCCTTGACATTGAGCGGGGATATGAGTAATATATGTATCGTATCAAACAGTTTCACATCGAACAACTTGAATAGAGGAAACCATTATGTGTACACAGCACCCTATTGAAGAGCCCTGCAAGCTGGACCCGCCGTGGGAAGGGCCGCAGGTCATCCCCGCTCAGCTGCGCCGGGTGGACAACCTGATCTTCCGCAGGCTGAACCAGTTTTCCCGCGCCAACGGGGTAGAGCAGACCACCCCCATGCACGGGTGGATCATCGAGTATCTCTACCGCCACCGGGACGAGCCGGTGTTCCAGCGGGACATCGAGCGGGAGTTTTCCATCACCCGCTCTACGGTGACGAACATTTTGCAGCTGATGGAGCGCAAGGGCTACATCCAGCGGCTGAGCGTGCCGCAGGATGCCCGGCTTAAGCAGCTGGTTTTGACCAAGGAGGGCATCCAACGGCACGAAAAGACCCTGCTTTCCTTCCACCAGACCGACGATTATGTGGCCGGACTGCTGACCGAGGAGGAGAACGCAGAACTGCTGCGGCTGCTGAACAAGCTGCGGGAAGCACTGAAATAACGATCTTTTTCGTCAAAGCGCCGAAAAAGGACTTGTTAAATTAGCAATTATGAACATTTTTCGAAAGCTATTGACATTTAAATTGTTTTGTATAAAATTGTTTTGTACCAAACAAATAAAATTAACAGGAGGGAACTCAGATGATCAAAAAGCTTGTGTCGTATCTGGGCGAGTATAAAGCCGCCTCGATCAAGACACCGCTCTTTGCTGCGCTGGAAGCCATTATGGATGTGCTGCTGCCCACCATCATGGCCTTTATCATCGATCAGGGCATTGAAAAGGGCGATATGAACGCCATCATCCGCTACGGCCTGCTTACCTTTCTGGTGGCAGCCATTGCGCTGGTGCTGGGCGTGCTGGCGGGCAAGTATGCCGCCGAGGCATCCACCGGCTTTGCCGGAAATCTGCGCGATGCCATGTATGAAAATATCCAGCATTACTCTTTTTCCAACATCGACAAATTCTCTACGGCAGGTCTTGTTACCCGCATGACCACCGACGTGACCAACGTGCAGAACGCTTTCCAGATGATCCTGCGCATGTGCGTGCGCGCCCCGGTGCATCTGGTGTTTGCGCTGTTCATGGCTGTGGTTATCGGCGGCCCGCTGTCGCTGGTATTCGTGGTGGCGGTGGTCTTTCTGGTGGTGGTGCTGGCTGCCATCATGATCCCCACCTTCCGCATCTTTGACCGGGTGTTCAAGAACTATGATAACCTCAACGCCTCGGTGCAGGAGAATGTCTCTGCCATCCGCGTGGTCAAAAGCTTTGTGCGCGAGGGCTTTGAAAACGAAAAATACACCGCCGCCTGCGAGAGCCTGTATAAGCAGTTCGTCAACGCGGAAAGCCGCCTGAGCTTCAATAACCCCGCCATGCTGGTGGCGGTGTACGGCTGCAACATCGCGCTGAGTTGGTTCGGCGCAAAATATGTGCTGCACGGTGCTATTACCACCGGCCAGCTGAACGCCCTGTTCGGCTATATCATGAACATCCTTATGGCACTGATGATGCTGAGCACGGCCTTTGTCATGATCGCTATGTCCGCCGCCTCTGCCAAGCGTATCGTGGAGGTGCTGGACGAGCACACCGACCTGCCCCCGGCAAAGCAGCCGGTGCAGCAGGTGGCAGACGGCAGCATCCAGTTTGACCACGTTACCTTCAAGTATAAGCACGGCAGCGGCCAGCCGGTGCTGAACGATATCAGCTTTACCATCCAGCCCGGCGAGACGCTGGGCATCATCGGCGGCACCGGCAGTGCAAAGTCCAGTCTGGTGCAGCTGATCCCCCGCCTGTACGATGCCGAGAGCGGCACCGTGCGTGTGGGCGGCGTGGACGTGCGGGACTATAATCTTGACGTGCTGCGCCGCGAGGTCTCCATGGTGCTGCAGAAGAACGTGCTGTTCAGCGGCACCATTCTGGATAATCTCCGCTGGGGCGATGCCAACGCCACCGAGGAAGAGTGCATCCGCATGGCAAAGCTGGCCTGCGCGGATGAATTCATCCAGCGCTTCCCGGATAAGTACAATACATGGATCGAGCAGGGCGGCTCCAACGTGTCCGGCGGCCAGAAGCAGCGCCTGACCATCGCCCGCGCCCTGCTGCGCAAGCCCAAGGTGCTGATTTTGGACGACTCCACCAGCGCCGTGGATACCGCGACCGATGCCAAGATCCGCAAGGCCTTCCGGGAGGAGATCCCCGGCACGACCAAGATCATCATTGCACAGCGCATTTCCTCGGTGCAGGATGCAGACCGCATTCTGGTGCTGGAGAACGGCCAGATCAACGGTCTGGGCACCCACGCAGAGCTGCTGGCGACCAATGCCATCTATCAGGAGGTCTACAACAGCCAGACGCAGGGCGGCGGCGATTTTGACAAGCAGGGAGGTGCGCAGTAATGGCAGTAAAAGAAGTACATGGCCCCGGCCCGCGGGGCGCACGGGGGCCGCGCCCCAAGGTGGAAAACCCGGGCAAGCTGCTGAAGCGCATTATGGATGAGGTGTTCCGCAACTATCTGCCCCACTGCATCCTTGTGCTTGTCTGCATCGTGGTCAGCGCGCTGGCCAATGTGCAGGCCAGCCTGTTCTTGCAGACCTTGATGGACGATTACATCGTCCCCATGACCCGCCAGCAGAACCCCAGCTTTGCACCACTGGCCGGTGCATTGGTGCGGATGTGCTGCATCTACCTTGTGGGCATTCTGGCTGCATGGGCCAACGCCCGCATCATGGTCAACGTAACGCAGGGCACGCTGCGCAATCTGCGCACCAAGCTGTTCACCCACATGGAAAGCCTGCCCATCCGGTATTTTGACACCCATCCTCACGGCGATATCATGTCCGTGTACACCAACGATGTGGATACCCTGCGCCAGATGCTCAGCCAGAGCATCCCGCAGCTGGTGTCCAGCGTCATCACGATTGTGTCGGTGTTCTTCAGTATGTGTATGCTCAGCTGGCAGCTGACCATCGTTACCATGCTCATGGTGGCGCTGATGCTGTTCTGCTCCAAGCAGATCGCAAAAAGCTCCTCCAAGTACTTCATCCAGCAGCAGCGGGATCTGGGCAAGGTGAACGGCTACATCGAGGAGATGATGGAGGGCCAGAAGGTGGTCAAGGTGTTCACCCACGAACAGCAGACCCTTGCCGGCTTCCGTGAGTTGAACGACCAGCTGAAGGAAAGCGCCAAACAGGCCAACGCCTTCTCCAACATCATGATGCCGGTCAACGCCCAGCTGGGCAACATCAGCTACGCCATCTGCGCGCTGACTGGTGCAGCCATGGCCGTTGGCGGCGTTGGCAGCATGACCCTTGGCACCGTGGTGGCCTTCCTCAGCCTGAACAAGGGCTTCAATATGCCCATCAGTCAGGTGTCCATGCAGGCCAACAGCGTCATCATGGCACTGGCCGGTGCCGAGCGCATCTTCAAGATGATGGACGAGCCCAGCGAGACCGACGAGGGCTATGTGACGCTGGTAAATGCCAAGTACGACCGCAACGACCAGCTGGTGGAAACTGCCGAGCGCACCGGCCTGTGGGCGTGGAAGCACCCCCACCACGACGGCACCGTTACCTACCACAAGCTGGCGGGCGATATCACCTTTACGGACGTAGACTTTGGCTATGTGCCGGAAAAAACGGTGCTGCATGACATCAACCTGTACGGCCGTCCGGGGCAGAAGATCGCCTTTGTCGGCTCCACTGGTGCAGGTAAGACCACCATCACCAACCTGATCAACCGCTTCTACGATATTCAGGAGGGCAAGATCCGCTATGACGGCATCAACATCCATAAGATCAAAAAAGCCGACCTGCGCCGCTCGCTGGGCATCGTGCTGCAGGACACCCACCTGTTTACCGGCACGGTGATGGAGAACATCCGCTACGGCCGGCTGGAGGCCACCGATGAAGAGTGCATCGCCGCCGCCCGTCTGGCCAACGCCGATGGCTTTATCAAGCGCCTGCCGGAGGGCTACAACACCATGCTGACCGGCGATGGTGCCAACCTCTCGCAGGGACAGCGCCAGCTGCTTGCCATTGCCCGCGCAGCCGTGGCAGACCCGCCGGTGCTGATCCTGGACGAGGCGACCTCCTCCATCGATACCCGCACCGAGGCGCTGGTGCAGCGCGGCATGGACGGCCTGATGTATGGCCGCACCAGCTTTGTTATCGCGCACCGCCTGTCCACCGTCCGCAATGCAGACTGCATCGTGGTGCTGGAGCAGGGCCGCATCATCGAGCGCGGCAGCCACGACGAGCTGATCGCCAAAAAGGGCAAGTATTACCAGCTTTATACCGGTAATCTGGCCGAGAACTAAACAATTTCCCACCTTCTCACAAAGCCGCCGCACAGCCATGCCGCCGTGCGGCGGCTCTTTTTTACTCCCATGAAGAAGCAATTCTGGAAAATCCGCAGATTTTCCAGAATTGCAAATATAAAAATAATTTTCCGCTGAAGATGGCCAAAGCGCACGCGGCGGCCATTTAAAATCGTCCGCTCCACGGTATACAAACGCCCCGGGCTGTGCTAGAATGGAGCAAACGAGAAAAAGGCTGGTGAGTGTATGCACCCTCTGACGGAATATCCCCGCCCCGCCATGCGCCGGGACAGCTACGAGAACCTGAACGGCCCGTGGCAGTACGCCATCACTGCCTCAGCACAGCGCCCGGCGGGCTGGGATGGCGAGATCTTAGTGCCCTACGCGCCGGAGTGCCGCGCCTCCGGGGTGGGGCGCACATTGCAGCCCGGGCAGTGGCTGCACTACCACCGATATTTTGCGCCGCCCGCCGGGACGGGCGGCAGGGTGCTGCTGCATTTCGGCGCAGTGGACTACGCCTGCGCTGTGCAGGTGAACGGCCATCTGGTGGGCGGTCACCGGGGCGGCTACTGGCCCTTTACGCTGGATATCACCGCGCAGCTCAACGGCACCGGCCGCAACAGCCTGTGGGTGGCGGTGCAGGACCCCACCGGCCACGGTACACAGGCGCGGGGCAAGCAGACTTTGCAGCCCGGCGGGATGTTCTATCCCGCCCAGAGCGGCATCTGGCAGACGGTCTGGCTGGAGCGCGTGCCGGAAAATTACATCCAGTCTCTCACCGTTACGCCGGACTATGATGCCCGCACCGTGACCGTGAAAGCCCATACCTCTGCACCCGGCGGCGCGGCGAACCTGTGGGCGGTGGTGCGCGCCGGGGGTGTGACCATTGCCGAGGACTGGGGCAGCGATGAGGCCGGCCAGGACGGTGAGGTGACGCTGCATATTGCGAAGGAGTATTTCTTCCCATGGAGCCCGGACACGCCCTTTTTGTACGATTTGACCGTGGGCACTACGCAGGGAGAAGAAGAACAGTTCGACACCGTGCACAGCTACTTTGCCCTGCGCAAGTGGAGCTGCGCACCGGACGCAAAGGGCGTGCTGCGCTTTTGCCTGAACGATAAGCCTATCCTGCTCAACGGCCTGCTGGATCAGGGCTACTGGCCGAAGGGACTGTACACCCCGCCCTCGGATGCGGCGGTGGAGCGGGAACTGAGCGAGGTAAAGGCGCTGGGCTACAACCTGCTGCGCAAGCACGCAAAGCTTGAGCCGCAACGCTGGTACTACCACTGCGACAAGCTGGGACTTGTGGTCTGGCAGGATATGGTCAACGGCGGCAGTAAGTATAACCTGTGGTTCGTCACCTACCTGACCAATGTTTTGCAGCCGCTTATGCGCCGTCTGCCGGACAAGGCGGCGCTGTGGGGGCTGCTGAGCCGGGGCAGCGAAAGCAGCCGGGAAGAATACCGCCGGGAGCTGGAAGATACGGTACAGACGCTGCGCTGCCACCCCTGCGTGGGCTGCTGGGTGCCCTTCAATGAGGGCTGGGGACAGTACGATGCCGCCGGGGCGGTGCAGGCCATCCGCGCGCTGGACGATACCCGCCTTGTGGACGAGGCCAGCGGCTGGTACGATCAGGGCGGCGGGGATGTATACTCCCTGCACAACTACTTCTACCCCCTGCGGGTGCGCCCGCAGACCCGCACCGTGGCGCTGAGCGAGTACGGCGGTATTGCATGGCCCATGCCGGGGCACGAGCCGCCCCGCAAGACCTACGGCTACGGCACAGCCAAAAGCCGGGAGGAACTGACCGCCCGCTACAAAAAATTGCAGCTGGGCGCAGTGCTGCCGCAGCTGCAAAAGGGGCTTTCGGCGCTGGTGTACACCCAGCTGACCGACGTGGAGGACGAGGTGAACGGCCTGTTTACCTACGACCGCACCGCCATCAAGCCGGACGCCAACGCCGTCCGTTCGGTGAACGCTGCCCTTGCCGCAGAGTTTGCAAGGGTAGTAAAATAGAACGCCTTTGGCGCGGGACGATTGGAAATGGCCTCAGCTATCGGGTTGCGGCACCCAGCATCCGCATCGTGCCTTGGGTGGCACTTGCGTCTTGCTGGCCGCTGCCCCAACAACTCCTCCCTGTTTCCGCCACT
>ERZ650918.2828-NODE-2828-length-11255-cov-3.889554_pt1 | contig 11255 bp, 11 predicted proteins | sample MGYA00514758_ERZ650918 | MGnify/ENA metagenome assembly ERZ650918 | reverse complement strand
TATCAATTGGACAAACACTTACTGGAAGTAGTGAAAATATTACATCAGCAATTTATTATTTAGATGATCCAGAAAACGCAGAAGCTTTTGTAGAACTTGCGAAAAAGAAAAGTGATATTGATTTTGATACGTTCTCATTAGATGCCAATAATCGTCTTTATCAACAAAATGCTTCTTCTCTTGAAAGTATGCAATCATTTGCAAAGATGTTTGTATGGATCGTAGTGATTGCTGGTAGTGCAATTCTTTGTTTAATCTTAGCTCTAACAATTAGAAATAGATATTATGAAATTGGTGTTCTTTTATCACTTGGACAAAGTAAAGTTAAAATTATTGCTCAACAACTTATTGAAGTAGGGTTAATTGCAGTAGTTGCTTTTGTGATTTCTTTAGGTACAGGGCAATTAACATCTCATTATATGGGAAATATGTTAGAAAGTAGTTCTGCTTCAAATGTCATGCAAATGGGTCAAAAAGGAGATCAACCAAATGAAAATCAAAATCAATCAGATAGTAATCAACAAAAAAACAATACTCAAACAAAAGAAAATTTCCTAGGAAATATGATGCAAGGACCATCAAATCAGGAATTAGATGTTTCGATTACAGGTGAAAATATCATTCAACTTGCCGGTGTTACAGCAGCAATCTGTATTGTTTCTATTGCTGTACCTGCAGCCTATGTATTAAGACTTACACCTAGACAAATCTTATCTAGAAAGGAAGGTTAAGATGGAAAAGTTATTAGAATTAGAAAATGTAAGCTATAGTTATCAAGATGGCAAAGAAAAAAATCAAATTTTAGATCATGCTTCTTATTTGTTTGAAAAAGGTAAAATCTATGCAGTTGTTGGTGCGAGTGGAAGCGGGAAAACAACAACTCTTTCTCTTGCATCTGGTTTAGATAAACCTGATGATGGAAAAGTTTTGTTCAAAGGAAAAGATATTCAAGAAATAGGTTTGAATAAATATCGTCGAGAAGATATTTCAATTGTCTTTCAATCTTATAATCTTATTTATTATATGAATGCTTTAGAAAATGTTATGTCTGCTTTAGAAATTGCGGGAATCAAAAGAAAAGATAAAAAAGAATATTGTTTATCTATTCTTGAACAACTTGGACTTTCCAAAGATGAATGTAAAAGAGATATTCGACAATTATCAGGAGGACAACAACAAAGAGTTGCAATTGCACGTGCTATTGCAAGAGAAGTCGATTTGATTCTTTGTGATGAACCCACGGGTAATCTTGATGAAAAGAATTCACTAGATATCATGAATACTTTCCTAGATTTAGCACATATTCATCATAAATGTGTTATTTTGGTAACCCATTCACCTACTCTAGCAAAGATGTGTGATGTGTCTTTAAGAATTAAAGAAGGAAAAATAGAAGCAAAACGTTAGAGTTTTGCTTTTAAGTGGTTATAGAATTTAATTAATAAAAAAATCAGAATGGGGTTGGGCTTTTGTCCTAATGGACTACGTTGGGTATTAAATGAAATCTATGGACGTTACCATATTCCATTATTTATTGCAGAAAATGGTTTAGGTGCAATTGATAATGGAGTAGATTTGTTTGGTTATACTTGGTGGGGACCTATTGATTTAGTAAGTTCTTCAACAGGAGAAATGAAAAAACGTTACGGATTCATCTATGTAGATTTGGATAATACTGGAAATGGAACGTTAGAAAGAAAAAGAAAAGATTCATTTTATTATTATAAAAAATTAATTGAATCAAATGGAGTGTGTGTTTTTGATGAATAAAAAAGCAATTTGTTTTAAGACGATTGAAACACATACTTTAGGAGAGCCTACACGTATCGTTGCTGAAGGCTTTCCTAAGTATGCAGCAAAAAGTATGATGGAATATAAAGAGTATTTAGAAAATAATTATGACCAATATCGTTCAGCACACATGTGTGAACCTAGAGGTCATAAAGATATGGATGGAGCACTTCTTGTAGAACCAATTTCAAAAAAAAGCGGATATAGGTATCATTTACATGGATGCTAATCGATGAATAAATATGTGTGGGCATGCAACTATCGATGTGTCTATGACATTGGTTAATGAAAATATAGTTAAAGTTGTAGAACAAGTAACAAAATGTCAATAGTTTTTCAATCCCTTTTTCAAAAATGGAAAAAAATAGAGCATATAGATTTCTCTATACACTCTATCTTTTCATTTAATATTAAATTTTTGAGTTCGAAAAACTGAAAATTATTTATCGTCTGTGTTTTCTTTATTGTTTTCCTTTTTCTTGTGAGTCGAACCTAAGCAAAGGAACGAGGAACCAAGGCATAACCACACTATAGTCATAGAATTTTCATTTCTACTCGTAAAGCTAATAGCGATGCTATGAAAAACAAGACTGATGCAACATAAAATAAGATTGATTTGTTTATTCCTTTTTTCATAAATAAGTGCCTTCTGCGAATAATAATTTATTTTAATAAATATTTTTCAAACGCTTTATGATTATCAAAGTGTACTTTTCTAAAAAACAGAATTAACCAAATAATATAGGCCGGTATAGCCATATATGGGGTTAAAAAGCAGGATAATAACGCTCCTGACAACATTATAACAGTCCATATGAAACACTGATTTCTTATATCACGAGAGATCTGAACTTTATCATACAATGACTGTTCTTCTTTAGAAAATGAATTAAATCCTGAAACAAATTTTGCTGCTTTTTCCTTAAAAATTGCAAATAACACACCTATAATTACAAATAGTATAGCCAAAATTATACATGACCCAAATCCTATATTCATAATACATACCTCCTTCAAATCTCGATTGTGTAATCACATGATATTATATTTTTTCTTCAATTACATCCACCTAATTTTAATACATTGCCATTCGACTTACTTCTGTAACCAGCATCCGGTTGATTCCAGGATAGAACAAGTTGACAAAAATTATTCTTACATAATTTTTTTTAGATATCACAAATTTTTATAGCCTAGATACAGGTTCTTTTGAAGTACGTCAAAAACAAGACGACAAGCCAAAATATTTAGGGCAAAACATAACATAAATAGAATTATCTTTTGTACAATATCATCTTAACTTAATGACATTTGTTTTCTGTACAGCCTTTTTATTCATACATTGGAATAAGTTTTTCAGTATGCTTAACAATACGATGACATGAATCATTAACATAATATCAGGTGTTGTAAAGAATCTTACCTACTAAATGACTCTTTCTAAAACTTAATAGATTAAATTTTCATTCATTTTCAAATAACTCTTTTATTAAAAAAGATGATCTATAACTATAAACGTAATCCTTTAATATCTTTAATACGTGAAAGAATAATATTACAACTACAACTAATAACCCCTGGTAATGTATCAATAGTAGTATGTAAGAAATCCTCCATCTCACTATTAGAAGCAGCAACAGCGTGTACATGTAATTTGTTTTTTCCTGTAACACGATAAATTTGAGTAACAATATTATTTTGGTTTAATATTTCTATAACATCAGTAAACGAATTTGACAATGTTTCAATTTCAAAATAACAAGATATAGCGCCACTTATTTTTTGAGGATTGATAATTGTCGTATATTCTTCAATAACCCCTTTTTTTTCTAATGCTTGAATTCTAGCTTTTACAGCAACTCTAGAAATCCCTACCTCTTTTCCGATATCAGAGTAAGAAAAACGTGCATTTTTTATTAATAATTGAACTATTTTTTGATCTAATTCATCAAAATATTCTTTCCATTCTTTTGTATTTACCGCAATAACAAGTTCTAATTTTCCTGGGAAATAACGAAACAATGTTGCTCTTCCAATTCCTGCTTCTTTTGCTATTTCTCCCATTGTTACAGATTCGATTTTTTTATCTACAAAAAGACGAAAAGCAACATCTATAATTTTCTCTCTGCGTTCATCTTTTTCTGACTTTTTTATTATCATAATTTCCTCACTTTATAGAGATACTCTATCTCATTAGTATTATATAAATAGTATTTTCTTTTGTCAATTTTATGTAAAAAGCTCAATTCTTTATTTAAAAATTGAGCTTCTACGTATACCATATCTTAAAAATATAAACTATTTTTTATCTTTAATTTGTTGTTTTAACATTGAAACAAACTCATCAATAGTAACAGTTGTTGCTTTTTGTTCACCATGTTTACGATAAGTTACAGTTCTTTCATCACGTTCATTATTACCTAAAACTAAGATATAATTTGCTTTTTGCATTTGTGCTTCACGAATACGATATCCTAATTTTTCATCTCTTGAATCAAGTTCTACTTCAAAACCTTCATCTAATAATAATTGATAAATTTCATTAGCGTAATCTAAATGATATTCATTTTTAACAGGTAATACTTTGACTTGTGTAGGAGCTAACCATAATGGTAAGTTTCCTTTTGTTTCTTCTAAGATATAAGCCATGAAACGATCTAATGAACCTAAAATAGCTCTGTGTAAAACAACAGGAGTTTTCTTAGTTCCATCTTCCGCAACATAAGTTAAGTTAAACTTAGCTGGTAAACAGAAGTCTAATTGACAAGTTGATAAAGTGATTTCATTACCAATAGCTGGTTTAACATTAACGTCTAATTTAGGGCCATAGAAAGCAGCTTCTCCATACTCAATCTTGGCAGGCAAGCCTTTTTCCGCACAAGCTTCGATAATAGCCTGTTCAGCTTTTTCCCAGTTATCATCGCTACCGATATATTTCTCGCGATTCACTTTATCACGCAATGATATCTGAGCTTCAAAATTCTGGAAATCCATAGAACGGAACACGATAGATATAATATCCATCACGCGGAGGAATTCGTCCTTCACTTGCTCCGGACGACAGAAGATATGTGCATCATCCTGCGTAAAGCTACGTACACGAGTTAAACCGTGCAACTCGCCACTTTGTTCATAACGGCAAACCGTTCCGAATTCTGCGATACGCAAAGGCAGATCCTTATACGAACGCGGGAAATTCTTGTAAATCTCACAGTGATGAGGGCAGTTCATTGGTTTCAAGAAGTACTCTTCACCTTCTTCCGGCGTATGGATAGGCTGAAATGCATCCTTGCCATATTTTGCATAGTGACCGGAAGTCACATACAACAGTTTATTACCAATCGGCGGAGTAATCACTTCCTGATAATCGTAGCGGGTTTGAATACGACGCAGGAATTCTTGCAGACGCAGACGCAATGCAGTACCTTTCGGCAACCACATCGGGAGTCCCTTTCCAACCGTTTCAGAGAACATGAACAATTGCATCTCCTTACCAATCTTACGGTGGTCACGTTTCTTCGCTTCTTCCAGCAATACCAGATATTCATCCAGCATTTTCTTTTTCGGGAACGTAATACCATAAATACGGGTCAGCATCTTGCGATCTTCGTGACCACGCCAGTAAGCACCGGCAACAGCAGTCAGCTTGATAGCCTTGATCGGAGCAGTCGTCATCAAGTGAGGGCCACGGCAAAGGTCAGTAAATGCACCCTGTGTATACGTAGTAATGTGTCCGTCCTCCAATTCGGAAATCAATTCACATTTATAAGTTTCCCCCCGATCGCCGAACATCTTCAAAGCATCTGTTTTAGCAATGCTCTTTCTGACTACATTTTCTTTCTTTGCAGCCAGTTCCAGCATCTTAGCTTCAATAGCGGGCAGATCACTTTCTTTAATCACAGCTTCCCCCGGATCCACATCATAGTAGAATCCGTTTTCAATAGCCGGACCGATACCAAACTGGATACCCGGATAAAGTTCCTGCAAAGCTTCAGCCAGCAAGTGGGCGCTTGTGTGCCAAAATGCATGTTTGCCTTCTTCATCGTCCCATTTGTAAAGTACGAAATCAGCATCTTCATTAATAGGACGTCCTAAATCATAAGTCTCACCGTTCACGCCACATGCAAGTACATCCTGTGCCAAGCGCGAACTGATACTTTCTGCAATCTGTAAACCGTTCACTCCTTCGTTATACTCACGAACAGAGCCATCGGGAAATGTTATCTTTATCATAATATGATTATGTTATATTTTCACAATTTGAACGCAAAAGTAACTAAATCTTTTGAGTTTTCCATTTTTTATCAAAAAAATGTTATTCCGTCTGATCCGTAAAACGCTTGATTACATTATAAGCGGAAACAATACCCAACTCACCGGCTTTACTCAAATCAGAAATACCCAGTTTGTTATTACCCAAGAAAATATGAGTAAGCCCCCGGTTGAAATAAGCATCCGCAAAGTCCGGATTCAGTTCGATAGCCTTGTCATAGTCGGCCACTGCCGCGCGATAATCTTTCAGCATGGCAGAAACATTCGCACGATTATAATAAGCATAAACAAAATCCGGTGCCAAATTGATTACTTTATCCAAATCTTTTCTCACCACTTCATAATCTACCGCCGTAATCTCCTTGCGCTTATCACCCAAAGTCTCTGTTTCAGCAGCTTGTTCCGCCTTCTGATATTCCAGTTGCTTACAGCGGATAAGAGCACGCATAAAGTATGCCGGGAAGAAATCCCCATCCAACAGGATCGTTTGCGTCAAATCGGAAACGGCACTTGAGAAATCCTGTACCAGGTAAAAATCAATTGCACGGGCAAAGCGTTTTGGAGCACTCTTTTCATCCGCTACAATAGCAGATGTATGTGTATCGATCAGAGCAAAGTGGAACTTCACTTGTTCTTCCGTCAACGGAGCTTCCATATTTGTGATACGGAGACGTTTCGGAAGCACACCCGAACGGTTCAAATCCTCAACGAATTTGTGGAAATTCACAGAACGCTTCACATCACTCATTTTCTCATAATAAGTCAATGCGAACATAGGTTCCAGTGTAATATTCACGTTCTTATCCTGCACACGTCCACGATAATCGCTCGTATAGCGTTGTTCGGCTTCAGAGTCGTCAGCAATGACTATCTTACGATAGTTATTCATATTCTTATCCGACTTCTTACGGGTCTTTTCACCCTCCTCGTCTTCACCGTCTTTTTCTTTATTCTGATTTTGGGCTACATCTTTATTCGTCACACCGTTCTGCTTGTCGATCTGCGCCTTCATGACTTTAAACTCGTCCTGTTCCGCCCCTTTCTTGTCACCAATCTTCCGTCTGGCTTCCGAACGTTGGTAATATCCGGCAAGGAAGTTGGGATACTGGTCGATTACAGTTGTGTAGTCTTTTATCGCACCACGATAATCACCCGTCTGTGCACGAAGCAAGCCACGGTTAAATATAGCCATCATATTATCCGGCTCCATCTGAATCACAAAATCGAAATCCTCAATCGCCCGGTTGTCATCACCTACCTGCGCGCGAAGCAAACCACGGTTATAATGCCCGATAAAATTATTAGGATCAATATCCAGTGCCAGGTCATAATCGCTCATAGCACCCCGCAGATTTTTCTGATGGAATCGTGCCAATGCACGATTAATATAATTTCCTGCATTCTTGGCACTTAAATGAATAGCCCGATCGAAGTCTGACTCAGCTTCCGCATACTTAGACTGCTGCAATTTCACAATCGCTCTTGCAGACCATGCGTCCGGATCATACTTATCCAGTTCAAGCGCTTTATTAAAGTCATTCAAAGCAGCAATCGTATCCTTTTGCTGCAAAGACACCTCCCCCCTCATCAGGTACGCACGAGTATAACGCGGAGACACTTTCAGCAAACTCTCCAAGTCTTCTTTCGCAGAATCATAATCCTTCTTCTGAATATGGGATAATGTCAGATTATGCCACAGAGTGATGTTCTCCGGATCATAATGCAAAGCTTTCTGATAATCTTCAATAGCCCCGTCAAATTTACTCTGACGAATCCTTGCCAAACCACGAACCTGATAAGCGCCTACCACAAACGGATTCCGCTGAATAGCTGCGTCACAGTCTATTTCAGCACCTTGAAAATCTTCCAGGTTCAGTTTAGCCAACGCCCTGAAGAAATAAGGTTCATACAAATAAGGCTTCGCATTAATCACCTGGTTAAAATACTGGATAGAAAGTACATAATCCTCAAAATAAAGAGCATTTCGGGCGATAGTCATCACCCGATCCGTATTTATCTGAGCACATACCAGCGTGGGGAACAGTAATAATACTGTTAATATTCTTTTTATCATCGACATTTTATGCTTGTAAACGAAGCAAAAATAATGCTTTTCGTTTACTTAACAGGGATATAAACGTTTTTTATCTTTATTTCACCTGTTTCATCTTATAAGAACTGCGTGCTTTCCCTTTCAGCATCGTATTCAGCTTTCCTTTAATCATCTGTTTACGAAGCGCAGAGATATGATCAATGAACATTTTACCGTCCAAATGGTCGAATTCATGCTGCATGACACGAGCCAGGTAACCTTCTACCACTTCCTCATGTTCTACAAAATTCTCGTCCATATATTTCACGCGGATCTTATCTCCTCTTTTCACTGTTTCATGAATGCCGGGAAGGCTCAAACAACCTTCTTCCATACTCACTTCCTCACCAGCCACTTCCAGTATATGCGGATTGATATAAGCCTTATTAAAATCCTTAAATTCAGGATAATCTTCCGAAAGCGGATCCAATGTGATGGTGACAACACGGATAGGCAGACCAATCTGCGGGGCAGCCAGCCCAACACCGTCTGCATGCACCATTGTTTCAAACATATTCGCAATCAACTCTTTCAAATTCGGATAATCCGGAGTAATGTCCTCTGCCACCTTTCTCAAAACAGGCTGTCCATATACATAAATAGGTAAAATCATATCTTTATATTCTACTAAATTAAATTATTCTATTGTCATCTACTAAAAACGTTTACTCTCCAAATATGTTTGCAGAATTATTGTAGCGCTTATCTCGTCTACCAATGCTTTGTTCTGACGATCCTTCTTCTTCAAGCCCGCTTCCAGCATTGTGCGATGCGCCAGAACAGACGTAAAACGTTCATCCACATACTCAACCGGAATATCAGGGAAACGTTTCTTCAGCGAACGGACAAAAGGTTCTATATTTTTCATATTTTCCGAGACCTCATTATTCATCTGCTTAGGCAGTCCGATAATAATCCGTTCTACCGGTTCTTTGGCTACATAATCACCGATAAACTTCAGAAGCTCATGCGTAGGCACTGTTGTCAAACCGTTTGCAATCAGTTGCATAGTATCACTGACAGCTATCCCTGTGCGCTTTCTTCCATAATCTATTGCTACAATTCTGCTCATGGGGCACAAAAATACAAAAAAGACGCTTCCCGTGAAAGGAAACGTCTCTTTTATTGTAATATTTCAAATGTATATTATTCTTCAACAATAGCTACGCGGCTCAGTTTAGCGCTATCATAGAACATATTGCTTACACCACCCTTGTAATCAACCTTCAATTGAGAAGCAGGAACACCAAATTCGTTAACCATCAAGTCACGAACAGCTTCAGCTCTCTTCTTACTCAACTTCATGTTGTACTCAGCAGAACCGGTACCCTTATCAGCATATCCTGTTACAGTATATACTTTACCTGAATTTTCTTTGATAGCTTTAGCCATAGTCTCGATGTTCATGTATTCTCTCTTAGCGATATTGCTCTTACCGATATTGAATACAACAACCAGACGTGGGATAGCAGATACAACTTCTTTCTTAACGATAACTTCCGGTTTCTTGTTACGTGCTTCAACCAAGTCACGTTTCAGAGATTCGTTTTCACCCTTCAAAGAGTTAACCCTGTCTCTCAGGTCGTTCAACTGGCTTTCCGGAACCATCGGTACAGTAGGAACTGCATCCCAACCGCGTTTCTTGAACTTATAAGTAACACCTACAGTCAAACCGGCCATACCTTCCTTACCTGCACCACCGAAAGCATTCTTCATCAGTAATCCACGTAATTCTACATTAAGATCCCATGCCGGAGAAAGACGGAAACGGTTAATCAAACCTGCATTCAAACCTAAATTGTTCTCTGTCGGTTTTGTCCATGAATGCACCAATCCAACACCTACATAAGGAATAAATGAATAAACACGTTCTTCATTATATCCACAGAACATATTAGAAAGGTTGAACATTACATCACCATGGAAATTAGCAACATTCCATTTTTGTTTGTAATACCCATTAGAATAGGTGCCGCCTTTTACATATAGGTCATCAGCTTCCGGAGATGCGCCTTTAGCCTGAAGACCGTTATACGCAACACGTAATCCCAATCCCGGAGTAAACCACTTACCAACAGCAATATCAAGTGCTGGAGCAAGACGTTTTCCAAAACTAGCCTTACTGTCGTTGTCACCAAAGTACATTTGTGCACCAACGCCACCGCTGATAAACCAATTAGCGCCAAAGAGATTTGTTTCTACTCTGTAGCTCTTTGCAGCTTTTTCTTTTTCTTGAGCAGGCAGACACACTGAGACTGCTGCCAATAAAATAAACAATAAACCCTTTTTCATCTCAATTTATTTTAGTAAATAATATATTTCAATTGTCTTTCAAGATGGCAATAGACCTTAACGTCCATTCCTAACAAAGAGACAATATTCATTGTCCTTTTCTCTAAAATTAATGCAAATATAGATATTTAATATAACACAAACAAAAAATCACGTAAATTTTCATTCGGACATAGTTTTTTATGGAATGATAAAAGTGTCATATAAGTTCAGAAGCCTTCTGAGGGCATTTATTACAGAAGAATCAAAACAAAAAAATAACCGATAGTAAATCACACCACCGGTCATTTTTCATATTTTGGTTGTATCCTTCTATTAATATACCAGCTTCACGTTATCAATCCACAATGAATTTCCCGGCGAACCGATATAAGCACCGCCATGGCTGGACGTAAACTGAAGACACATATGAGTCGGGACATCATTTTCATCTCCCCATGCCACTTCATGGATAGGCACACTTTCACCCTTACTGTTCACCGTATAGCTTTCGGTCACCTGCAGGCGCATCATGTGAGCTTTATATTCAGGACGATCCGTAATGTCACCATACATAATTTCATAAGAAGCATTATTCTTCCAGTCCGTCGAATGATAATAGTAAGTCACCATCGTACCTATACGTTTGGCATACACATTTCCTTCCGCATCTTCCCAACGTTTCTGCAGAAACAGGATAGCCGCCGGAAAATCTTTGCCGGGAACATCCGTTATCTTGCTGAAACCGGTAGCACGGATACGATTCTCCCGGTCGGACATCTTCACTTTGTAATCAAACTGAAGGGCAACCGGTTTTTTGGTAAACGGG
>ERZ650918.2795-NODE-2795-length-11410-cov-16.055570_pt1 | contig 11410 bp, 9 predicted proteins | sample MGYA00514758_ERZ650918 | MGnify/ENA metagenome assembly ERZ650918 | reverse complement strand
AGCTTTCTCCATCCGGCAGCATGTTCCATATCATCGACAGTGAACAGTTCCTGGAAGGACATACGGCCGATTCGTGCAACGGAGTCAAGACTGGTAAGTGCCAGCGCCGATACACACATAGTCATGAAGCACTGTGCTCCGTATACCGGGATGCCGAACATTTCCAGAAATCCGGCAACACCGGAAGAAAAGATCGCAAATGGCGTTCCGACAGCAGCCGTACCGTCTGCAGAAGCAGCAGCACCGGCAACGCAGAGGGCGAGGACGGCAAGCAGGCTCTCCAGAACCATAGCTCCGTATCCGACTTTCTGCATATCTTTTTCATTCGCAATGGTTTTCGAAGAGGTTCCAGACGATACCAGGCTGTGGAATCCGGAAACAGCACCACAGGCAACGGTGACAAACAGGATCGGGAACAGATCTCCGGATGCCGCATTGTGGAAACCGGTGTACATTGGAAGATTCATTTTCGGGTGTGCAACAACAAGTCCGACAACAGCGCCAAGGATCATGCCGGCAAACATAAAGGTTGTCATAAAGTCACGCGGCTGCATCAGAAGCCACATCGGAAGGACAGCGGCAAGAAAGATGTAGGCAAATACCAGATAAGTCCAGGTTGCTTTGCTTGTTACAAGCGGTACATTCATGCCGATTGCAAAGGCTGCAACAGTGCAGGCAAGGCCGAGTACCATTTCTTTCCAGCCTTTCCACTGCAGTTTTTTCTGGAGCAGTCCGAAGACAACAGCAAAAGCGATAAATAGCAGGGAGATGCTTCCGGCAGCGCCGTTTACAGTTGCCTGGGCAGAAAGCTTTGTGACGCCGTCAACCGTTTCGTAAGCATTAAATGTTCCGGCAACCATATCTGCAAAGGCGGCGATAACGATCAGTGTAAAGAGCCAGCAGAAGAGAAGAAACAGTTTTTTTCCTGTTTTGCCGATGTATTTCTCAATGAGAAGTCCCATGGATTTTCCTTCGTTTTTGACACTCGCATACAGCGCACCGAAATCGGTAACAGCACCAAAGAAGATACCGCCGATCAGGATCCATAAAAGGACGGGAACCCATCCAAAGACAGCGGCCTGAATGGCACCGGTGACAGGGCCTGCACCAGCGATGGAGCTGAACTGGTGGGCAAACACCGTCCAGCCATTGGTGGGCACATAGTCCCGGCCATCCTCGTGGACGACAGCCGGAGTCTTGGCTGCGGGGTCGATGCCCCATTTGTTAGCCAGCCAGCGGCCGTAAAGCACATAAGCGCCAAACAGGCACACCGCTGCGATCAATACGATGACCAGCGTATTCATAGTTTTCTACCTCTTTCCTTTTTTCACTCCGCAACAGGTTCGGAACGATAGGATGCCGTCCGGCAAAGCGCTTCCCCGGAGCGTAAAAAACCTTCGTCCTCAGCATATGACCGGGCTTTCCGGCCACACTCCGAAGACGAAGGCTTCTGCTCCCGCCTGCCAGGGCAGGAGCAATACTCCGCGGTACCACTTCGCTTGCTGTGTTAAAACAGCCACTCTCCCACGCATGGTATACTGACCATGCTGCCCGATAACGTGGGCTGGACGGCACCATGCTACTTGGGGGCACAAAACCCGGTTCACACAGGCTGCTCGCAGGCGAGGGTCCTCTGCTCCTGACTGCCGCTTTTTCATCCGAGGAGCGGCTCGCTGAAAGAGGGTGATGCAGAAGATCATGTCCTGTTCCTTGCATTTGCTGAATGATTGTGTCCTACTTTATTCCCGTTTTCATCAATTGTCAATATTTTCGTCACAAGTTCAGAGGATGCGCCAATTCAAGCCATTTTCTGGGAATAATTTTTAGATGATTTTCTTTCATGTGTGAAGAGAACAAAACTGAATATGCTCTTAATTGAAAACCATTCACCCACAGGTCTTGACTTTCACACTTTGAAGTGCTAAAGTAATAGCGTGCAGAATATTCCGTGCGACAGCACTGTCTGCTTTGCCTGCTGCCGCCGCTGTTATAATAAGGAGAAAAACAATGGCTGAAAAAAATTCCAGAAGAAATGAGACGACGGATGCGCTCTTTGATGCCATCCTCAGTCTGGAGAGCCGGGAAGAGTGCTACGCCTTTTTTGAGGATCTGTGCACCGTGAAGGAAATCTCGGATATGGCGCAGCGCCTGCAGGCCGCAAAGCTGCTGCTGGACGGTGCCACCTATGAGCAGATCGTCAAGGCGGTGGAGATCAGTACCGCCACCATCAGCCGCATCAACCGCTGCATCCAGTACGGCTCCGGCGGCTACCGCGACACCATCGAGAAGGTGCGCGCACAGGCAGAAAAGCAGTAACAGCTGTACCCGCCGCAGCATAGGATAGGGCACACGACCGGAAAGGAAGGTTTTGCCCTATGATGATCGATACCCCCTGTGCCCGTTCTCAGTGTCCGGAGATGCCCAAGGTCAGCTTGGATCAGGCTGTTGTGGACCTGATGGAAAGCATTGCCTTGCAGGAAACGGCGCTCAGCCACATTTTGTGTGCCGAAAGCCGGAAGATGCAGAAGGCCATGGATCTGGATGGCCTGGATCTTTGCAAGCTGCTGGAGGTGAACGACTCCGCCACCAATATGGTGCACGCCGTCGCAAACCTTGAACTGGTGCTCAAGGATAAGCTGGAGTTCGTTTCCAACAACCTCTATGTCCCGGGGGACAGCGGCTGCCCATCACCTGCGCAGTAATGTTTTTTGTGCGGGACGATTTTTACTGCAATCTAACCCATGAAAATGCAATGCCGGGCAGCCCGCAGGCTGCCCGACATTGCTCTGAATCGTTCTGCCGCAAGGGAGGCTGCTGCACAAAACAGGGTGCAGCAGCCTCCCTTTTTATGAAAATCCTGCATAAGAGACAGAAAAATCTTTTGTTGGAATTGCTGATGTATCAAATCTGTGCTATACTATTGGATGTATCACCATGAAAGCGAGGAATAAAATATTGCTGCATTATGATGCGATCCTATTTGATGTGGACGGGACGCTGATCGATTCGGCCCCCGGTATCATTCATACATTGCAAGAGGTTTTCTGCACCATGGGTGTGGATGTATCCGGCGTAAACCTGCGCCGGTATCTGGGCCCGCCGCTGCGCAAAAGCTTCGGTGAGCACTTCACCGACCCGGCGCTGATCGAAAAGGCCACCGACCTTTACCGCACGAGCTACGCGGTGAAGGGCAGCCACGAGTGTGCCGTGTTCCCGGGTGTTCCGCAGATGCTGCAAACCCTGAAGCAGGCTGGTTTTATTTTGTGCACCGCCACCTCCAAGCCCACCAAGGTGGTCACCCCCATTCTGGAAGAACAGGGGCTGGCGCAGTATTTTGATTTTATCGGCGGTGCCTCCATGGACGAGAGCCGGGACACCAAGACCGAGGTCGTGCGTTATGTGCTCAGCCAGCCCGCCTTGCAGGGCAAGCGGGTGCTGATGGTGGGCGACCGCAACGATGATATGCGGGGCGCTGCCGACTGTGGTCTGGATGCTGCCGGTGTGCTGTACGGCTACGGCAGCCGGGAAGAGCTGGAAGCTTTCCATCCGGTGCTGCTGGCCGAAAGCTGCGCCGACCTTACCGACCGGCTGCTGGCAGCCCGGGTATGACAGGAAGTTTCATTCCTTCGGAAGGAGAATGGATAGAATATGAGAAGCAATAATCAACAGGAGAACAAGGCGCTGACCCCGATGCAGAAGCAGGCGGTGCTGGTGTGCATCGTGTGCGCACTGGCGGCGCTGCTGACCATCGGCATCACCCTTACCATGCTCAAGCGGGGCAAGAGCCCGACGGAGCAGCCGGGGGATTCTTCCATTATTACCCCTGCGCCCGCTCCGGAAGGGGAGGAGGATATCTCCGACCACTACCAGATCAACGAGACTTCCAGCGCACTGCTCACCGGGACTGCTGATGCTGGTGACGCCTATCAGGAGCAGACCCTTTTTATCGGCGATTCCAACACGGTGCGTTTGTACGCCAACGGTCTGATCTCGTTGCAGCAGTTCTGCGCCAAGGAAGGCATTGGCACAAGCGCCGCCCTGAACGAGGGCATCGTTACCTTTAAGTGGGACGATAACCGCTACACCATCGCGCAGGCGGTGGCCAAAATGAAGCCCCGCCGGGTGGTCATTATGCTGGGCACCAACGACAACGGCATGAATACCGAGGACTTTATCAGCAACTACACCGCGCTGGTACAGGCCATTCAGGCCAGCTATCCCTATACCGATATCATCGTCAACACGGTGCCGCCGGTCCCGTCCAACCACTCCAACTACCCCAATATGGATCAGACCCGCATTGATGATTTCAACATGGCGCTGCTGACCATGTGCGAGCAGCTGGGCGTCAAGTTCCTCAACTCTGCCGAGGCACTGAAGGACGCCAACGGCTACGGCAATGTGGATTACTACCAGAGCGGGGATATCCACCTCAAGCCCGCAGGCCTGAAGGTGCTGCTGAAGTATCTGCGCACCCACGCTTACGAGACCGAGGATCGCCGCCCGGATACCAATAATATCCCCACCCGCGCCGAGTATACCGCCAACCCCAGCTCTGCGGTGGAGGCACCCAGCAGCTCGGAGACGGTCTCCTCCTCTGTTGTTGAGGAAAAAACGGAGTATCAGGCGGACTATCGCGTGGACAAAGCCGGCGGCGGCTCCCTGACCTGCGGCGACGAGAGCGGCAAGTCTCTTACCGTCAAGGTGACCAGCGCCGCCCAGAGCGTTAAGGTGACCGCTGTGCCGGAGGACGGCTATGTGTTCGTCAAGTGGAGCGATGGCGTGACCAAGCGCACCCGCACTGATACCAATTTTGACCAGAACGTGGATGTGACCGCTGTGTTTGCAGCAGCCTCTATCCAGGTCAGCAGCAGCGGTAAGGCTGGGCTGGGGGATTCCTATACCTTTAAGGCAACCCTCAAGGGCAAGTATCTGGATGCTTCCAGCATCCGCTGGTATGTCAACGGCAGCGAGGTAACACAGGCTGCCGGTAAGACCACCGTAAAGGGCGAGGTAGACCCCTCCATGGTGGGCGGCACCTTCCGGGTGTATGCCACCGCCAGCTATAATGACTGCACCGTCACCAGCAACAAGCTGGAACTTACGGTCAGCGGTGGAACGTCCGGCAGCACCAGCAGCTCCAGTAGCTCCAGCGCTTCCTCTAAGGAGGATAAGCCTGCATCCTCCAAGGAAGAAACGTCCTCCTCTAAGGAAGAAAAACCGGCCTCTTCCAAGGAAGAGAAACCCGCTTCCTCCAAGGAGGAGAAGCCCGCTTCTTCCTCCTCGAACGGTACTTCTGAAAGCGCTGGCAGCTCCTCCAAGGTGGAGAAGCCTGCCTCTTCTGCGGCATCTTCTAAGGAAGAAAAGCCCGTCTCTTCTTCGCAGAGCAGTTCCTCTTCCAAGGAGGAAAAACCAGCCTCTTCTAAAGAGGAAAAGCCCGCTTCCTCCAAAACCGAGGTAAGCGCCAGCAAGGAAGCTGCCAACTAAGGGCACATTTCCTCCTTGCGCCGCATAGGCTGGCGGGAGAGGAAGGTGGAGCCTTATGTACTGGGAAGCGATGCGCACGCCCGCCCTGCCCGGCGAGTATGATGTGACCGACGGCAGCGTGGATTACTACGATACCGACTGGGAAAACGTGGATAACAGCGCACTGGAGGAAGAAATGCAGAAATGTGGTCTGACGCCCTGCGAGGGTAAAACAATGTGTCCGGACAACACCCCGGCACAAACAGACCTGTCTGCGTATGAGATCGTTTCTGAATAATGGGAAGCCAGCTCTGCCGGGGGTGGGGCTGGCTTCTCCCTGTTGATACACCAAAGTGGGAAATGCTGAAAAGAAAGTGAGATACTATGGCAAAATATTATTGCATCCTGTTCGATGCAGACAATACGCTGCTCAACTTTGACGCAGCGGAAAACAAGGCGTTGGCCGAAACGCTGGTGAACTTTGGTATCGAGCCGGACGCCGAGACCGTGCAGACCTACCGCACCATCAACGAGGAGTTGTGGCGGCAGCTGGAAAAAGGCCAGATCCGCCGCGAGAAGCTGTTCGGCGAGCGGTTCAGCCGCTTTTTAAAGACCATCGATGCCGCCGGTGACGGCGTGGAGATGAACCGCTTTTATCTGGAGCAGCTGTCCACCCACCCGGACTTGATGAACGCCGAGGTTTTGGACGTGCTGCGGGAGCTTTCCGAGGTGGCAACGCTGGCTATCGTCAGCAACGGTGCCCAGATGGTGCAGACCCGCCGTCTGGCGGAAAGCGGCGTGATGAACTTTATGGAGGACGTGTTCATCTCTGAGAAAATGGGCTGCGAAAAGCCCAATGCCCGCATCTTTGATGCGGCTCTGCGCGCACTGGGCGTGGAGAATCGGGAGCACGTTCTGATGGTGGGCGACAGCTTGGCCAGCGATATTCAGGGCGGCAGCAACGCCGGGCTGGATACCTGCTGGTATAACCCCAACCACGCCGAGAACCCCGGCAAGGTGATCCCCACCTATGAGATCGCCAGTCTGGAGGAACTGTATCCGCTGGTGATGGAGCAGGAGGAACTGGCCAACGTTGGCCTGAAGAACCGCCGCCACCAGTGCTGAAACCAATGGTGTAACTGAAAAGAACGGATAACGGAACAAATTATGCTGATACATTTGGAAAAACTGGGTAAGACCTTTGGCGAAAAGGTGGTGCTGCACGATGTGACCGCCAGTGTCGAGCGGGAAGATCGCATCGGCATTGTGGGACAGAACGGTGCAGGCAAGACCACTCTGCTCAAGATTCTTACCGGCGAATATCAGGACTACGAGGGCGAGTTCAGCGTGACCCACGGGGTAACACTGGGCTATCTGGAGCAGAACGCAAAGCTGGACGCCACGCTGGATATCTACGGCGAGATGCGCGCCACTTTTGCCCCGGTGCTGGATGCCATGGCGCAGATGCAGATTTTGGAACGCCGCATGGCTGCCCAGCCCGATAACGCCGACCTGCTGGCACAGCACGATGCCCTGCAAAATATTGTGGACGCCGCCGACGGCTACAACATGGACGTGAACATCAAAAAGGTGCTGTCCGGCATGGGTTTTGCACAGGATACATGGCAAAAGAACATTGCAGTGCTCTCCGGCGGTGAGCTGACGCGGCTGCGCTTGGCAAAGCTGCTGCTGGAAAAGCCCGATGTCCTCATTCTGGACGAGCCCACCAACCACTTGGACTTTGCCACCATGGAATGGCTGGAAAATTACCTCAAGGGCTACTCCGGTGCGGTGCTGGTGGTCAGCCACGACCGCTATTTCCTCGATAATGTCTGTACAAAGATCTGGGAGGTGTCCTTCCAGACCATGACCACCTACAAGGGCAACTTCTCGGCCTATCTGCCCCAGAAGGAAGCCGCCGATGTCCTGCGCCAGAAGCAGCACGATGCCGACGTGGCACTGGCTGAAAAGCTGCAGGACTATGTGGACCGCAACCTTGTGCGCGCCTCCACCACCAAAATGGCACAGAGCCGCCGCAAGCAGCTGGAAAAGCTGGAGATCACCGAGGCGCCCAAGGACGAGACCAACCAGCTGAAGTTCCGCTTTGAATATGACGTAGAACCGTGGAATGAGCTGGTGATGCTGAAAAATCTCAGCATCAAGATCGGGGAGCGTACCCTGCTGGAACCCTTTACCTATACGGTCTGCCGCGGGCAGCGGCTTATCATTGCCGGCCCCAACGGTGCGGGCAAATCCACCCTGATGCAGGTGCTGGACGGCAAGCGCCGCCCCTCCGGCGGCATGGTGCGGCTGGGCACCGGGGCGCGTCCCAGCATTTTTGCCCAGCAGCAGAACCGTCTGGGACAGGGCAGGGTCATTGATGTCATCTGGAACAAGTACCCCCGCATGACCGAGCTGGAAGTGCGCAGCCACCTTGCAAAGCTGGGCTTCCGGGGCGATACGGTGTTCAAACCCTGCGAAGCATTGTCCGGCGGCGAGCTGGCGCGTCTGCGCTTTGCAGAGATCGTGCTGGAACGGCCGAACCTGCTGTTTCTGGACGAGCCCACCAACCACTTGGACATCTACACCCGCGAGAACCTGACTGAGGCACTGATGGCCTACACCGGTACCCTGTTGCTGGTCACTCACGACCGTCACCTGATGAACAGTCTGGCCTGTCCCATCCTCTATCTTGAGGACGGCAAGGCTGTGCTCTACCCCAGCTACGATGCCCTGATGGGACGTGCTGCCCCGGTGCAGGCCGCCCAGAAGGCGGCCGAGCCCGCCAAGACCGGCTACGGCAAGGAACAGCGCCGCCGCCGTGCCGAGCTGCGCGCCAAGATCAAGGCCTGCGAGGACGAGATGGAGGCCTGCGGTGCACGCGAGGTGGAGCTGGACAACGAGATCAACTCCCCGGAGGTGTACAACGACCCCGACCTGCTGCGCCAGAAAAGCGATGAGCTGAGCGACCTGCGTTTCCATCAGGAGGAGCTTTTTGCCGCATGGGAAGCCGCTATGGAAGAGCAGGAAGCCTACGAGCAGACGCAGCAGCCCGAAGAATAAAGGAGCGTATCCTCTATGCCTAAAAATCACCGCAACTATCAAAAAACACGGCACATCGCCCTGTCCGGTCTGCTGTTTGCGCTGGCCATGGCGCTTTCCTTCATCGAGGGAACGCTGGTCATCCCGGGGCTTTTGCCGGGCATGAAGCTGGGGCTTGCCAACATCGTGGTCATGTACGCTTTGTTCTTCATGGGTCCCCGACAGGCACTGGTGCTGGATGTGCTCAAGGCGCTGTTCGTCTTTCTGGTGTCCGGCTTCACGGCGGGCTTTCTCTCGCTGTGCGGCGGGCTTTTGTCCCTTGCGGTGATGTGGGTGCTGTACTATCTTCTGCCGGTGCGGCCCACATGGTTCATCCTGTCGGTCTGCGGCGCACTGGCGCATAACGTGGGGCAGCTGCTGGGCGCAGGGGTCATCATCTCCTCGTCCTTGTCGCTGTATTATGCGCCGGTCATGCTGGTGCTGGGGCTTGTCATGGGGGCGCTCACCTCGGTCACGCTGCGGGCGTTGCTGCCCGCGCTGGGCAAAATGGGCTTCAACACCCACGAAAACCGCCCCGAATGACCGACCATTTCGGCAGGGCAGTTGCATTTTGGCCGGAAATCTGTATAATAAGGAAACAACTGTATTTTTATCAAAAAGACCCCAAAAGATAGCGCTGCCGCAGCATGGGAACTTGAGCGGCAGTCGGGAGGTGTTTGTATATGTCTGAAAAAGTTACCATCAAGGTCGAGCGGAAGGAGCTCCATCTGCCCACCATCGCACTGCGCGGGCTGGTGGTGTTCCCCAACAACCTTGTTCATTTTGAAGTCGGGCGGGAAAAGAGCATTGCTGCTGTGGAGTGGGCCATGGCCAACAACTCCAACGTATTTCTGGTTGCCCAGAAAGAGATGGAGACCAGTGAGCCCACTCAGCAGGACTTGTACACCTACGGCGTAGTAGCTGAGGTCAAGCAGGTGCTGCGCGTGTCGGACGAGCTGGTCAAGGTGCTGGTGGAGGGTAAGTACCGCGCCAAGTTGACCGAGCTGGATACCACCGGCGATTTTCTGCTGTCTGCCGTGCGCTCTGCTCCGGTACGTGCTGCAAAGCCCGAAGAGGCTGTGGAGACCGAGGCGCTGCTCCGCGCCCTCAAGACCGGCTTTGACGAGTATCTGGGCATGAACCCGCGCCTTGCCAAGGACGTGGTGTTCACCATCGTTTCCAGCGATGACCCCATGTTCCTCACCGAGTATATGCCAGCAAACCTCTTGTTCCGCTATGAGGACAAGCAGGCTGTGATGAACGAGAACACCCTCAACGGCCGTTTGCAGCGCCTTGTGGAGATGCTGCGCCGTGAATGTCAGGTGATGAAGATCGAAAAGGAGATCGCGGAAAAGGTCAACGAGTCCATGGACAAGAACCAGCGCGATTACTACCTGCACGAGCAGTTGCACATCATCAACGATGAACTGGGCGAGGGGGACGATACCCACGCCGAGGCCGATGATTACCGCCGCAAGATCCGGGAGCTGCACCTTGCCGAGGACAGCGAGAAAAAGCTGCTCAAGGAGGTAGACCGCCTGTCCCGGATGCAGAGCAGCAATCAGGAAGCCACGGTCATCCGTACCTATCTGGATACCTGTCTGGATCTGCCGTGGAACACCATGACCGTGGATGATCTGGATATCCACCGCGCCCAGCAGATTTTGGATCGGGACCACTACGGCCTGAAAAAGGTCAAGGACCGCATTCTGGAAACGCTGGCCGTGCGCAAGCTGGCACCGGACGTGAAGGCACAGATCATCTGTCTGGTAGGCCCTCCGGGCGTTGGCAAGACCAGTATTGCGCGCTCCATCGCCGAAAGCCTTGGCCGCAAATATGTGCGCATCAGTCTGGGCGGCGTGCGGGACGAAGCCGAGATCCGCGGCCACCGCCGTACCTACATCGGTGCTATGCCCGGCAAGATCATCAGCGCCATGATCACCGCCAAGTCCTCCAACCCCCTGATGTTGCTGGACGAGATCGACAAGCTGGCAGGGGACTTCCGGGGCGACCCGGCGGCAGCTCTGCTGGAGGCACTGGACCCCGAGCAGAACAGCACCTTCAACGACCACTTCCTGGACATCCCGTTCGACCTGAGCCATGTGCTCTTCATCACCACAGCCAACGATCTGGGCAGCATTCCCGGCCCCCTGCGCGACCGCATGGACGTCATCGAGCTGCCCAGCTACACCCGCGTGGAAAAATACAACATTGCCCGCAAGCATCTGCTGCCCAAGCAGCTCAAGGCCTGCGGCCTGACCGGCAAGGTCACGCTGAGCCAGAGCGCGCTGTATGGCATCATTGACGGCTACACCCGCGAGGCCGGTGTGCGCAATCTCGAGCGCACCATCACGGCAGTGCTGCGCAAATGCGCCCAGAAGGTTGCCGCCGGGGAGGAGGAAAAGATCAGCGTCTCCGCCGCCTCGGTCAAGGCGCTGCTCGGCCCCGAAAAGGTCAAGCCGACCTTTATCTCCCGCAGGGATGCCGTCGGCATCGCCAACGGTCTGGCATGGACCAGCGTCGGGGGTGAGATGCTGCCCGTGGAGGTGGCTGTCATCCCGAGCGGCACCGGCAAGATCGAAATCACCGGCAGTCTGGGCGATGTCATGAAAGAGAGCGCCCAACTGGCCGTGACCTACGCCCGTGTCCATGCCGAGGAATACGGCATCGCGGCGGATAAATTTAAAAACACTGACCTGCATATCCACGCCCCGGAGGGCGCTGTCCCCAAGGACGGCCCCTCTGCCGGCGTTACGCTGACCACGGCATTGATCTCGGCGCTGTCCGGCATCCCTGTGAACCACGATCTGGCCATGACCGGTGAGATCACCCTGCACGGCAATGTGCTGCCCATCGGCGGCCT
>ERZ650918.2794-NODE-2794-length-11411-cov-2.657450_pt1 | contig 11411 bp, 7 predicted proteins | sample MGYA00514758_ERZ650918 | MGnify/ENA metagenome assembly ERZ650918 | reverse complement strand
GTTGCGCCGGACTGATTCTGGTCGGCGGCATGCAGTGGGAGTCGGCCGCCGCCCGGCGGATCGCGCCGCTCGCAGGCGAAGCGCTGAAGCGCGGGATTCTCGTCGGCGCCATCTGCAACGCGGTTTCGTTCATGGCCGCCAACGGCCTGCTGAACGGGGTGCGGCATACGGGCAACACGGTCGAGATGCTGAAACAGTGGGGCGGGGCGAACTACACGGGCGAAGCGCTCTACGAGGAGCGGCAGGCCGTGCGCGACGGCAACGTCGTGACGGCAAACGGCACGGGATATCTCGAATTCACCCGCGAATGCCTGCTCGCGCTCAAGGCCGACACGCCCGACCGGATCGAGGCATCGTACAAGTTCAACAAATACGGATTCTGCAGGCAGTAATGGACGCGCTCGAACAATATATCCGCGACCACACCTCGCCCGAAGAGGAGTTGCTGCACGAACTGGACCGCGAGACCAACCTGCGGGTCATACAGCCCCGCATGCTGTCGGGCCATATTCAGGGCCGCCTGCTGGAAATGCTCGTGCGGATGCTCCGCCCGCGGCGGGTGCTCGAAATCGGGACTTTCACGGGTTACTCGGCCCTCTGCATGGCCGCAGGGCTGGAAGGGGAGGCCGAACTGCATACCGTCGAAGTGGAGGACGAGCTGGAGGAGCTGGCGCAGTCGTTCTTCGACCGCAGCGCGCACGGCTCCCGCATCCGGCTCCACATCGGTTCGGCGCTGGATATAGCTCCCGCACTGGGCGGTGTGTTCGACCTCGTATTCATCGACGGCGACAAGCGCGAATACCCGGACTACTACCGGATGCTGATGGGCGACGACGACGGCTGTCCGCTGGTGCGCAGCGGCTCGGTGCTGATCGCCGACAACATCCTCTGGTCGGGAAAAGTCGTGCAGCCCGTCGCGCATAACGACCGCCACACGCAGGCGCTGGTGGAGTTCAACCGCATGGTCCGGGAAGATCCGCGCGTCGAGAACGTGATCGTACCGCTGCGGGACGGCCTGAACCTGATTCGGATAAAGTAAGCCGGGGACAACTGATTGGGATATTGAAAAATGACATTTCCCCCTTTCTCCGAACGAGGGAAAGCCGATTTTTCGTACCTTTCGGAAAAATCAACGGACAAATGGAACTAAGCGAATTACAGCGGCGGGTCGATGCGTGGATCAAAGAGTACGGAGTGCGCTATTTCAGCGAACTGACCAACATGGCCGTGCTCACCGAAGAAGTGGGGGAGCTGGCCCGCATCATGGCCCGCACCTACGGCGAACAGTCCTTCAAAGAAAGCGACAAACACCGTGATTTGGGCGATGAAATGGCAGATGTTCTATGGGTCTTGCTCTGCCTCGCCAACCAGACGGGAGTCGATCTGACTGCTGCCTTCGAAAAGAACCTGCAGAAGAAAACCGACCGCGATAAAGAACGACATATAAACAATAAAAAGCTATAAGATTATGGTACACGAACACGATCATGAATGTGGATGCGGACATCATCACCACGATGAAGATGCCGAGCATCTCCACACCAACAAATATCAGCAGGCATTCGCCAAATTTGAAGCAGCCGGCACAGCCGAAGAAGTCGCCGAACAGGTAAAGACACTGCTCGGGAAGTACGGAAACGACAACCTTACGCCCGATGTTTTGAAGCAAATACACGGTTTCATCGACCTGACTTCCCTCACCAGCATCGATACGAAAGAGAGTATCTGGAAACTGGTCGACAAGGTGAACGACTTCGAAGGGACCCGTCCCGACGTTCCCAACGTTGCCGCCATCTGTACCTATCCCCTATTCGTGGAGACGGTAAAAGAAGCACTCTCGGCACAGGATGTAAAGATCGCATCCGTAGCAGGCAGTTTCCCCTCCTCACAGACTTTTATGGAAATCAAGATTGCCGAAACGGCGATGGCTGTCATGCAGGGAGCCGATGAAATCGACGTTGTCATGAACTTAGGCTATTTCCTGGAAGAAAATTATGACGAGCTTACCGAAGAACTTCAAGAGATCAAAGAAAGCTGCCGTGAAGCCCGGCTGAAAGTCATCCTCGAAACAGGTGCGCTCCAGACTCCCGAAAGCATCCGGAATGCGGCCATCCTCGCGGTCTATTCGGGTGCGGATTTCATCAAGACATCAACCGGAAAAGGCTATCCCGGTGCAACTCCGGAAGCCGTTTATACGATGTGCCAGGTTCTGAAAAAGTACCATTCCATCACAGGAAAGCGTGTCGGTATCAAAGTTGCCGGTGGTGTCCGTACGGCAGAAGAGGCTGTCCGCTACTATACCATCGTCAAAGAGGTACTGGGCAACGACTGGTTGAACAAAGACCTGTTCCGCATCGGAGCCAGCAGTTTGGTGGAAGACATCGAACACCGTTTGGGAAAATAAGAAAGCTACGGGGAATTTTTCACAACCCCATAGTCTTTTCTTCAAAAGACAACGACAGAAATCCTGGTAGATCCGGATGTTCCCTCCCGCTACACCCGGATCTACCCTAAACAAACATCCGGGTGGAGAGGTTCTCTGCACCCGGATGTCGCTGTATTTATATAAGCAGCTCATTCATCTTTCCCTGTATCTTCGGGAAGTTTTTCCAAGGTGCTATGCGCATTCAACGAAGAGGATTCTTTCACTTGCGATCACATCTACAATAGAAAAGTGTGATAGAGGGTGACACATGTGTGATAGATAAAAAACACATCTATCACACATCGCAAACTATGATATACAAAGGGTACGGCAGGAAGTGTGATAGAGTGACAGTAGAAATGCAAAAAACATATTAGTGAAATGCCTTCGCTTAAAGCCTGAATTTATAGCCGACAGAAAGCGACAACAGGAAGTTTTTACTTCCCTCGCCTGCTAAGTTATCGGTACAACCCTGCATATAATTCAGGACAACCAAATATCGCTTATGCTCGACACCGGCCTCTATACCGACTCCAAAATCCTGGCGGACAGCGACCTCACCTCCCGGAACAATCGAATGATCGACATCCCCAAACGTATTGATTGAAACGGAAACGTCCCCTTTTGTCACAGATGTTTTTCCAAACAGACCGACTCCGTAATAAGGACCGAAACCGACACGAACGGCCGTATTCTCCGAACAAGGAATGCGGAAAGATGCATAAACAGGTATATCCAGCCAATATCCGGTAATCTTTCCCTTCATCCCCACATATTCCTGCGTCGAAGCACCACGCCCATTCAACATCAAACCGGGTTGAAGATGAAAATAACGGCTCAACCGGATGTCGCCCATCACGCCGACATTCGCACCCACTTTCGGACGCGCACCCTCTGTATGAAGATAAGAAGAGAGGTTCATTCCGGCACGCAATTCAAGACCTTGTCCTTTTATACAGGTAAAACAGTAAAGGCAAGTAAACACCAATAAAAATAATTTACGATACATAAATGTTGTGTTAACATTGAAGATTATTTCTGACGTTCAATGATATAATCGGCAAGTAGCAACAACCCTTCGCGAGCCTCTGATTCCGGTAGCGTCCGAAGGACTTCCACTGCCTTGTCATGATACTCCAACATCCGCTGTTCGGCATATTCGATACCGCCATTTGCTTTTGCAAAGTCAATCAGCAGATCTATATTTTCCGTCGAAAAGTCTTTCTTATTGATAATATACAAATAACGGTCTACCTCTTCTTTTCTCCCTATCTGCAAAGCGTGGAGCAAGGGGAGCGTAATCTTTCCTTCGCGGATATCGTTGCCGGTCGGTTTGCCGATATTCGCCTCTTTGAAGTAGTCGAATATATCGTCTTTGATCTGGAAGCAGTACCCCAGATATTCGCCGAACTCACGACATTTTTCCACCATTTCACCGGATGCTCCGGCAGAGATGGAGCCGATCTCGGCACAAGCGGAAAGCAACATCGCCGTCTTCTTCCGTATCACCTGCATATAGCAAGATTCATCAATAATGCTTTCTTCAGCCGTTTCGAGTTGCTTGATCTCCCCTTCCGACAGGTCCCGGCCGAGGTTGGAAACAATACCTATGATTTGCAGATTACCGGTCTGGATCGAACGGATCAATGCGGTGGAAAGGACATAATCGCCCACCAGGACCGAAATACGGTTATCGAATATGGCATTTAGGGAAGGTACGCCGCGACGTTGTTTCGTCTCGTCGATCACATCATCATGGATCAGTGTGGCAGTATGAAGCAATTCCAGCAAAACAGCCGAATTAATCGTATGATCCGTCACCTGCCCGCAAACTTTAGCAGCTAAAAGTACCAATAAGGGGCGGATATGCTTTCCGCTCGCATTCAGTATCTGGTCAATAGCCGATTGCAAACGATTCGTCTCGCTTCGCAACGAAGCAGCAAACTCATCATTAAAACGTTTAAACTCTACGGCAACCGGTTGTTCTATTTTACTTCTATCCTTCATAATCGATCCTAAGATGCGCAAAAGTAACAAAAAGTATCGAGTAAGCGAGTTTTTTCGTACATTTACCGACAATTGTCACACTAAAACGTGTTAAAAGCGATGAAGTTATTCCTCATAGATGCCTATGCATTGATTTATCGGTCCTATTACGCCTTTATCAAGAATCCGCGTATCAACTCCAAAGGTATGAACACTTCGGCCATCTTTGGTTTTATCAATAGTCTGGAAGATGTCCTGAAGCGTGAAAATCCGACTCACATAGCGGTAGCTTTCGACCCGAAAGGTCCGACTTTCCGCCACGAAGCCTACGAACTATACAAGGCGCAACGGCAAGAGACGCCGGAAGATATCCGCAAGTCGATCCCAATCATCAAAGAAATCATTGAAGCCTACAAGATCCCGATCCTGGAAGTACCGCGCTTTGAGGCCGACGATGTTATCGGCACGGTTGCCAAGAAAGCCGAGAAAGAGGGCTTCGAGGTTTATATGATGACGCCCGACAAAGACTACGGCCAGTTGGTTTCCGAACATATATTTATGTACCGTCCCCGTTTCGGTGGTGACTACGAGATTATGGGCGTCCCCGAAGTTCTTAACAAATACGGCCTGACCTCTGTCGACCAGGTGATCGATCTTCTGGGACTGATGGGCGATACCTCCGATAATATCCCCGGATGTCCGGGTGTCGGTGAAAAGACAGCCCAGAAACTATTAACCGAATTCGGAACAGTCGAGAATCTTTTGGAGAATACCGACAAGCTGAAAGGTTCACTTCAAAAGAAGGTCACGGAGAATATGGAACAGATCCGCTTCTCCAAATTCCTGGCAACAATCAAGACGGACGTCCCCATCGAGTTCGATGCCGACAAATGCATCCGGGAAAAGATGAACGAAGAACGTCTCGTCGAGATTTACACTAAATTAGAATTCAGAACATTTATTAACAAGATAGTCGGAGAACCCGAGAAAGTCAAAACAGAGTTCAAAAACGTATCTTCCCCGGCAAAAACCGGCACAAAGAAAAAAACGGCTCCGGCAGGCCCGATTCAAGGCTCGCTCTTTGAAGAATTTGCGACCGAACCTACGGCTGGTCCAAAATATTCGACTCTCGCGGACTTAAAGTCCACCCCTCACACTTATCATCTTGTTGATACAGAGGAGAAAATGATCGAATTAGGACGGTTTTTGAACGAACAGGATTTTTTTGCTTTTGACACGGAAACAGACAGTGTGGACGCTTTGAACGCCGGCTTGGTCGGAATGTCGTTCGCCGTAAAGGAAAACGAGGCGTGGTACGTCCCTGTTCCGGCAGCACGTGAAGAGGCGGACAAAGTTCTTGCCCACTTCTCCCCTGCCCTGCAAAACCGGAAGTCGCTCAAGATCGGACAGAATATAAAATTCGACATCCTCGTCGTCCGTAAATATGGAATCCGGATAGCCGGCCCTCTCTTCGATACGATGATCGCCCATTACCTTCTGAATCCTGAATTGCGTCACGGCATGGACTACCTGGCCGAAACATATCTTAAATACAAAACGGTACGCATCGAGGAACTGCTCGGTCCGAAAGGCAGAAAACAGCTCACCATGCGCGACGTCCCCATTCTCCAGGTTTGCGAATATGCCGCCGAAGACGCCGACATCACCCTCAAGCTGAAAAACTATTTCGCTCCCCTTTTGGAGAAAGAAGGACTCGAATCTCTTTTTTACGATATCGAGATGCCTCTTGTATATGTATTGGCAGAAATGGAGTATACGGGTGTCACATTAGATACGGTCGCCCTGAAACAATCGTCGAAGGAATTGACAATCGCCCTGAAGGAACTGGAAAAAGAGATTTACGAACTGGCGGGAATAAAGTTCAACATCAATTCGGCCCGGCAGGTCGGCGAAGTCCTTTTCGACCACCTCAAGATAGAAGAGAAAGCGAGAAAGACGAAAACTGGCAGCTACAGCACGAGTGAAGAGATTTTGGAAAAAATGCGTTCCAAACATCCTGTCATAGGAAAGTTGCTCGAATATCGCGGACTGAAAAAGCTACTCAGCACTTACATTGATGCGTTGCCCGAACTGATCAACCGGAAGACCGGCAAGATCCATACTTCCTACAACCAGGCAGTCACTTCGACCGGCCGTCTCAGTTCCACCAATCCGAACCTGCAGAACATTCCGGTACGCGACGAGTTGGGACGCGAGATCCGGAAAGCGTTTACAGCCGATAACGAAGACTGTATCTTCTTCTCTGCCGATTATTCCCAGATCGAACTTCGCATCATGGCGCACCTGAGCCAAGACACTCACATGATAGAGGCCTTCCGTAGCGGAGCCGACATCCACGCTGCCACAGCCGCCAAGATATACGGCATTCCGGTCGAAGAAGTCACTTCCGATATGCGCCGGAAAGCAAAAACGGCCAATTTCGGTATCATCTACGGAATCTCTGTATTCGGATTGGCCGAGCGGCTGAACATCCCCCGTGCAGAGTCGAAAGAGCTGATCGAAGGCTATTTCAAGACCTATCCTGACATTCGTACCTACATGGACGAGAGCATCGAGGTTGCGAAAGAAAAAGGATATGTAGAAACCATCTACAAGCGCAAACGCTTCCTGCCGGATATCAACTCCCACAATGCCATCGTGCGGGGATATGCCGAACGAAACGCGATCAACGCGCCTATCCAAGGCAGCGCCGCCGACATCATCAAGGTTGCTATGGTGCGTATTTTCAACCGCTTCGAAACCGAAGGCCTGAAGAGCAAGATGATCCTTCAGGTACACGATGAATTGAACTTTAACGTCTACAAAGACGAACTGGAAAAAGTAAAACAAATCGTGTTGGATGAAATGGAAAACGCAATCAAACTGCAAGTTCCCCTGATCGCTGACTGCGGTGAAGGGGCGAACTGGTTGGAAGCACATTAACAAAAAAGTATAAAGCTTATAAATCATATCATTTATACACTATCTTTGTAGTGGACTTTATTGCAAAGCGTTGCAATATCACATAGTAAAACAGAAGCGTTATCATATTGTCCTTAAGTAAGAAAATCGCCAATTTTTCATCCAGCGAGGACAGTAGACAACAATTGCCTCACGTTTTTTGTATATATACATACTATATAGACATTAGGCGTGGGCTGTTGTCTATCTGCTGGATAGGTGTTTGGCGATACCTCTTGCTTGGATAGATGGCAGTTCCCACGCTTTTATTGTGTTTTCCATCCTGGGGGACAGATGGAACAATTAGATAATTATGTATTTCATATTTCCAGACAATCTTCCGGCATCCGTACAAAAGGCGGCGTTCGAATTTACATCCGGACAAGATCACCAGTACCACTTCGTCACACCGGACATAGAGATACAAAATCGAGGTGTTTCAATCGCTATCCCGGATGAAGCCAGCCACATCCGTTCCATTCGCCTTACGACATCCCTAAGCCATTTCATATATTTCTATCCAGAAAAAGGTTACCAGATCGCACAAGGGATTCATCTTCCCCCCTTCCGGACGCCTACGGTCGGCGATATTTATGCCGGTGGCCTGGTTATACAAACGGGTGTTGACATTTGCAATCAGGATATCGAAACAGACATACTCCCCTATAAAGGCTCGGTGATGGAGATACAAGAACAGACATTCGACTATTTCGATGCCCTGATCTATTGCGAATCTGTTTCCGAAGGGACATTATGCAACTGGCATATGCCGGATATGCTCAGTTTAGTCTTATTGCATACTAAGCAGCGGGAATTTAACATGATACTTGCCAAACAACGGGGAACTTTACTCTATGACGAAGAATACTGGTGCAAAGACAACAGCGTGATAGACCTGGGGGTCACTTTCAACATGGCAAACAGCAACCTCGATATATGTCCCAAAAAGGAAAAGCGGCAGGTCAGAGCCATACTGGACTACTAAAATACTCAAATTTTTCTGAATGTTAGATGAAGAGCCTCATCCTACCCCTGCTTCGAGCAGAAAGGATGAGGCTTTATTATTACGACCATCGGAAATTATTCATAATCACCGGACACCGGTTGCATGATAAACGAGAACTCGTAATTACCATAATGAATGCGGTATGGTTCGAGCGGCAAAGCACGTTTGCCCCAACTGGTGATGCAACCCAGACCTTTCTGGTTCAGGTCGATCAGGACGTTAGTATAGTCTACCTGCGGGACAAGTTCGGAATGGCGTTGGCCTTTTTCCGGCCCGTCGTCCAGATCTTCCACCGTATAGTTCATGGCAGACATCAAAATCGGTTTAGCGGAGAAGAACTTAAGCCCGTCACCGGCTACCGTCTGCTGTTTCCACCAGCGGATATCGCTCTTCGTACCTGTTTCCTGCGGACGGATATAGGGGTAGAATTGTTCGGCAACCGTCTGTTTGTATCTTCCCAGATCGGTGGAGTTATTGCGGTCAGGATAGTTCTCGATCGGGCCACGGCCATAATAAGAGATCTGATCCATGCACTTCGGCATCTGCAAACGCATACCGAAACGGAACATATCCGGAACGTCGGCAGAGGCATCGGCAACCATTTTCTGAGTGACTTTCATGGCTCCTTTATTATTGATCTGATAGGTCAGATAGAGCTTGGCAGAGACTTCGGGCATGGTATAAGCCGCCTCGACCAGTGCCTGGCCGTTCTCAGTTTTCCGGGTGATCTTATCCAGTTTGATCTGCGGATTCCGCCAGACGGCATATAGTTTCTGCATATTGCCGCCCATCTCATTATCGGTCGGGGCACGCCAGAAGTTTGGCGTCAACTTGCCGCCGTCCTTCATCATCGGAACGCCATTCACCGTGTACAGCGTCAGGAATCCGTCTTTCTTTGCAAACTCGGCACGGTAGTTATCCCCTTCCACGATCAGATAGTTGATATCATTATCCGAAATGACCGGTGTGACCACAGGCCGATTGCTCTCCACCAAGTTCGCATTGTCGATAGACGGAGCTTTATACGGACGGACCGAAAGCTGGTTTTTGGCTACCGGATAACCGGAAGGCAGGAGCGTTTCGGACTGTTTCAAACGGAAAGCCACATTCAACAAGACTTCCTTGTCTTTACAAATGCGCGAAAGATCGTAATCCAGATGCATTGTTTTCGTCTCATGCGGCTTGACATCCAAATTGGGAACCATACCGTTTTGCACCGGCACACCGTCGGCAAGCAACTGCCATTCTAAGTAATAGGCGCCCAGATCACGGAAGAAGTATTCATTATAAACGGAGATTTCACCTTTTTCGAGATCCTTCGGCGTTACCCAGATATCCTGGTAGATATGGCGTACCTCATCCATATGCGGATTCAGGCGGCGATCAGGATTGATCAGGCCGTTATCGAGGAAGTTCTGCCCCGAAGCATCGTATTTATTGAAGTCGCCTCCATAACCGAAATACTGTACGCCCTCTTTTGTAAACATACGGGGAGACTGGTCGACGAAATCCCAGATAAAACCACCCTGATATTCCGGTTCCTTCCGGATCAGATCCCAGTACTCCTTGAAACCACCTTCCGAATTGCCCATTGCATGCGCATATTCGCACTGGATAAGCGGTTTGCCGTAATTACCGCGCAGGTGTTTCAGACAACTGTCGAACGGGATATACATCGGGCAATAGATATCGGTAAACTCATTCTCTTCCGCCTGTTCATATTGTACGGCACGTGACGGATCTTCGGCTTTCACCCAATGGTAGCAGGCTTCAAAGTTAGGACCGAAACCGGCTTCATTTCCCAATGACCAGAAGATAATGGACGGATGGTTGAAGTTGCGCTGCACGTTCCGTTCGTTTCTCTCCAAGTGGGCTTTCTTGAATATCGGATTCTTGGCCAGCGTCTTGTCGCCGTACCCCATACCATGCGATTCCACATTGGCTTCGGCAACCATATACAGACCGTATTCGTCGCATAAATCGTACCACAGGTTATCATCCGGATAGTGGCAGGTACGAACGGCATTGATATTATTTTCTTTCATAATCCGGATATCCTGAAGCATCCGTTCGGGTGTCACCCAATAGCCTCTGTCCGGATCGATCTCATGGCGGTTCACACCTTTGATCAAAACCGGCGAACCGTTCACCCAAACCTGGTTATTGCGTAATTCGACTTTCCGGATGCCGACCTTCTGCGGGATCACTTCAAGTACCCGGTTTCCCTCTTTCAGGGTAGCGGTCAACGTGTACAGATAGGGTGTCTCGGCAGACCATTTCCGGGCATCTTTGATATCAAAAGAGGCATTCAGTTTACCGCTGCCCTTCAACTCTTCGGAGGCAATCACATTACCTTCGGCATCCGCCAATTTCAGGTCCACGACGGCACTTCCTTTCAGGTTCAGATCCACCCGGACCGTGCCGTTTTTATAGTGCTCATCCAGATCCGGCGTGATCCGTATATCTTCGATGTATTTCGGATTACGGGCATAGAGGTAGCAGTTGCGGGCTACTCCGGAGAGACGTACGAAATCCTGGTCTTCCAGATAAGTTCCGTCACACCAGCGGAATACCTGGAAAGCAATCAGGTTCTTACCCGGTTTTAGGTATTTAGTCAGATTGAACTCCGCTTCCAGCTTGCTGTCTTCACTATATCCGACATATTTGCCATTTACCCACAGATACATATTGGACGTGACGGAACCGAAATGAGCAAAAACCTCTTTCCCCTTCCAGCCGGCAGGCAGTTCGATCTCCCGACGGTATGAGCCGACATGATTGTTTTCGACCGGCACATAAGGCGGATCACTCTCGAACTGATAACACCAGGCATACCCGCTTTCGATATACAGCGGATCACCATAGCCGTTCATCTCCCACAGGCCGGGGACAGAGAAATGGTCCCATCCCTTGTCGTTAAAATCAACTTTATAGAAGTCGAGCGGCCGTTGATCGGCATTCCTCACCCAGTTGAATTTCCAAGTTCCGTCGATCGACATAAAGTTGGAGGACTTTTGCCGCTCGCCCTGCAGG
>ERZ650918.2786-NODE-2786-length-11442-cov-5.340037_pt1 | contig 11442 bp, 9 predicted proteins | sample MGYA00514758_ERZ650918 | MGnify/ENA metagenome assembly ERZ650918 | reverse complement strand
GAGCGTCAGATTCCGGTTCTGAAGGTCGTGCGTTTGAATCGCACCGGGGTCACATTAGAAAACCGCAATAACTTCATTAGTAAGTATTGCGGTTTTTCTTTTATGATAGTTTGATATCTGTTGATATGATATTATACCTTTATTCTTCTTTAATGTTAGAAGTGCAGACAGGGTTTTGTATGTCAACTTTTTCTGGGTCGTATGTACTGTAATACTTCCATTCTTTTTCAAGTCTTTTGGCTACATCTATCCCTGTTGTATAATAGAGATATTTTTGATTTGCTACATCAAAGATACTATAGGTTAGGATCTCCTGTTTCTTTTCTTCTTTATCCTCATATTCACTTTTGGTTAATAGAATCTTATATTTGCCATCTTCCCGAACACCATATTCTTTGTTTTTTTCGAGGTTATAAGTACCGGCAACATTTGTAATGTCCATAGCATCAGGATTCGTCATTGTTACGACAATTTGCTTGGGTTCTCCTGTTTCCGGAGTCTCTGTTGAATCATCATTGCAAGAGAATAACAGAACAACGAATAATAATTTGAGTAGTTTCATATTTGCATTTTATAGGTTTTATATTTTTTCTTTGTCTACTATATTAAGCCTGATTTATTTATCAAGCCTACAAATGTACAACTTTTGCATTATATATCAACAGCAATGCATTAAATAAAACAGTTTTAGATTGTTGATATATAACTTAATAATAAAGTAGACGATTGGTGAGTTTTTGTATTGCATTGTTTGAGTTTCAAGATGCGAGTTCTTACTTTACTTGCATAATTTAGTCTAAATTGAATAAAAAGTTGTTTTAGATGACTGCTTTTCCATAGAAAATGATAACTTTGTAGGTGTGGGCAGGTGAATGGATGCTGATTGAAATTCTATGTTTATGCCCCTTGCGGAAGTAGACATTTGATGATAATTACATTAACCCTTAACTGGAGTCAGTATCATGGAAGAAGCAGGAAAGAAGAAATGGGCTAGTGTTGTACTAGTTGTTGGCGCTATCGGCTTTATCATTGCTTTGATTTACTTTACAGTAATTTCAAGTATTAACATGTAAAAGAAATCATTATGAGGCTTGAAAATGAAAGCTTGGACATAGACGGTAATCGGATTCTATGCCCAAGCTTGTTTCTTTGAAGTTCTTAGCTTCTTGATACTTGAAGTCCTTTGTCGGAAAGCGTCATGTCAACGAAGCGTGCACGCGGATTAGGGGCTTGTTCTGTCAGTATCCGGCGGATTTGCCCTGCGGCTTGCGGGTCTTTGGCTACCATGTATAAGTAACCGCCACCCCCTGCACCGGGGAGTTTGTATCCTAATGTATAATCTTTGATTTTCTCGATAATGGCTGCTACTGCCGGTGGATTCGTTCCGCAGTCCAATGCCTGGTTCTGTATCCAGGTCTTACCTACCAGATTGGCAAAATTGCTGAAGTTACTGCGTAGAATGGCTTCACTCATATCCATGGCGTGTGCTTTCATTTCAGCCAGTAGGCTCAGATGCATACCCGAATTGAGGAACATGGAGCTGACGATTTCGGCTAATATACCTTTGGCTGTACGGGTGATTCCCGTATAGTACAGCAAGTGGCAGTCTCGATAATCGGGATGGACAAAGAGTTGGTCGGGTAACCAGCGTACTAACGGGTTCTGTTCAAACCCTGCTTCGGATTGAAGCAGTTTGACACCGGAGAATACACCGCCGTATTGATCCTGCCAACCACCGCCTGTGGTCAGGAGTTGTTCCAGTACTAATGTATAGCTGCAAATATCATTCTTGTCCCAAGCCAGTCCGCAGAAATCATTGATGGCTCCGAGAACGGTGGATGCCAGAATGGAACTGGTTCCCAAACCTGAACCTGCCGGGATGGCAGCCAATAAGGTAATTTCTATTCCCGAACCGAAGGCTTTCAAATGTTCTTCCAATGAAGCGTAGCATTCGGCGGAGAATGCCGGTGCAAAGCCTGCCAGACTAAGCGCTGCTTTAGGAATGGAGAACGGCGAACCGACTTTCTTATAGTCTTGCAGTTCTTCATAGTTCCTGATAATTTCCATTGCGCCCATGTCGATGGAGCGGAGTACGATGTGGTATTCTTTACAGGGTTTCACATAGACCTGTAATGGTGGCTGTCCGTTCAATTCGATGGCGAGGTTGACGACACTTCCGCCTGAATAAAGAGAGTAGGGCGGAGTATCCGTCCATCCCCCCGCGACATCAATCCGCACGGGGCTGCGTCCCCATACGATTTGGTCGGAATAGACGCTGAGTACAGGACGGTTTTTACGCTCCGGCATAACTCCCAGCAAACCGTCACGAAGTAATTGGAAAGCTGCCTGTTCTTCCTTTTGGCAAGCATTGTCTCCACGCAATTTCATGATCCGTGCACGGAGCATCCGGTTGTGTATCCGAACCATTTGCGCGGCATCCTCTTTCAGAATGTCGGGAGTGTTTAAGTCAAATCGTACAAACTCATGGGCGGCATCCTGCAAATCGAGTTGGTAGAACACACTCTTTTCGTAGTTGGCGGCCAGTCCTTTCCAGTTCTCTTTGCGGAAACTGCTGCGCTGTGCATAGAGACGTTTCAGATTGGCACTTGCCGAAATCTCATCAGCGGAAACTTTCTCAGCTTTCAGCCAAAGTTCTTTTCCTTCTTCCAGTTGAGGTTCCGATGTCATCCAACGTATTAATATCCCTAATTCCTCTACGGAAGTTACTTTCGGGAAAATAGAAGCAGCCTGCAAATCGTCCGTGCGACCTTTTATGTCGTCCCGCGTAATTCCTCTTTCTTCCATCCATTGTGGGAACGGGATATTGAGATAAGTAGTCGTCGCCTTTTCCAACGCTCCTTTGAATACATCATCCAAACCATACGGACGGGCTACGAAATTGTGTTCGCCGACAGGAATAATATCCACACAGACACCATCCGGCAGACAGATGTCCCAATGATTCTCCGGTACTCCGGTAATGATTTGGCGGGAACCCAATTTCCAGCCTTTTCCTATATAACTGTTTTCTATCCAAAGATTGGCATTATCGGCAGAAAGAGCCACCTGCGTGATGGAATTTTGAATAAAGATAGCCGGATTGGGTTTTACTTTCCGGTGCATGATTTTTCTTTGGTCGCGTACCTTGTCCTGTATGGACAGCGTCGAAGAAATCAGTTCATGGCTTGTGCCATAGTGATAAAATTCTCCACCGGGTAAAGGCAATATGACCACGGACAGTTGGTTGATTTCTTCATCTGCTGTCTTGGGATGCTCTCCCAAAGCCAGTCCGTAGTCTGAATATAAATCATAATAATGAATGTCGTTCGCTCCTTTTTTCAATGAACGCTTCATCAATACTTCCACGGCGCGGTCACTCAGAATCCAAATGCCGATGTCCATCAGGAAAAGATGCGTTTTGGATAAACTCTCCAATTCTTCAAGCGAAGGTTTCTGCAACATGAAGTCGAGAACTTCCGGGCTCTTCCGGTCGGATACAAATACGCCGTGATGTGTTGCCAGCGAAGGGTTCACCCAAAGACCGTAACACACTACATCTACATTGGGAATATCCTGCAACGGCTTTTCCGAACGGATATACACGTCTCCGCTGGCTATCAGGGTATTCAGCCCGGCGGGAGCCTGCTTCATGATTCTTTCGTATAGTGGAAGCTGTAATGACAGCAGATTCTGTCCCAGCTTTTGTCCCCGTTCCCAACTGAAAATAGGAATGGGAGTCAATATCTTACCGGAAGGCCCGTAGCTTGGCAGCCGACGGCTTTGTCCGCCCGCATGAAGCAATATTCTCTTTTCGCGTCCTATCCAGTCACTAAAAGTGTCCTGAGGTGCGGATTCCTGATGGCAGGCTTGCAGCAGCCAGGTAGTTCCGCCGCCGGAACCCAGTTTGCTTCCAATGGGGTCTGACGTACAAAACCAGTCGGCATGATTCACTTCTTCCAGTTCGTGAAAACAATGGATTAAGTTAGGTGGTAAGGATAGTAACTTTTGCATAGTAGAATCGATATTTTAAAGATAAACGTATTAATGAATGAAACAGATGCTTATATATCCAGATTGTCCCAAGCTTCGCAAAGCGCTTGCATGGAAGGGAACAGTAAATCAGCTCCCGCATCCAGTAAAACCTGTCCGTCCAGCGGCCCTGTGTTTACGGCAATTGTGAAGATACCCGCCTTATGTCCGGCTTCCACTCCCAACGGGGCATTTTCTATGACAACGGCTTCGTCTGCGCTCAATCCGCCTTTTTTAAGCGCCATCAGATAAGGTTCAGGATGCGGCTTTCCGTATTTCACGTCGAAAGCCGTAACCATCAACTCCTTTTTGAACATTCCCGGAAAGTTGTGCTCCAACCGTTCAAGCAGCGAAAGCTGTCCCGAACCGGTCACGACCATCGGAACCAGTCCTTCACTCTTTATTTTTTGCAATAACTCCCATGCGCCGGGCATACGTTCCGCTTCCGCATACGAGTTGAACAGGACGCTTTTCTCCTGATAGATACTTTCTATTTCTTCTTGGGTAACTTCCCTGCCCAGTTCACGTTGGAATACGATATTGATAGTGGCAGCTCCCGTCCGTCCTTCGTGCATATACGCTTCTTCGCGGCTGAGAGTGAGCCCGTGAGATTTCATTACTTTATGCCAGGCTTCGGAATGGTAGGGCATAGAGTTGAAAAGTACGCCATCCATGTCGAACAGGACGGCTTTCAGTTTCTTTTTCATACTTGGTACGTCGTAGAATCTTTTTCGTAATACTTATTTTTTTATTATCATTTTCTTCAGTTCGGGCAGGGTGATGACTATATCATAGTGATTGCCGGATTCCGTACCGATATATCTGTAAGCTATGCTTTTGTCATTATTGATGCAAGTTTGCAGGAATAGCTGGGTTGCCGGGTCGCCTTGTCCTGCCAGGTTGGCAACGATTCCTTTTTTCACCTCTTCCGCATTCGTTTCAATCTGACTGACGGGACATGCGTCTTCGTCTACTTTGCAGATATAAACAACCGATTCGTCGCTGAGTTCAATCTTCTCTATAAGAATCTCTTCACTTGCCTGCATCGGGAATTGCAGGTTTGCCATTTTCAGTTGCGCTTCAAGCTTGGCACGCTCGCTTTGTGACGGGTCGGATTCTGCTTTGAGAACTTCTTTTACTTCCTCGGGAGTGAGTTCGCAGACCGCCTCTTCACCGGAGTCTTTCCCTACAAACTTCATTTGAAGTCCTGCGTTACATTCAGCTACCAGTTTAAGCATCTCTTTGACATCCTTCGCCGGATTCCGGAACATAATCTTGATAGACTCTTTCATGCTTTCGGGGTTGTCCTTCAAGATGGCTATATCGGTAATACTCTCATTCATGTTGAGCGTGTACACTACATTGCTCCCGTCATAGGTGATGCTGGTAATCGTACCGACTTCTCCCATATCCATTGGGCATTGTTTGTTTGCAATAGCAACTACTGCTTTGAGTTTACTTTCCTGGCAACTGCTGATTGATACCATCAATAATAACAAGCTACATAGTAGCACGAACCCGTAGGATTTCTTTAGTAGATTTCGTTCCATTCTATTATTTTTTTTAAGTTGAGTCGTTTTAAATCATCCCCATATACGAGGCAAAGATAACGATAAAAAATGAGAGATAAAGTAGAATGGCAAGATAGTTGTAAACAAGGCTGTTATGTGATTAACAACACAAATATTTGCTGTTTAGAAGATTATGTGTATTTTTGTAGCGTTATAAACTCGACGATAGCATGAAAAAGAGAGTATTATTGTTGCTACCATTGTTTTTAGGCGCTTGTTCCAATAGTGGGGAAAGTCCTGTGATTAAGATCGAAAAGCTATATGTGAAGGCTGAACCGGACAGTGAAAAAGGAGAGGACTATGCTAATAAGATGGATGAGCTGCCGGCTTTGAAGGTGGGAGATAAGGTCGATGCGTTTTTATTTTTGGACGGAAACGGAGCGGAACTGAAAACTTTCAAGCTTCAGAAAGATAATGATGAGGCATTGGCTACCAAGCTCGTCTATGAGAAAACTGAAGTGTCTACCGAAGGAAACCTCACGGATGAAGAGAATGGGCAGCTTCGTTTTAAAGACGGTGTGACGCAGACCCGGATTATGGTGCGGGCTACCATTGCACATGTGGATAAGAACGGTGATGTAAGACTGGAATTCTATCTTTCCTCTAAAGCTGAATGTGAAGGAGCACAAGAAGAAATCGGCTTAAAAACAAAAGTCGATGATGAAAAAGAAGAATAAAGGTAACGAAAAAGCATAAAAACAACTTTGGTACAGGATATAAAAAAGAAGCGGTTTACAGAAAACCGCTTCTTTTTTATATATAGACTTTATTCTATTACAATTTAGCACGAATCGCTTTAGACTCTTCTTCATAACCCGGTTTGTCAAGCAAAGCAAACATATTCTTCTTGTATGCTTCTACGCCCGGTTGGTTGAACGGATTCACGCCCAGCAGATAACCGCTGATACCGCAAGCCTTTTCGAAGAAATAAAGCAAGCCGCCGATATTGTATTCACTCAATGAAGGGAGAACGATACGCATATTAGGTACGCCACCGTCTACGTGAGCCAGTTGAGTTCCCAGTTCAGCCATCTTGTTCACTTCGTCTACACGCTTGCCGGCTAAGAAATTCAGACCGTCGAGGTTGGCTTCGTCAGAAGGAACTTCCAGTTTATGGTCTACCTTATCCAGTGAGATGACAGTTTCGAAGATAGTACGTTCACCTTCCTGAATCCATTGTCCCATAGAGTGAAGGTCGGTAGAGAAGTCTACTGATGCGGGGAAAATACCCTTGTTGTCCTTACCTTCTGATTCTCCGTAAAGCTGTTTCCACCATTCGCTTACATAATGCAGTTTCGGGCAGAAGTTGACGAGGATTTCGATCTTCTTTCCGTTTCTGTACAGTTCATTACGGGTAGCAGCGTAGATAGCAGCAGGGTTTTCGGCAAACGGAACGTCTGCGCCACATGCTTTTTCCATGTCGGCAGCACCGGCAACCAGTTGCTCAATATCGAATCCGGCAACAGCAATCGGCAGCAAACCAACCGGAGTCAGTACAGAGAAACGTCCGCCTACATTATCAGGGATGATGAATGTTTTGTAACCTTCCTTGTCGGCAGTAACACGTGCAGCACCTTTCTTGGCGTCTGTAACGGCAACGATTACTTGTTTTGCAGTTTCCTTGCCGCGTTGGTCTTCACATTGCTTCTTCAACAGACGGAAAGCAAGCGCGGTTTCAGTTGTAGTTCCCGATTTAGAGATATTGATAACACCGAATTTCTTATCTTTCAGATATTCAGTAAGCTCATACAGATAATCTTCGCTGATATTGTGTCCGGCATAAATCATGACAGGAGCCGTTTTCTTTTCCTGCAACCAAGTGAAGCTGTTAGACAAAGCTTCGATTACAGCACGTGCACCCAGGTAGCTACCACCGATACCGGCAACGATTACCACTTCGCAATTATCTCTCAATACTTTTGCGGTAGCGTTCAAATCAGCCAGATGTTCTTTGGTGATGGAAGAAGGCAGGTGTAACCATCCTAAGAAGTCATTTCCTTTGCCTGTTCCTTTTTCAAGCATTTCCTGTGCGGCTTTCACCTCTGCTTCGTAGGCAGAAACCTTTTCTTTGGAGATAAATCCAAAAGTCTTTTCAATGTTCAAGCTAATCATATCTTTCTTGTTTAAAGGTTATCTAAAAGAATCAGTTAGTAATTTAATCTCAATCATAGGTGAGATACGTTCATACAGGATGTTGTACACAGCGTCCAGTATCGGCATATTGACGTGATGATGCTTGTTGATTTCCTTGATACATTTCGTACCATAGTAACCTTCGGCAATCATCTCCATTTCAATCTGCGCACTCTTTACGGAATATCCTTTCCCTATCATCGAGCCGAATGTCCGGTTACGGCTGAAGTTGGAGTATCCCGTCACCAGCAAGTCACCGAGATAAACAGATTCATCTACGTTTCTGTTCAGCGGGTGTACCGTATTCAGGAAACGGTTCATCTCCTGGATAGCGTTGGAAATCAGTACAGCCTGGAAGTTATCGCCGTATTTCAGTCCGCTGCAAATACCGGCGGCGATGGCATACACGTTTTTGAGTACCGAACTATATTCGATACCCGATACGTCGTCACTAACAGAGGTCTTGATAAAACTGCTTCCCAACCGGCGCGCGAAGATGCGTGCTTTGTCTTTGTCGGGGCAGGCGATGGTCAGATAAGAGAGGCGTTCCAGGGCTACTTCTTCCGCGTGGCAGGGGCCTGCCAGCACAGCTATGTTCTCGGGTGGTACGCCATATTCCTTTGTGAAGTATTCTGATACAATAATATTATCGTCGGGTACGATTCCTTTGATAGCGGTGATGATGAACTTATCCTTTATCTTCGTTTTCAGCTTTTTCAAGTGAGCCTTCAGATAAGGGGAAGGAGTGACGAAAATCAGCGTATCCGATTCTTTCACAACATCATTGATGTTGGAACTGAAAGAGATACGCTTGGTATCGAATTTCACTCCTGTCAGATAAGCCGGATTGTGTCCCAATCTCTTGAAATCAGCGATGCGGTCGTCGCGTCGCATATACCAATTGATAGAGTCTTCTTGAGCCAGACACATCTTCGCAATAGCCGTGGCCCAACTTCCACCGCCCATTATCGCTATCTTACCGGGTAATTTCATTTGTATGGTTTTGGATGAAGAACTTATTTAATTTTCTGTATCCATTCAGTTACGTCGTTTACCGACGGATTGGTCAGCTCTAATTTGTATTTCTTGTTGATGCCGCAGATATCCTGGTGTAGCTTCTGCGCGTTGACATCTTTCATATCCTCTACCGTATTGTAGCCGGCTTTCTGAATAACCGGAACCCAGTCTTCAGCGATTCCCAGTTCCACGTATTTGGCGGCTGCGTCTTTCTTTACCACCTTTTCCGGGCGCATTTGCGGGAAGAACAATACTTCCTGGATGGTAGTCTGTCCGGTCATTAACATAACCAGACGGTCGATACCGATGCCGATACCCGATGTAGGAGGCATACCATATTGCAAAGAACGCAGGAAGTCCTGGTCGATAATCATTGCTTCGTCGTCACCCTTGTCAGCCAGACGCATCTGTTCTTTGAAGCGTTCTTCCTGGTCGAGCGGGTCATTCAATTCCGAGTAAGCGTTCGCCAGCTCCTTACCGTTCACCATCAACTCAAAACGTTCGGTCAGTCCCGGCTTGGAACGGTGCATCTTGGTTAGCGGAGACATTTCCACCGGATAATCGGTGATGAAAGTCGGCTGTATATAAGTACCTTCGCAGAATTCTCCGAAGATTTCATCAATCAGCTTGCCTTTACCCATCGTGTCGTCGATTTCTTCCATCTTCAGTTCCTTGCACACCTGGCGGATTTCTTCTTCGCTCTTGCCGTTCAGGTCGTATCCTGTCTTTTCCTTGATAGCATCGAGGATAGGCAGACGGCGGTAAGGAGCCTTGAAACTGATGGTCTTTCCGTCAACAACGCTTTCCGTACAGCCGTTCACAGCGATACAGATACGTTCCAACAGCTTCTCGGTGAAGTTCATCATCCAGTTGTAATCCTTGTACTGAACATAAAGTTCCATACAAGTAAATTCCGGATTATGGGTTTTGTCCATACCTTCGTTACGGAAGTTCTTACCTATTTCATATACACCTTCAAAACCACCTACAATCAGTCTCTTCAGATAAAGCTCTGTTGCGATGCGCAGATAAAGGTCAATATCCAGTGAGTTGTGGTGCGTGATGAACGGACGTGCGCTTGCTCCGCCGGCAATAGATTGCAGGATAGGAGTTTCCACTTCCGTGTATCCGGCTTCATCGAGAACGCTGCGCATTGTTTTCACTACGGTGGCACGCTTCAGGAATGTTTCTTTTACACCGTCGTTTACCACCAGGTCAACATACCGTTGGCGATAACGGAGTTCGGGGTCTTCAAAAGAGTCGTAAGCTACGCCATCCTTATATTTTACGATAGGCAGCGGTTTGAGAGACTTGGCGAGTACAGTCAGTTTCTTGGCATGGATACTGATTTCACCCATCTGTGTGCGGAACACGAAGCCTTCGATACCTACAAAATCACCTAAGTCGAGCAGGCGTTTGAATACAGCGTTGTACAGTTCCTTGTCTTCTCCCGGACAGATGTCATCACGGGTGATGTACACCTGGATGCGACCTTTAGAGTCCTGCAATTCGATGAAAGATGCTTTACCCATCACGCGGCGGCTCATGATACGGCCGGCTACGGAAACCTGGCGTGGTTCTTCGTCGTCTTTAAATTCAGCTTTAATATCTGTAGAGAAAGCATTGGTTACATACTCTGCTGCAGGGTATGGATCAATACCCATCGCACGAAGCTCATTCAGGCTGTTGCGTCGAATGATTTCCTGTTCACTTAGTTCTAATACATTCATTTCGTTGTACATTAACACAATTTGGGAGCAAAAATACGAAACATTTTTCATATAATGGCACGAAGGAGGGGAGAATTAGGAAAAGTTTAGGGCTAACGTGTGCGCTGTTATTCAAAAATGTTTTCTGTCTTAATGAACAGCATACACTCCACTGACAGAGTTTATTCGGTCTTGCTGAAGGAGAGGGGCTTATTGTGATACTGTTATAAATCAGATGAGGTAAGGGGGCTGTCGGTATAGGCAAATCGATGAACAGAACTTCCCCTATGACAGAGGCTATCATCAATGCCAATGATGTCCACCATCAATGCCATTGATGATAGGCATCATTGGCATTGATGATAGGATCAGTCTTGAACTGTTGCTTACACGTCCCAGAGGGCACTTCAGCTATTGTTTGATTTGTATGTTGCTAATGGGCGAAACCTACTTTGCTGTCAGCTGATGGTATTGATCATAGAACATGGTAGCTATTCCAAAAGCATAGGCTCGTCCATCTACAATACCTCTGTTGTAATAATAATCTTTATCACCAATACAAGTACCGTCACAAATGTTTTTCATTTTCAGGTACTTTCCTACAGGTTGCAGACTGTTTGCTTCCAAGCCGGCATAAGCATGGTCTATCATAGGCATATACTTGTCAGCGGGTAATATTCCCAGTGCAATACCTTTTGCGGCGGCATAGGCAAACATGGCAGTACTTGAGCTTTCTATAAAGTTTCCTTCTTCTCCCGGATAGATGGGCAATTGATACCAGTGTCCCGTCTTTTTATCCTGCAATGGATATAATGTATTGATTTTCTGTGTGATAGATGCTTCCAGATACGGATAGTTCTCATCATTTTTTGGAAGAAGCTCCATTAAATCTACCAGAGTCATTAGAATCCAACCATTACCGCGTCCCCAGAACTCATTGTTTCTGCGGTTTGGATTTTCCGCCCAACCGGGTTGGCAGCAGC